>ENA-UOVV01001212-UOVV01001212.1-compost-metagenome-genome-assembly--contig:-NODE-1212-length-21201-cov-13.314575_pt1 | contig 21201 bp, 18 predicted proteins | sample MGYA00238155_ERZ761577 | MGnify/ENA primary metagenome ERZ761577 (study PRJEB28898, sample SAMN06268775) | compost metagenome | isolation source: Emeryville, CA | place: USA:Emeryville, CA | collected...
TGGCCACCAGCGTCCACAGGATCCAGCCCAGGAAGAACAGGCCGAACAGCGCGGTAGCGCAGGACAGCACCAGGGCGACGACGTTGACGACGCGGCGGCGCAGGTACAGCGCGGTGGTGGCGGACATCAGTTGCCCTCCCGGCGGGCCAGGCGCAGCAGCATCAGGCGGGCGATGGCGAGCACCACGAAGGTGACGATGAACAGCACGAAGCCCAGCAGCACCAGCGCGGAACGGTAGGTCTCGGTGGCCTCGCCGAAGTCGTTGGCGATCAGCGCGGCGATGGTCGTGCCCGGCTCCAGCAGCGAGGGCGACAGGCGCACCGCGTTGCCGACCACGAAGGCCACCGCCATGGTCTCGCCCAGGGCCCGGCCCAGGCCCAGGAAGATGCCGCCGATCACCGCCGAGCGGGTGTAGGGCAGGACGATGTCCCAGCTGACTTCCCAGCGGGTGGAGCCCAGCGCGTAGGCCGATTCCTTGAGCCGCGTCGGCACGGTCAGGAACACCTCGCGCATGACCGAGGACACGAACGGGATCACCATGATCGCCAGCACGAACCCGGCGGTCAGCAGGCCGATCCCCAGCGGCGGCCCCTGGAAAAGCGGGCCGATCAGCGGCGCGGTGCCGAGGGTGTCGTTAAGCCAGGGAGTGACGTATTCGGTCATCACCGGGACCAGCACGAACAGGCCCCACATGCCGTAGATGATCGAGGGGATGCCGGCCAGCAGCTCGATGGCCGTGCCGACCGGCCCGCGCAGCCAGCGCGGCGCCACCTCGGTGAGGAAGAAGGCGATGCCGAAGCTCACCGGCACCGCGATCAGCATCGCGATCAGCGCGGTGACCAGGGTGCCATAGATCGGCACCAGGGCGCCGAAGCGGTTCTCGACCGGGTTCCATTCGGCCGAGTAGAAGAAGCTCAGGCCCTGGGTCTGCAGCGCGTCCCGCCCGCCCCATAGCATCGACAGCGCCGCCCCGGCCAGGGCGACCAGCACGAAGGCCACGCTGGCGGTCAGGGCGTAGCGGAACATCCGGTCGGCGCGGGCGTCGCGCACGTCGCGGCCGGGAACGGCGGAGGCGTCGAGGACGGAGGTGTTCATCGGGTGCCTGCGGTCGGGAGGAGGAAGAACCCGGGGGAGCGCGGCGGCCGGGAGGGAGGGGTGCCTGGCCGCCGGCTCCGCCGGATCACTTGAACTCCGCTGCCCAGTAGGCCTCGATCTGCTGCACCAGCTCCGGCGGCAGCGGCACGTAGTGCAGCTCGTCGGCCTGCGCCTGGCCCTGCTCGAAGGCCCACTTGAAGAAGGCCAGCGTGGCGGCGTTGCGCGCCGGGTCCTTGGCCTGCTTGCGCATGAGCATGAAGTTGGTGGCGGTGATCGGCCAGGACTTCTCGCCCGGGGCGTTGGTGATCACCAGGTTGAAGTCGCGGGCATTGGCCCAGTCGGCGCTGGCCGCCGCGGCGGCGAAGCTCTCGGCGCTGGGCTGCACCCACTGGCCCGCCGCGTTCTGCAGCGAGGCGTAGGGCATGCCGTTCTGCAGCGCGTAGGCCAGCTCGACGTAGCCGATGCCGCCCTTGATCTGCTTCACGTAGGCGGCCACGCCCTCGTTGCCCTTGCCGCCCACGCCGGTGGGCCATTGCAGCGAGGTGCCCTCGCCGACCTTCTGCTGCCACTCCGGGCTGACCTTGGCCAGGTAGTTGCTGAAGTTGAAGGTGGTGCCCGAGCCGTCGGAGCGGTGCACCACGGTGATCTTCTCCGCCGGCAGCGCCACGCCGGGGTTGGCCGCGGCGATGACCGGGTCGTTCCAGGTGGCGATCTTGCCCAGGAAGATGTCGGCCAGCAGCGCGCCGGTCAGGCGCAGCTGGCCCGGCTCGACGCCCTGCAGGTTGAACACCGGCACCACGCCGCCGATGGCGGAGGGGAACTGGCCCAGGCCGGCCTCGGCCAGCTCCTCGCTGGACAGCGGCTTGTCGGACGAGCCGAAGTCCACCGTCCCGGCCTTGATCTGGGCGATGCCGCCGCCCGAGCCGATGGACTGGTAGTTGATCTTGTTGCCGGTGGCGGCGTGGTAGTCGGCCGACCACTTCGACACCAGCGGGTAGATGAACGACGCGCCGGCGCCGGAAATCTCGGCCGCGACCGGCGTCTGCTGGCCGGCGGGCGCGGCGCCGGCCTGGGCCGGAGCCGCGGAGGCGGGGGCGCCGTCGCCGGAGGGCGAGCAGGCGGTGGCGGCCAGGGACAGGGCCAGGGACAGGGCGGCGAGGCGGACCGGGGCGGGAAGCATCGGGGATCTCACGACAGGAAGGAGCGCCGGCCGGGCCGGCGTGGACGTAATGAAATGATGTTTTTGTTACACCCGTATGACATTTCCCCGCGGCCCCGCTGGACGGTCCCGGGGGCCGTGGAAAGGAAAGGGCGCGGACCGTCCGGTCCGCGCCCCCGTGCCGGGCGGCGAGGGGAGAGAGGGGCTCGCCGCCCCTTGCTCAGTACTTCATGTTCTGGGCCCAGTACGCCTCGATCTGCTTGACCAGGGCGTCGGGCAGGGGGACGTAGTCCAGCTGGCGGGCCTGGGCGTCGCCGTTGGCGTAGACCCACTGGAAGAAGGCCTTGGCGTTGCGGGCGCCGGCGGCGTTCTTCGGCTTCTTGTGCATGAGGATGAAGTTGGTGGCGGTGATCGGCCAGGCGTTCTCGCCCGGGGCGTTGGTCATCACCAGGTAGAAGTCCTGGGCCTTGCCCCACTCGGCGCTGGCCGCGGCGGCGGCGAAGGTCTCGTCGCTGGGCTGCACGAAGCGGCCGGCGGCGTTCTTCAGCTGCACGTGGGAGAGCTTGTTCTGCAGCGCGTAGGACAGCTCGACGTAGCCGATGCCGCCCTTGATCTGCTTCACGTAGGCGGCCACGCCCTCGTTGCCCTTGCCGCCGATGCCGGTCGGCCACTGCACCGAGGTGCCCTCGCCCACCTTCTGCTTCCACTCGGGGCTGATCTTGGACAGGTAGTTGACGAAGTTGAAGGTGGTGCCCGAGCCGTCGGAACGGTGCACCACGGTGATCTTGGTGTCGGGCAGCGCCAGGCCGCGGTTGAGGGCGGCGATGGCCGGGTCGTTCCAGCGGGTGATCCTGCCCAGGAAGATGCCGGCCAGGGTGTGGCCGTCCAGCTTCAGCGCGCCCGGCGCGACGCCCTGCACGTTGACGATCGGAACCACGCCGCCGATCACCGACGGGAACTGCGCGAGGTTGTACTTGGCCAGCTCCTGCGGCGGCAGCGGCGCGTCGGACGAGCCGAAGTCGACGGTGCCGGCCTTGATCTGGGCGATGCCGCCGCCCGAGCCGATGGACTGGTAGTTGACCTGCTTGCCGGTGGCGGCCTTGTAGTCGGCCGACCACTTGGACATCACCGGGTAGACGAACGACGCGCCGGCACCGGTGACGTCGTTGGCGTGCGCCTGGGCGGCGAAGGACAGCGCGACCAGCGCGGCGGCGGCGCGGAACTTGGACATGGCGTTCAAGCGGGGCTCCTGTTGGGGCAGCAGAGGGGACGCGGCAGGACCCGCGTCGGCCGGGCCATTGCACAGGCGATGCATGACAGCCGGATGTCGCAACCATGACGGGAGGATGACCGGCGGCGGCATCCTGCGCCGCGCCTTCCCGTCATGTGACAGGCGGCGTCATGCGCCGGTCATGTTTCCGCCACATGCTGCGCGCGGAACCTGGCGGCGCGACCTTCCCCGCGCGCACCGGCCGGGGCGCCCCCCTCATCATCCGGAGAGCATCCATGCGTCATTCCCCCCTGGCACTGGCCCTGGCGCTGGCCGCCGGCACGGCCGCCTTCGACGCCGCCGCCGCCGACAGCGCCGAGCTGGCCGAACTGAAGGCGCAGCTGGCCGCGCTGCAGGCCCGCGTGGCCGAACTGGAGGCGCGCACCGACGCGCAGTCGGACATCAACGTCGGCACCCAGCAGAGCATCGAGAACATCGCCACCACCACGCCCAAGGTGGAGACCAAGGGCGGCCTGAAGGTCACCTCGCCCGACAAGCAGTTCGAGGCCTCGCTCGGCGGCCGCATCCACTTCGACGCCTACGCCTTCGACCGCGACCAGGCCTCGGCCACCGGCACCAGCGAGTTCCGCCGCGCGCGCCTGACCCTGGCCGGCAAGGCGCTGGGCTGGGACTACAAGCTGGAGCAGGACTTCGCCGCCGGCACCAACCTCGAAGGCCTGCGCGACGCCTACATCGCCACCGGCCTGTGGGGCGGCAAGGTCACCATCGGCCACTTCAAGCCGTACCGATCGATGGAGGAACTGACCAGTTCCAACGACCTGCTGATGATGGAGCGGCCCTTCGCCTCGGCCACCGGCCTGTTCAACGGCCGCCAGTTCCAGCAGGGCGTGGGCTACCAGCGCGCAGGCGAGAACCACACCGCCGGCTTCACCGTGTTCAACCTGCGCGGTGCCTCGGGCAGCCGCAACGAGGGCATGGGCGCGGCCGGCCGCGTCACCTGGGCGCCGATCAATACCGACAACGACACCCTGCACTTCGGCGGCTGGGCCAGCCGCGAGGACGCCAACCAGGGCTCGGCCGACCTCGTCGCCTCGGCCAGCTACGCCGGCCGCCGCGGCCCGTCGCAGGCCATCGCCACCACCACCGGCGCCAGCCGCAACACCGTCACCGCCTACGGCCTGGAAGCGGCCGGCGCGTTCGGTCCGCTGTTCTTCCAGGGCGAGTACGTCAACGCCGTGTTCGGCCAGCCCATCGGCGGCGACCAGGACGTGACCACCTGGTACCTGCAGGGCAGCTGGCTGATCAACGGCGGGCACAAGGCGTACAAGTCCGCCACCGGCGTGTTCGGCGCGCCCAAGGTCACCGACAGGGGCCTGTGGGAGCTGACCGCCCGCTACGACACCATCGAGAACCGGGACATCGACGACCGCCAGGCCACCAGCGTCATCCTCGGCGTCAACTACTACGTCAACCCCAACCTGCGCTTCATGTTCAACTACACCCGGGGCGACAACGAAGCCACCGGGGACGAGACCGGGCAGTACGCGGTCCGCACCCAGTTCAGCTGGTAAGCCGCCTGGCTTCCGGAAGAGCCCCGCCTGCGCGGGGCTCTTCCTTTTCATGCGGATGTCTCAATGCGCGGCCGTCACGAACTGCGCCTGCACGCGCAGCCGGCCTTCGCTCTTGGCCGCGCTGAGCGTGGCCGGCGCCAGCCCGTGGTCCTGGCGCAACGCATCCAGGAACGCGAACAGTTGCCCCGGGCTGGCCGCATCGGCCTCGATGCCGAAGCCGCCGTCGTCGCGCTCGCGCGACACCGCCAGCCCGGCCTTCGCCGCCGCGGCCAGCACCGCCGCCCGCAGCGCCGCCGCGTCGCTTGGCCGCGCCGGCATGCGCTCTTCCAGCGCCGCGACTCCCGCCGCCTCCGATCGCACCCGCGCCAGCTCCGCCGCGGCCCGGTCGTGCCGGAGCCGCGCCGCCTCCGCCGCCCCGCGCAGCGGCAGGTGCAGCCCGTACCAGTAGGCGAAGGCCGCCAGCATCGCGGCCATCGCCCCCAGCATCCACCGTTCGCGCGGCGCGCGGGCGTCCCACCACGGGTGCATGCGCGCGAAAGTCCCTCTGCCCGTTGCGCTCATCGCAATGCCTCCACGCCCACCAGGCTGCGCATCCCGCCGTCCACCGGCCGGCTCTCCAGCGGCACCGGCGCCAGCCCCGCCGGGGCCAGGCGCTCGCGCAGCGTTTCCAGGTCCTGTTCGCCCGCGTGCAGCAGCCCGGCGCGCACGCCGGTGGCGGTGGCGAACTCGTAGCTGTCCAGCTGCGCGCCGGGCACGGCCGGCAGCGCCCCGAACAGCGCCGCCGAGTGCTGCGCCAGCACCGCGGGCGCGGCCAGCTCGGCGTGCAGTGCGTGCAGCGCGGCCGACGGGTCGGCGCTGGCGGCCAGCGCCGGGACCTGCTGCACCGCCAGCGCGTCGGCGCGCGCCTGCATCCAGTGCGCGCCCAGCGCATAGCGCAGCGCCAGGACGCCATCGACCAGCACCGGCGAGCACAGCGCCAGCGCGGCCAGCACCGCCAGCCGCCGGCGCCGGCGCCGCGCGCGGGGGTCGCGGCGGGCGTGGCCGTACTGCAGCAGGTCCAGCGGCGGTTCGCCGGCCGCGGCGGCGGCGAAGCGCGCCTCCGCCTCGCCGGGTTCCAGCATCCGCAACGGGCGCGCCCCCGCGATCGCGCGTGCGAGCCCGGGCTCGGCGGTGAACGCCAGCCGAGGCCCGCGCACGGCCAGCATGTCCCCGGCCGGAGCGGCGAGCAGCGTGCCGTCGTCGGCCTCGGGCAGCAGCAGGCAGTCCGGCACCACCGCGTGCGGCGAGATGCCCAGTTGTGCGCAACGCTGCAGCCAGCCGCGCAGGGTGGCGTCCTCCACCGCGCCCAGCAGGCGCGGGCCGGCGGCCGCCGGCGCGATGGCCACGTGCAGTCCCTCGACCGCACCGGCGACGTGGTCCTCCAGTTGCAACCGCGCGGCGGCCAGCGCCTGCGCCGGATGGCGCGCGGGCAGCTCCAGCCACAGCAGCCGCACCGACTCGCCGGGCACGGCCACGACCTCGCGCACGGACTCGCCCGGAGGCGGCGGCGGTGCCTGCCCCGGAAGCAGCGGCTGCCGCGCGAGGATGCGCCCGGACGGGTCGATGCGCAGGCAGGTGGAAGGCTGCGCCGGGTCGCGCGCGAGCAGGGTCAAGCGGGTGGCGGAAGGCGGTTTCATCATTCGTCTCGGGTCCAGCGGCGGGCGGCCAAGCGTGCTTCGCGGCTGCCGTCCTGTTCCAGCAGCGCGCTGAGGACGACCTGCGCGCCGGCGTACTCGACCTCGGCGTCGAGCACGAACCAGTGGCTGCGCAGCGACACCTGGTCGTAGACCTCGTTGGGCACCGGCGCCTGCAGCAGCGCCGGGTCGGCCCAAAAGGCGGCCGCGTCGCGCCAGCCGCGGGCCGGGCGCGACTCCAGCACCCGGCGCGCCTGCGCCGGGGTCAGCGCACCCAAGGTGAGCATGCTCAGCACCGGCGCGCGCGCCGGGGCCAGCGCGTTGACGTTGACCGGCGACAGGTCCGGCCGCGGCAGCGCGCACACGTACGGACGCAGGCGCGCGTACACGGGCGGCGTGTAGCCCTGCACGGCGCGCAGCTCGCTGACTTCGGCCAGCAGCGTGCCGCCGGTGCGGTAGGGGGGCTGCAGCGCGGCGTAGCTGCCGTCCTCGGCGCCCAACGGCGCGCGGCGGTGGTCGCTGTCGATCCAGTCGGCCAGCGCGTCGGCGAGCGCCTGCGCCTGCGCCGCACTGAAATCCAGCGCCTGCAGCAGCGCCACGTACTGGCGCACGCCCAGCTCGCGCCGGCGCCACTGGCCGGCGGCGCCTTCCACCACGCTGTTGAGGTTGAAGCAGTCGCTGCCGTCGCGCAGCCGCGCGCGGACCAGGCCGTGCTCGACGGGAAACGCCAACGGCCGGCCATTCCAGGCGGCCACGGCCACGTCCTCGCGCGCCAGCGCCGCGACCTTGCGCCGCGCCAGCGCCTCGGCGCCCAAGGCGAGGCGCTGCGCCTGCGCCATTGCGTCGGCGTTGGCGGTGCGGCGCAGGCCGAAGCGGATGTCGTCCAGCATCGCCACCACCAGCACGCCCATGAGCGCGGCCATCAGCAGCACCGACAGCAGCGCGGTGCCGGACTGGCGGGCGGGACGGGGCGCGCTCACGGCGGGGCCTCCGGCAGCACGAACACCTGGCGCACCGGGCCGAAGTCGCGCAGGCGCAGGTCCAGACGCACCGCGCGCGGCAGCGCCTGCGCCCCGCCGATCCAGCCGTCGCTCCACTGCCCGTGCGAGTAGAAGCCGGCACGCACGTCCTCCACGCCGGTCAGCAGCACCTGCGGCGCGGCCGCGGCGGTGCCGTCCAGGGCCGGGCGCGCGCTGCGCTCCAGCCGGCCGTCGACCACGCGGTACTCCACGTACTGCAGCGAGGCGCGCGGTTCGGCGTCCGGGTTCTCGCGGCCGCGGCGCACGAAGCCCAGCAACGGCCGCGACAGGTCGCCCGGCGGCGCGGCGTCGAAGGCGTTGCGCGCGATACCGCCGTCCGGCAACCGCGTGCGCCGCACCGCGGCCTGCGACAGGTCGGCCTTGAGCAGCGCATGCGCCCGCTGCAGCTCGCCCAGCCGCTCCATGCGCGCGCGCAGCGCGGCCTGCTGGTCCCCGGCCCAGGCCAGGATGGCCACCGCCGCGGCCGCGAGCAGGGCGAACACCGCCAGCGCGACCAGCACTTCGACCAGGGTGAAGCCGCGCGCCTTCACCGGAACACCCACGCATCGGCGGCTTGGCCGCCGTCCTCGCCGACGACCACGATGTCCACCCGCAGCAGGCCGTCCGCGCCGGTGACGGTGGCCGTGCGCCGCCAGCGCCAGTCGCGCCCGCCCAGGTGCGCCACGCCGTCGGCCGGGGCGGCCAGCGTGGCGGCGTCGGCCAGCATGGCCTCGGCGGCCAGGTTGTCGGCGACGATGCCCGCCAGCATCCGCTGCTCCACATGCGCCGCGGTGCGCGCGCTCTCGCCGGCCAGGTTCAGCAGCCCGGCCACGACCAGCGCCAGCACCGCCAGCGCCACCAGCAGTTCGATCAGGGAGAAGCCCGGCGCGCGGGCGGGCCCTTCAGTGCGGGCGGCCATGCACGTCCACCTTGCCGGCAGGATCGACGGACACCTCCACCCGGGCCTGGCCGAGGGCCAGCGCCACCGCCTGCGGCTCGGCCGCGCCGGTGGGATCGAAGCGGAAGCCCAGCCGGTCCTGGCGCGCGGGCAGCAGCACGCGCACGCCGTCCTGCCAGGCGCGGGCGGCGAACGGACCGTCCTCCAGCGGCACCCAGGCGCCGAAGTCGTGGCGCGCGAAGCGGTAGCCGGCCGCGTCCACCTGCACCTGCACCGTGCGCCCGCCGAGGATGGCTTCGTCGCGCGCGTGGCCCAGGCGCTGCGCGAAGCCGTCGGCCTGGCGGTGCAGGGTGGCGTCGTCGTCCGGCAGGGAGAGCAGCACCGCGGTGGCGGCCAGGCCGGCGATGGCCACGGCGACCAGCAGCTCCAGCAGGGTGAAGCCGCGCGCGCGCCTGCGCCGCGGCGCGGGGAGGTGGCGGCGTGGGCGCGCGCGCGCGGTCACTGCCAGTTGCCGATGTCCGCGTTCTCGCCGTCGCCGCCCTCGGCGCCGTCGGCACCGAAGGAATAGACGTCGAACGCGCCGCGCCGGCCCGGGATCCGGTACTGGTAGGGGTTGCCCCACGGATCGTCCGGCAGCCGGCGGATGTAGCCGCCCTTGCGGTAGCGCTCGGGCCGCGCCAGCCCGGCCGGCGCCTGCAGCAGCGCCTGCAGTCCCTGGTCGTTGCGCGGGTAGGCCAGGTTGTCCAGGCGGTAGGTCTCCAGCGCCTGCTCCAGCAGCGCCACGTCGGCGCGGGCCTTCTCGGCCATGGCGCGGTCCTGGCTGGGGAGCACGTTGATCATCACCACCGTGGCCAGCAGGCCGATGATGACGATGACCACCATCAGCTCGATCAGGGTGAAGCCGGCGGCGTCCGGATGCGGGCGGAAGCGGCGGGGCGGTCGCATGGGCGGTTCCTCGGTGCGGGGTCGGGGCGCGCTCAGCCGAGCGCGAGCGAGTTGAACTGGAGGATGGGCAGCAGGATGGAGAGCACGATCAGCGCGACCACGCCGCCAAGGGCGACGATGATGGCCGGCTCGAGCAGGCTCAGCGCGGCGGCCGAGACGGTGTCGATCTCGCGCTCCAAGTAGTCGGCGGCGCGTCCGAGCATCGGCGCCAGGCGGCCGCTGCCCTCGCCGCTGCCGGCCATGTACAGCAGGGTGGGCGGGAACACGCCGGCGCGGCGCATGGCGGACGACAGGCTGCTGCCCTCGTCGATTGCGGTGACCATGGTGGCGGTGGCCGCGCGCAGCACGCGGTTGCCCACGGTGCGCGCGGTGATGGACAGCCCCTCGAGCAGCGGCAACCCGCTCTCGAGCATGATGGCCAGCGTGCGCGCCATGCGCGCGGCATGCAGGTCGCGCAGCACCCGGCCCAGCAGCGGCAGGCGCAGCAGCAGGCCGTCAAAGCGCATGCGGAAGTCCTCGCGCCGCAGCAACCGGAGGAAGGCCACGCCCGCCACCGCCAGCAGCGCCAGCCCCAGCCAGCCCCACTGGGCGATCGCGTCGGACACGGCGATCACGGCGCGGGTGAGCCACGGCAGCGCGCGGCCCATCGAGTCGAACTGCTCCACCACCTTGGGCACCACGAAGCCCATCAGCGCCGCCACCACCAGCACCGCGGTGAACGCCAGCGCCGCCGGGTAGACCAGCGCGCCGGCCAGGCGCGCGCGGAGCTGCTGTTGCCGCTCCAGCAGCTCGGCCAGCCGTTCCAGGATCTGCGGCAGCGCGCCCGAGCTCTCGCCGGCGGCGACCATGGCCCGGTACAGCGGCGGGAAGGCGTTGCCCTGCTGCGCCATGGCGTCGGCCAGGCGGTAGCCCTCCAGCACCTGCGCGTGCGTGGCCATCACCACCCGGCGCACGCCGCGGCGGTCGCTCTGGCTGCCGATGGTGCGCAGCGCCTCTTCCAGCGGCGCGCTGGCGGCCAGCGTGGCCAGCTGGCGGGTCAGCAGCGCCAGGTCGCGCGCGGTGAAGCGGCCACCGGCGGCGCGCGCGGCGGCCTGACGCGCCGGCTCCAGGCGCACCGGCACCAGCTGCCGCTGTTCCAGCAGCGCGCGCGCCTCGCGCGCGCTGGCCGCGGCCACCGTGCCGGTGCGGGTGCGGCCGCGGCCGTCGAGCGCGGAATACTCAAACGCCGACATCGCCCGGGTTCTCCTGGCGGGTCACGCGCACGGCCTCCTCCGGCGTGGTGACGCCGGCGGCCACGCAGCGCCGCGCCGCGTCGGCCAGCCGCCCGCCGCCGGAGGCGAACGCGGCCTCGGCGATGGCGTCCTCGCCGGCGTCCTCGGCGACCAGGCGGCGGATGCGCTCGTCCACGACGATGAATTCGTGGATGCCGATGCGGCCGGCGTAGCCGGTGTGGTTGCAGCGCGGGCAGCCGACGGCCTCGTACACGGTGCCGCCGGCGCGCCCGCCGCCCAGCGCCGCGTCCAGGCGGTCGTCGCCGCGCGGCCGCCGGCAGTGCGGGCACAGCCGGCGCAGCAGGCGCTGGGCCATCACCAGGCGCAGGCTCGAGGCCAGCAGGAAGGGCTCGATGCCGATGTCGCGCAGGCGGGTGATGGCCCCGGCGGCATCGTTGGTGTGCACGGTGGACAGCACCAGGTGGCCGGTCAGGCTGGCCTGCACCGCGACCTGCGCGGTCTCGCCGTCGCGGATCTCGCCGACCATCACCACGTCGGGGTCCTGGCGCAGGATGGCGCGCAGGCCGGCGGCGAAGGTCATGCCCACGCGCGCGTTGACCTGGGTCTGGCCGACGCCCTCGATGGCGTACTCGACCGGGTCCTCGACGGTGAGGATGTTGCGCTCGCCGTCGTTGAGCGCGGCCAGCGCGGCGTAGAGCGTGGTCGTCTTGCCCGAGCCGGTGGGGCCGGTGACCATGACGATGCCGTTCGGCGTGCGCAGCGCGTCGCGCAGCGCGGCCAGCGCCGGCGGCTCCATGCCCAGCTGCTCCAGCGAAAGCGCGCCCTGGTCCTTGTCCAGGATGCGCAGCACCACGCGCTCGCCGCCGCGGGTGGGCAGGGTCGAGACGCGCACGTCCAGCGCCTTGGCGCCCATGGCAAGCGACACGCGGCCGTCCTGCGGCACGCGCTTCTCGGCGATGTCCAGCCGGGCCATGACCTTGACCCGCGAGACCAGCAGCGGCGCCACCCGCGCCGGCAGGCTCACCGCCTCGCGCATCACCCCGTCCACGCGGAAGCGCACGCGCAGCGCCGATTCGAACGACTCGATGTGCACGTCCGATGCGCCGATGCGCGCGGCCTCGGCGATCACGCCGTTGATCAGGCGGATGATGGGCGCGTCGCCCTGGCTCTCCAGCAGATCGGCGGTGCCGGGGATGTCCTCCGCCAGCGCGTCCAGGCTGCCGTGCAGGTCCAGCTCGCCCACGCCGGCGGCGTTGCCGAGGGCGGCGTCGGCGTACACCTCCGAAAGCCGGCGGTCGAACGCGGCGCGCTCCAGCACATCCACCTGCAGGGGCACGCCGAGCACGCGCCGCACCTCGACCAGCGCCTGCGGGTCGCCGCCCTCGCGCAGCGCGACGTGGCCGCCGGCGCCGAGCAGCAGCACGCCGTGGCGCCTGGCGAAGGCGTAGGCCAGGGCAGGCGCGGCCGTGCTCATCGCGGCGAACCGCCGTCCGTGGCCGCGCCTGGCTGCACCGGCGCCTTGGCGGGGGCGGGGGCGGGGGCGGGGGCCGCGACCGGCGCGACCGGCGGGTTGGCGCGCAGGTAGTCGCGCACCACCGCGTCGAGCTCGGCCAGCGCGGTGGGGTCCCCGCGCAGCTGCTGCTCGCGCAGGTAGCCGTAGCGGGCCGCGGTGTGGCGCTGCGCGTCGGCGGCGTCGCGGACGATGGTCGGGCGCAGGAACACCATCAGGTTGGTCTTGCTGCGGCTGCGCGACCTGCTGCGGAACAGCGCGCCCAGCGCCGGAATGTCGCCGAGCACCGGGATCTTCTCGGTGCGCGCCTCGTGGCTCTGGTCCAGCAGGCCGCCCAGGGCGACGATGGCGCCGTCGTCGACCACCACGTTGGTCTCCACCTCGCGCTTGTTGAGCACCAGCTCGTCGCTGGTGGTGCTGACGGTGCCGTTGACCGAGGACACCTCCTGCTTGATCGACAGGGTGATGCCGCCGCCGCTGTTGATCTGCGGCCGCACCGTGAGCTGGATGCCCACGTCCTGGCGGTCGATGGTGCGGAACGGGTTGTCGTTGTTGGTGCTCAGCACCTCGCCGGTGGTGACCGGGACCTCCTGGCCGACCATGATCCGCGCCTCCTCGTTGTCGAGGGTGAGGATCGAGGGCGTGGACAGCAGGCTGGAGCCGGTGTCGCTCTTGACCGCGTTGATGATCAGGCCGAACAGGCGGTCGTCGCTGCGGTCGGCCAGGCCGACCAGGCCGCCGCTCAGGCCGAGCAGCGCCTGCGCCGCGGCGCGGCGGGCCAGATCGGCCGCCTCGCTCTCCGAATCGCCGGCGAGCGCGCCGCCGGCCAGCGCGGCCATGCCCGGCCCTGCATTGGAGAACTGGGTCAGGCCGATGGGCACGCGTCCGTCGCGGCCGGCCAGCAGCAGCTGCGCGCCGAGCTTGCGCGCGGCCTCGTCGGAGATCTCCACCACCAGCGCCTCGACCAGCACCTGCTCGCGGCGCACGTCCAGCTGGCGGATCACGTCCAGCAGCACGCGCTGGGTGTCCGGGTCCGCGTGCACGATCAGCGAATTGGCGCCGGGGTAGCGCACGATCACCGGGCGCTTGCCGCTGGCCGGGGCGATGATCTGGGTGCTGGCCGCGTCGGTGGCGGCCCCGGCCGGGGCCGACGGGATGCGCGCCGCGTCGGCGCCGGACGCGGCGGCCACCGGGTCCGGGGCCTGGCCGATCAGCTGCTGCAGCACCGGCAGCAGCTGTTCGGCGCTGGCGTGCTGCAGACGGACCACGGCCACGTCGCCGCTGCGCTCGGCGCGGGCGTCCAGTTCCATCGCCAGTTGCGCGGCGCGCTGCACCAGCGCCGGGTTGCCGCGCAGCAGCAGCGAGTTGCTGCTCTCCACCGGCACCACGGACAGCGGCGCGGCCGCGCTGCGGTCGGTGGTGCCGCCGTAGAGCCCGGCCAGGGTGGCGGCCAGCTCGCGCGCCGAGGTGTTGCGCAGGGCGACGGTGTCGATGCTGGCGCTGTCGCGGTCGATGCGCTCGACCAGGCCGAAGATGCGCTGCAGGTTGTCCGCGTAGTCGGCCACCAGCAACTGGTTGCCCTGCGGCAGCGCGACCACCACGCCGCCCCGGCCGACCAGCGGCTTGAGCGTCTCGGCCGCGGCGCGTGCGTCGATGCGCTGCAGCGGGAACACGCGCGTGGCGAAGCCCAGCGGCGTACCGGGCTGCTGCGCGGCGGTGTCGTCCGGCACCACGCGGTAGGTGGCCGGGCCCGCGGGCACGGCGATCAGCCCGTTGCCGCGCAGCACCGCCAGCAGCACGCCCATCAGGTCCTCGTTGGACATGGCGTCGCCGCGGGTGACGGTGACCGTGCCCTGCACGCGCGGATCGACGATGAAGGTGGTGCCGGTGGCGCGCGCCACGTCCTGGATGAACGCGGACAGCTCCACGTTCTGCATGCGCAGCGCCGGCGCGGACGCGGCCTGGGCCGGCGCCGGCGGCACCGGGAAGACGAGTGCGCCCGCGGCGATCAGCAGCAGGGCGGCGGGGCGTGGGGTCATGGGGAGCCGGTTCCGAGGGTGACGGTCCGCACCTGGCCATCGCGTCGGTAGGCGATGACGGCGCGCGGGTTGGACTTGAGCTGTTCGGCCACTTCCGGCAGGTGCTCCGGATCGAGCGCCTGGCCGTTGACGCTGAGCAGCACGTCGCCGGGCTGCAGGCCGGCGGCGCGCAGCAGCGCGGCGTCGCCGCGGGGCATCAGCGTGTAGCCGGCCACGCGGCCGGCCTCCTGGTAGGTGCGCAGCCCGGCCTCGGCGAGCAGGCGCGCGGGGTCGACGTCGCGCGTCTCCTGCTCGGGCGCGGCCGCGGTGGCCGGCGCAGGAGCGGGCAGGGCGGCCGGCGCAGGCGCAGGCGCGGAAGCGGGCAGGGCGGCCGGTGCAGGCCCGCCGCCCGGGCCGGCGCCCTGGACCGCCGGCAGCTCCAGCCGGCGACGCACGCCGGCATCGAGCAGCACGGCGTGGTCGGCGGCCACCGCCTCCAGCACCACGCCCGGGGCGAGCGCGTCGCCGACGCGGTAGGCCTGCTGCGGGCCGCCGTCGCGGGCGAGGATGGCCGAGCCGCCGTCGGCCGCCACGCGCAGGCCGAACAGCCGCCAGCTGCCGGCCTCGCCGGCCGCCTCCGGTGCGTTGCCGAAGAACGGATCCAGGCCGGCCAGCGCCGGCGCCTCGGCCGCCACCGGCGCCGGCGCCGCCCCGGCCGACGCCGGCGCGAACGCCAGCCAAAGCAGCCGTGCCAGCTGCAGCAGCAGCACGAGCACGAGCGCGGCCTCGGCCAGCGCCGGCCAGTGCCGCAGGAGCGAGTTCGGGAGCGGTCGTGGCACGTCGATAGGTGCGCGGGGCCGGAAAGCCCCGGTTCGATGACAGGATGAGTCAGAAATGTGACGTGCCGGTTTCAGCCCGCGCGCGCGATGCACGGAACTGAAACAAAGCGGCCCGGCGCGGGGCCGGGCCGTCGGGACGCACGTGGCACCCGCGTCAGAAGTCCACCGACAGGCTCACGCTGTAGCTGACGCCCGGCTCGTAGGTGTACACGTCCACGCGCCGGCCGCCGCGCTCCTGGTACTCCTCGTGGTCGGTCTCCAGCAGGTTGCGCGCGGTGAACGCCAGCGTGCCGCGGCGGTCCCACAGGTCGAAGCCCTTGCGCACCACCAGGTCCAGCGTGGTGCCCGGCTTCTCCATGTAGTCCGGCTGGCCGGGACGGCCGCGCGCCAGGATGCGCTCGCTGACGTGGTTGGCCACCAGGGTCGCCTGGAAGCCCGAGCTGGCGCTCTCGATGCCCAGCTGCAGGTTGGCGATGTGCTCGGACTGGCCCTGCAGCTGGCTGCCGTCGCGGACGAACAGGCGTGCCGGGATGGGCGTGGCGTAGCCGTAGGGATGCACGGTGTCGCCTTCGCCGGCCTCGACCTCCGAGTCCGACCAGGTGTAGTTGCCGGCCACGTACAGGCGGTTGTCCCCCCACCAGGCCGCCTGGATCGGCAGGTCGAAGTACTTCTTGGCGTCGAACTCGAAGCCCTGCACGGTGGCCGAGGGCGCGTTGACGAAGCTCTGGAACACCACGCCGCCGGCCTCGTTCACGTTGGCCTCGATCGGCCGTTCGATCTCCTTGTGGAACAGGCCGGCGGTCAGGTACTCGCCGGCGCCGAAGAACCACTCGTAGCGCAGGTCGAAGTTGCGCAGCTTGCTGTCGACCAGGTTCGGGTTGCCGTAGAACAGGCGGTCGTTGTCCGGGTCGTTGTACTGCTGCGGCGCCATCTCGCGGAACTGCGGACGGGCGATGGTTTCCGAGACGCCGAAGCGCAGCTGCTGGTTGTCGGCGAAGTTCCAGGTCACCGTGGCCGCAGGGAGCAGGTAGTCCTCCTCCAGCGGCGCCGGCGACTCGATGCGCTGGCCGGTGAAGATGTCGTACGGATGCACGGCCTGGGTGGCGTCCTCGTAGCGGACGCCGAGGCTGGCGCGCACCATCGGCACCACCTCGCCCTCCAGCTGCAGGTACGCGGCGCGCACCTTGAGCGTGGCGTCGTAGGCGGCCGCGCCGGTGTTGCCGGTGGTCTCGCGCAGGCGCAGCAGGTCCTGGCTCAGGTTGTAGTCCGAGAACAGGTAGTCGATGCGCTGGTAGCGGTTGTAGAAGGGCAGGGCGCCGTCCAGGGCCAGGAAACGGAACTCGCGCTGCCAGGCGCTGCGGTCGTTGTCCGAGTAGGACGCGCCGCCCGAGAGGACGAACTCGCGCTCGGTCGGCAGGCGCCAGCCCACGTCCACGCCGCCGCTGGCCACCTCGTCCTCCACCTCGCCGAAGCGGATGTAGTTCTGCACGCGCGAGGCGTCGTGGCTCCAGTAGCCCTCCACGTTCTCGTAGCTGATGCCGGTCTCGTACGGCGACTCGCGGTTGGCGCGGGAAACGGCGCCGCGCCATTCGACGGTCAGGTCGTCGTACTCGCCGAAGCGGTGGGTGCCGCTGACCTGGTTGTTGACCAGCGTGCGCTCGAACCACTCGGTGTAGTCGTCGCGGACCTCGAAGCCGGCCAGGTTGTCCTCGCCGGCGCGGCTGCGCGCCTGCTTGACGGTGTCGTGCACGTACAGCGAGGTGAAGGTCACTTCGTGGCTCTCGCCCTTCAGGCCGGCGCCGAACATGGCGTTGACGCGGGCGTTGTTGCGGGTGGAGGCGAAGTCGTAGCTGCTGTTGAACTCCACCTCGTCGTCGGTGAAGTATCCGTCCTGCTGGCGTCCGGTGCGGGTGCGCCACTCGTTGCTGAAGTTGGCCACGGCCACGAAGCCCAGGTCCACGCCGTCCTGGACCTCCATCGAGTTGCCGGCGCTGCCGCCGAAGCTGAAGTCCGGGTCGATGCTGTCCTTCTGCTGCAGCAGGTACAGGTTGGGGTCGTTGATGCTGCGGCCGATGGTGCGGATGTCCGCGCGGTCGAAGTCCGCGCCCAGGTCCACGCGCCGGCCGGTGGCCAGCGCCTGCCTGAGCTCGGGCGACATCTTGCGGGTGCCGTCGTCGTAGCCCCACCAGTCGTCGTCGCCGCCGTAATAGGTCAGGCCCTTTTCGCCGGTGGTGGCGCTGTTGCCGCCGGTGCCGATGGACAGCTTGAGGAAGCCTTCCTTGGGCACGGTCAGGCCCTGCAGGTCGATCACGCCGCCGCCGAACTCGCCGGGGTAGCGCGCCGAGTAGGTCTTCTGCACGGTCACGCTCTGCAGGACCTCGCTGGGGAACAGGTCCAGCGGCACCACGCGCTGCAGCGGCTCGGGGCTGGGCAGCGGCGAGCCGTTGAACAGCGCCGAGGAGTAGCGCTCGCCGAGGCCGCGGACGTAGACGAACTTCTCGCCGACCACGCTCAGCCCGCTGACGCGGGTCAGCGCCTGCGCCGCGTCGCTGTCGCCGGTGCGCTGCAGGTCCTCCCGGGTGACGAAGGAAGCGACCTCGGCGGTCTGCTGCATGGGCTCGGGGATGAATTCGCCGCGGACCTGGACGGAATCGAGCTGGACCGCCTGGCCGCTGGCGGCTTGGTCGGTGGTCGCCTGGGCCCAGGCCGGCGGCGCCAGCGCGGCGGCGATGGCGAGGCAGAGGCTGGAACGGAGCGGTCCGATGCGAGGAGAGGTGGACATCATGGAGGATAGCCTTGGCTGCGGAGGGCAGGCGGAAGGGAAACGTCGTGCGGCGCGGCGGCGAAGGACGCCGCCGCGCCGCGTAGCGCGGCGGAGGCCTGCGTCAGCAGGGCTTGTCCGCCGTCAGGCCGCAGGTCCAGCCCTGCCACCAGGTGTCGGCCGAGTTCTTCACGCCGCCGATGTAGTCCACGTTCTGGAAGAAGGAATGGACCCCGCTCAGGTTGGCGTACGGGGTCACCGCCGACTCGTTGGCGCCGTTGACGAAGGTCGAGGCCAGGGTCGAGGTGCCGTTGGCGACGTTGTTGGTGCCGGCGTTGAACGCGGCCTCCGCCGTGGCGCCGGAGAAGGCGGTCGGGCAGGAGAAGAACACCGAGTGGAAGGTGCCGGTGGTGTTGGCGTCGGCGATGTTCAGGCAGGTGGCGCCGTTGCCGCTGCCGCCGGCCGGGCGGGTCACCACGGTGTTGTAGAAGCTGGCCTGGGTGCCCTGGTTCAGCTCGATCGCCACGCCGCCGCCGGCGCGACCGACGTAGGTGAAGTTGGCGATCCTGGGCTTGGAGTAGGGCTCGCGGCGGATGGCGCTCCACTCGTTCATGCGGTCGCCGCCGTTGGCGCGCTGCACCACGATGCCGAACTGCGCGCCGCCGTCCCAGCCGGTGTCGGTGTCCAGGCTGTCGTCGTCGTTGCCGGTCAGCACGATGTGGCGCAGGTTGACCGTGCCGCCGAAGATCTCGATGCCGTCGTCGGAGCTGTTGTGCACCTGGATGTGGTCGACGGTGGTGGCGCGGCCGACGCCGCCGAAGGTGATGCCGTTGAGCTCGTTGTTGGCGGCGATGGTATAGCCGGAGTGCTGCACGCGCACGTAGCGCAGGCGGCCGCTGTTGTCGTTCGGGTTGTTGCCGCCGTAGAAGACGTTGTTCACGCCCTCGATGAGCGCCTGGCACTCCGGCGTGCCCGACACGGTCTCGCCCGGGCAGGCGCTGATCGGCGCGCGGCCCAGGATGACCACGCCGCCCCACTGGCCGATGGAGTCCACGTTGGTCTCGCCCTCGACGCTGGCGCGCGAGGTGAACACGATCGGGTCGCTGGCGGTGCCCTCGGCGAAGATCTGCGAGCCGCGGTTGACCACCAGGAAGTCGGCGCCGGCCGAGCCGAAGAAGCGCACGCCGGGTTCCACGGTCAGGATGCCGGTCTGCGCGCCAGCCACCGGGGCCGAGGCGTTGCCGCCGGCGTCGTCGCCGACGTTGACCTGGCCGTTGATCGCGTAGATCACGCCGTCCAGCTTCTCGATGACCAGGTTGCCGACGATGCGGTTGGGCAGCTGGCAGGCGCGCAGCGTGCCGCCGGCGACGGTGCCGACGTTGGCGAAGCCCGTCGGGCAGTTCTCGGCCGGGCCGGCGGCCGGCGGCGGCGAGGTCGGCGGCGGGGTGGTCGGCGGCGGCGTGGTCGGCGGCGGAGCCGGCGGGAAGGCGCCTTCGCCCGGGGAAACGACGCTGTCGGCGCCGCCGCCGCAGGCGCTCAGGGCCAGTGCGGCGCCGAAAGTCATCAGCAGGGTCTTGGTGTTGTTGCGGACAGGCATTTCCTCTATCTCCGGTCGTTGGACGGGTGGTCCGGGCGAGCAAAAAAGCGTTAAGAAGGCTGTATAGGAAACTTGCGTGACAAAGCGGTTACCGCCCGCGTCGCGCGCATCCGCTGCGGGCAATGGGCGGCCGTCGGCGATCGCGTCGCCGTGCACGCCATGTTTCAGCAGCTTTGTTGCAGCCGTATGTTGTTCATGCGACGCGCGCGGCCTGCTGCATCCGCGCGCGGCTGCGGCACAATGGCGTGCATGGATCGCAGGCAGCTTCCCGACGAACTCGAGCAGTGGGTGGTGCGGCAGGCGGTGGCCGGCGCCGACCCGGAAGACGTGCTGCGCCCGCTGCGCGAGGCGGGCTGGGACGAACAGGACGCGGTGGACGCGGTGCAGGAGGCGGTCGCCCGCTTCCTCGAGCGCAGGTCGCAGGAAGCCGGGCTGCCGCTGCCCTGCCCGGTGCCGGTGCCGATCGGCATCAACGGCCCCTCGGTGCTCGACGCCGGCGACCGCGAGGTGCACGTGCTGATGAGCCTGATGCTGCCGCGCGTGGTGGTGTTCGGCGGGCTGCTGTCGGACGAGGAGTGCGACGCGCTGGTCGAGCTTTCGCGGCCCGGGCTGCGCCGCTCGACCACGGTGGACATGCGCACCGGCGGCGACCAGGTGCACGCCGACCGCACCAGCCGCGGCACCTTCTTCACCCGCGGGGAGAACGCGCTGTGCCGGCGCATCGAGGCGCGCATCGCGCGGCTGCTGGACTGGCCGCTGGAGAACGGCGAGGGATTGCAGGTGTTGCACTACCCGCCGGGCGCGGAGTATCGCCCGCATTACGACTACTTCGACCCGGCCGAGCCGGGCGGCGAGGTGTTGCTGCGTCGCGGCGGCCAGCGCGTGGCCACGCTGGTGATGTACCTCAACACGCCGCGCCGCGGCGGCGCCACCTCATTCCCCGACGCCCGGCTGGAGGTGGCGGCGGTGAAGGGGAACGCGGTGTTCTTCAGCTACGACCGCGCGCACCCGATGACGCGCACGCTGCATGCCGGCGCGCCCGTGGTCGAAGGGGAGAAGTGGATCGCGACCAAGTGGCTGCGGGAGCGGCGGCACGACTGAGCGCGCCGCAGCCGGCCGTCGCCGCCTCCGACCGGCCCCCGGGTGCGGGCGGGCCCGGCGCGTTCAATCCCCGGGCAGGGCGAGGGTCTTGTGCTCGTACCTGCACAGGTCGCGGATCGGGCAGCGCGGGCATTCCGGCCGGCGCGCCTTGCAGGTGTAGCGACCGTGCAGGATCAGCCAGTGGTGCGCGTCCTGCAGGAATTCCGGCGGCACCACCCGCAGCAGGCCTTCCTCCACCTCGCGCACGTCCTTGCCCGGTGCCAGCCCGGTGCGGTTGGCGACCCGGAAGATGTGGGTGTCCACCGCGATGGTCGGCTCGCCGAAGGCGGTGTTCAGCACCACGTTGGCGGTCTTGCGGCCCACCCCGGGCAGCGCCTCCAGCGCCGCGCGGTCGCGCGGCACCTGGCCGCCGTGTTTCTCCAGCAGGATGCGGCTGGCGGCCACCACGTTCCTGGCCTTGGCGTTGAACAGGCCGATGGTGGAGATGTAGCGCTTCAGCCCTTCCTCGCCGAGCTCGACGATCCGCTGCGGCGTGTTGGCCACCGGGAACAG
>ENA-UOVV01001215-UOVV01001215.1-compost-metagenome-genome-assembly--contig:-NODE-1215-length-21076-cov-3.840778_pt1 | contig 21076 bp, 14 predicted proteins | sample MGYA00238155_ERZ761577 | MGnify/ENA primary metagenome ERZ761577 (study PRJEB28898, sample SAMN06268775) | compost metagenome | isolation source: Emeryville, CA | place: USA:Emeryville, CA | collected...
TACCCTCAACAAGCTGATAAAAAACCAGCTTTACCTGATCGTTCGCCAATGTGATGGTGTTGGACGCGGCGGCATCCGCAGAAAGCCGGACCGGACTTCCCAGCGGCTCCGGTTTAAAATTTATGGAACCGTTTTTTCGGGATTCTGCTATGATCTCTTCCGCCGACATGCTTAGGTCTTTGGTTAAAAACAACCCGTCGCAACGTGCATAAAACGCCGAAGCATCCAACAGCTCAAAACGGTTTACCCCCTTTTTTAATTGAACTTTATCTGCCAACTCCCACCGGAAGCCATCTTGCCCATGTGCTCCGAAGCGTTTGTTAATCAACTGGTGATTGCAAGCTACTTGAAAATAGCGTGACCCCGGTTGGTTGTTCTGATAATCTAGGGAATTCACCCACAGCGCATACGTGCCCTCCCGTTCCACCGTGATTTCGACGGTTGCGGGTTTCAAGCCTTTCGGTCGCTTATGATGGCGACCCGTAAGTGTTGCAAGCTGCAGGGCGTCTTCCGCCCCTTCAATCTTCCAGTCGCCCGCGGCAAAGTCATAAGGAGATACGTAGAGTCCTTTCTGCTTCCACCGCAGTTGCAAGCCCGGTTGAACCGCGGCAGTTGCTGAGGCTTCGGCAAATCCCAATGCAACGAGTGTCAATAAAGCAATCAATGAGTGCTTGGACAGGCTACACAAAATCATGTGATGGTTGATGAATATGTTAATAATTCGGATTCTGATCCAATGCGGTATTTAAATCTCGCTCCTTTTGTGGTATCGGCCACAGGTAATTTTTCGCCGGATCGAAGGTGTTAACACCGATAATGTTGAACAACTTATCTTCGTCGGTATAATGGCTTTGCCCATATTCATCAATGGATGGAATGGGATACTGCTGATAGAATTCCCGTTTCTTGCGTCCAAGCGTATTACCCGGCAGCACATGCTCGGCATACTTCCATCTACGGATATCAAACAAACGCGTACCTTCTATCGCCAATTCCACCGTCCGTTCGTAACGGATCAGCTTCCGCAGTTCGTCCTGTGAACCGGCAGACACTGCAGGCATCTCCACACTTTTGCGGCCACGCACCTGATTGATTGCATCGAAGACCGATGCGTCGATTTCATTCAGTTCAATTTTTGCTTCTGCATACGTGAGCAACACCTCCGCATAACGGATGTAGATAAAATCTACTTCGGACTGCGTGGAAAATGCCGGTAGTTCAATCGGGTCCAAGTATTTTTTCCAGACATACCCAGTAAACGATGCGTAGGCATGGGTCACCTCCTGATTGTTCACCCGAACCAATTTGCCGTTTTGATCTTGTAATGTCGTCGTGCTGTCCGGGTGGTTTTCAAATAACAGCCCATCAAACCACTGCCCCGGTGTCAGGATAGACTGTGTCAACCGGGGATCACGGTTTTCATACGGGTTTTTGGGATCATAACGTGGCGATTCGTCGATGTGTTTGCCATCAGTACACTGGAAGAAGTCGACGATATTTTGGGTAGGAACAACAATGGACCAGCCTTGGGTGGTCCGCAACCCTAAATATCGGGGAATGCCGTTCGATTTAATTCCACGAAGGTAAGGAACATGCAGGATGGATTCGTTAGACCCTTTTCCTACCAACGTGAACAGTTCCGAAAAATTATCGCTCAACGTATAAACGTTAGATTGAATAACTTTCTCCGCAGCGTCCGCTGCAATACGATAATCTCCTTCATACAAGGCAATTCTCGCTTTCAACGCATTGGCGGCCCCTTGCGTAATCCGCCCATTTTTTCCGTCGCCCGACCAAACCAGCGGAAGTACCGAGGCCGCAAAATCCAAATCGGCATATAGCGTCTCCGCAATTGCAGCTCTTGGTGTCCGCGTCGCGCGACGGGCGTCGTCCAGAGAAATCATGTCGGTAACGAATGGCACATCCCCATAGAGGTTTACCAGGTACATATAGAAAAATGCGCGCAAAGTTTTCGCTTGTGCCTCTATCAAATTGTAAGTGTCTTCCGACACCACATTCCGAGCTTTATGCATATTTGTCAAGAGGTTATTGCATCTTGCTATCCGAGTATAGAGGGCTGACCAGATAGAATAAAAGGTTCCTGTCTGTGTACTGAATTCACCGGTTTGTATGGCATACATGCCGGCGTAATCGCCGCGATTAAAGCTGATATCGGTCGAAGAGTCGAACCATATCGGATAAGGGGTTGCAGAACTCTCCCAATAGAGGCCCTCATAGGCGCCATCAAGCGCTAATGTGAGTTCCGTTTCGGACTTGAAAAACACGTCATTGGCAGGCTGATCCGATGGTTGTTTATCTAAGAAATTTTTACTGCATGATGTCGTAACCAATAAACAGATAATTAATAAAAACTTTATATGTGAGATGAATTGATTCATTGTGATGTCTTTAAATTTAACAATCTATTTAAAGTTCCCTAGAACGTTAGCGAAACGCCGAATACGTAGGTGCTCGCTAGGGGATAAGGACTGGAGTCTCCATCGGGTCGTTCCGGATCCCAACCGGGGAACATCTTGTGGAAGGTAGCGATGTTATCGCCTGACGCATAAATCCGGGTCCGCTGTAATCCCAATTTTTTAAACAACGCCGTGTTGAATGTATACCCTAATTGAATGTTTTTTATGCGCATGTACGCACCATTGTTCACCCAGTAATCCGAATACTGAAAATTATTATGGGTTGACCCGGATACCAGTCGTGGGTACTTAGCATTTGGATTATCAGGTGTCCACGAGTCCAATTGCCAAACTTGCATATTGTTATTGTTGTAAAGTGCCCAGGCGGCCTCATTGGTCAGGATGACGTCACGTTTTCCCACTCCTTGAAGAAACACACTGAGATCGAATCCTTTGTATTCTCCGTACAGGTTTACCCCAAAATTCATCCGTGGAATCGGATTACCGATAACAGTGCGGTCGTCAGCATTCACCACATTGTCTCCGGTAATGTCTACGTAGCGGATATCCCCGAGCGCAATGGTACCGAATTGCTCTGGCGCCGCTCCCAGTTCCGCAGCTGTCTGAAATAGGCCGTTCGAACGGTAGCCAAACAAGGAATTAATCGGATACCCCTCATCAATTAACCGATAACTCGAGATGTACGGGCCTGTACCTTTCAGGTCGACCACCTCATTCTTGACGTTGGATAAGTTTCCACCAACGGAATACGTAAATGCGCCGATACGGTTGCGATAATTCACCAGGAGATCCCAACCTATGTTGTCAACAACTCCCGCATTTTGATAGGGAGCCGTGAGTCCGATGATCGCAGGAATGTCCAGTTCCAGCAGGATACCGGAAGTTCTCCGCTTGTACAAATCGAAATTAACATTCAAGCTATTAAATAATGTGAAGTCAACGCCGATGTTCTTGGACGCATTGGTTTCCCAGGAAATTTCATTATTCGCCATTTGTTGCAGAATAGCTGTCGGCACTGGCTTGCCATTGTATATGTAGAACTTGTCAAGTGACAGATATGAGGTATACGGGAAATTATTTCCAATGTTCTGATTACCCAATTTTCCCCACGACGCACGCAGCTTCAAAAATGATAACCAGTCATTCTCTTTCAAAAAGTTTTCATTGGATAGCACCCAGCCTGCGGATAACGACGGGAATACACCGTACCGATAACGTTTATCAAACCGGGATGAACCGTCGATGCGCAAATTTGCTTCAAACAGGTATTTTTCGTCGAAATTATAATTCACGCGCCCGAAGTAAGAGCGAAGAGACCAACTGGTTGATGTTCCGTCGTTCGTCCAGTTCTCTTTCCCGCCAGCGCCCAATTCCGGCAAATCGGGGAAATTGAATCCTTCCCGATAAGCCGACATCTCTCGTTGTGTAAAAGAAATCTGCTCAAATCCCGCAAGGACGTTCAGGGTGTGGGTACCCAGCTGCTTGTTGTATCTTGCCAAAAAGCGCGATGTATTTTCCCACGACTGTCTTTCGGCTTGTGTTAATTTCGTTACGTTGGGCGTCCGATACGCCGGTTCGGATTCTCCGGGCAGGAACGTTTCGATCGATTTTTCAAACCGCTTATTCGAATAATCGCTGATATTGGGTGTAAAGCTAGCCTCCAGATCCAAACCGTCAATAACCGAATAGGTTAATTGCCCCGTTAGCCGGAGGGAGTTGAAAAATTCATCTGTACTTCCACCATCTTCAACGGATGCAAGGGTGTTGTAACCATCTTTTGCGACACCCCATCTGCCATCGCTCAACCGAGCGGTGTAAATCGCAGGTATGCGGTTTGCTCCGCCGACTACCCCATCGCCCATTATCGGTGAGGATACCGGTGAATGGCGACCGCTCAGGAAGGTCTCCAGCTTTACTTTCTCACTGATCTGTGTCTGGGAATTCAACCGCAATCCGTAAGATTCGTAGTTGAAACCGGGCACCAATCCCTGCTGGTCCTGATAGGAGAAAGAAGCCATGACCTTTACCGTATTTCCTCCATTTACACTAACGTGATGCCGTTGCGTCAGCCCCGATCCCGTGTACAACAGCTTCTGCCAATCGTTATCGGGATAATGATCCGGGTCGGTTGCTTTATTGGCTTGGTAATTCTGCAAAAAATCATCGGAATACAAGGGGGTTAGCCCCACATTGCTTCTGGCTTCGTTATCTTTGACCATGTAGGTATAACCGTTGACCATTTCCGGGAGGTCTGTAAATGCTTGCTTTCCGAAAAAGCCTTCATAAGAAAGCGCTACCTTCCCATCTCTACCTTTTTTTGTAGTGACAAGAACAACACCATTTGCAGCCCTCGAACCGTAGATAGCAGCCGATGCAGCGTCTTTCAACACCGAAATGCTTTCGATGTCGTTTGGATCGACCCCATCCAACGTCCCGTTCACTCCATCAATCAATACCAATGGGTTGGAATCGCCCAGTGTCCCGATACCACGAATCCGGATTGTTCCGCCATCTGCGCCGGGCTTTCCCGAAGACTGGCTCACGGTAACTCCCGCAGCCATCCCCTGCAAGGCTGCCGATGCCCGCATCACAGGCCGCTTGACCAGTTCTTTCCCATCCATCGAACTCACTGCGCCTGTCACGTTGCCGCGACGTTGGGTACCGTATCCCACAACCACAACTTCCTCTAATTCCGAGGTCGATTCCTGGAGGGTGATGGTCATTTTCTCTCCTGGTTTTACCGGAAGCTTCACGGTCTCAAACCCAACGCTGGAAAACACCAACGTATCGGGCGCAGCCAGACTCAACTGAAAGCTCCCATCCGGCGCTGTCTGGACCGTGGATACACCTTCGCCCATTGCAGACACCGTTACACTGCCAAGTGGTTGGCCATTCGGATCGCGGACCACCCCCTGCACATTTTGCTGAGCAAAGGCGGTATTCAGCAACAGCAGGCTGAACACTGCACATAGACATACTCGCACATTAACTAACAAACTTATCGTCATAATAAAAATTTAATTGATTTCACGTTATAATATCCGCCTACGGACTATATCCCCGTGCAGGCGGTTTGATAAATCGCATCGATTAAATGCAGTCCATGCGTAAGTTTTTCTATGGCTGCATATGGTTTCTCCCACATGTCCATCACCATTGCCGCAATGGCTTCCCCCTCCGACTGTTCGATCTCGAACACCCATTCGTCAAAACCCAAGTCGTAATACATCTGTCCCTTGATGGTATCCTGCGGCTGCCTAAGATAGACAAAGGGCGTATCGTTAGCCGCCGCCAGAATCGCCGAATGACACTCGAAACTTACCACGGCGAAACTATTGCGATACACAGCAGCCGCTTCATCTGGCAACCAGTAACCCCGCTTAGCGACAAACGGCTTCACATCGTCCGGCAATGGATCGATCAACAGCTCATCCATGATATCCACTTGATAGGTCATTTCGGGACATACCAGTACTCGATTACCCGTTTCGCGCACCCAAGTGATGATCACGTCTCGCAACTTGGCATGATCCACTTCTTTCCACTGGTCGTTCATCCGGTCAACCTCCTCGCTACTGACTCCCATCCAATGCTTGGCTCCAGGCTTAATTTTGTGATAGGGCGTGTAGCGCAACCGTGGAATCACGCAGATAAACGCCTTTTCTTTTAGCCTGTTTTCTGTCAAGCAAACAGTCGCTTTATCCACATCCAGCAAATTAAACCGAAATGTTGCGTCCGGCGTGAACATGGCCCTTATACCTCGCATTCCAACCGACTCCAGATTGGCCAACGATTTGCTTTCGCGAACATAAATAAAGGACGCTTTAGATAGTACCCGCTTTACGTCGTCGTTTATCGCCTCAAGTGTAATCCCAAAAACACCAAACGGCTTCTTTGTATACTTTTGCCATGCTTCTATGTGATACCTACCTACCAAACCCGGGCCAGACCCATGAATCAGTATATCGGCGTGTTTGAATGCGGTTCGCACTTCCACTGACGTCACATCGGCAGTATCTCGATCAACCTCGCCGTAAATCACACGCACATTACGAAATCCTTTTTTTAGCATCTGTTCCACGTTTTGATTTCGGCTTTTTTTCCAAAGCGTTATTTGGCAATCCGGGAAATAGGTTTGTAAAATATTTAATAAGCCGGGTGTATGCGCAACATCTCCAATATTTACATCCTGCCAACCCGATACGACAAGAATATGACGTGGTTTGTTAACTGCTTTCACTATCGACCCGGCTAAACAAGCCATTGAGGTCAGCGATACCGCTTTTAAAAACCCTCTCCTTTTCATATACAATATATTCCAAATAATCGTTAAAAATTATAATTGGTCTGGTATGGTCTGGTATTTAAATCCACGACGATGCAAGTATAGGAGATTTAAGTGATTACTTCCAAATAAAAATTAAAAAAGTCAGGTTATATCCAAAAATAATGCTGGCAAAACGGTTCTGCCCTTAAAAACTGGTTTGGTTTGTTGTGGTATTTATATATTTTTGCAAACGTATGCAAGCACACCCAATCGATATTCCAACTAGTTCCACGCAACGCATGAAATACATGCAATTGGTAGATTACATCAATACACTGATTGAATCGGATAAACTCCACATCGGCGACCGTATTCCTTCGCTTAAGCAACTGGAAACGCAGCTTGGTATGAGCAAGGAGACGTTGCTCAAAGGGCTCAATCATCTGCTGGAAAAAGGTATCATTGAAGCAGTTTATCGCAAGGGATATTACGTAAAAAAGAAGTCGGTTAGTCATACCTTTCGCGTGTTCCTTTTGCTGGACAAAATGAACATTATGCGGGATACCTTATATCATACGTTATTTGATCAATTGAAGGATGTAGCAGATATTGATATCTACTTTCACCATCACAATTTCAAAGTATTTGAAAACCTGATCCAAGAAAATTTGGGAAACTATACCCATTTTGTCATTGCTACATTTCTGAAAGAAGATCCGGTTGGAATACTTAGCCTCATCCCACCTCAAAAACGGATTATCATCGACTATAACCAACCTAATTTAACCGATGAATACACCTGTATATACCAAGACTATGAACACGACTTGTTCGATGGCCTTACACAATTGAAAGAGCAACTTTCCAAATACAAAAAACTGATCCTCATCGCCCCCCATGAAGCTACGCATGCCCGACACGTGGTGGATGGGTTTCTTCGTTTTTGTATGGAACACGAATACCGGTACGCCATCGAGCATGAAGTCGAAGCCAGCAGTTTCAAAAAGGGAAACGCCTACATTACCTTCAGCCGCTACGACACAGATGATGTGGCGCTGATTAAATTGGCCCGCAGCAATAATTATAAACTTGGGTCGGATATTGGACTTATATCATACAATGACACGGCTGTGAAGGAGATTCTGGAAAACGGAATCACTGTCATCTCAACCGATTTTGAAGCAATGGGCAGGGCAGTAAGCCAAGCCATCATTAATAAAGAAACCATTGTAGCGCGAAATCCGACGCGCGTCATCGAACGAAACTCACTTTAGCTCATTCCAGTAGTTGTTTCGTTCACTGTATCTATACACTCGCTCAAATCTTCACTTGCCTTCTACCGGCTGCCAAAAGGCCTCGTACCAAAGAGGAGTCAGCTGGCGCTTTCGCTGCGGTCACCTTGCTGTAAGGGTGCAAGAAACAGCCAGCAAACAGCCAGTTCACCGCAATGAAACAGCTAAGTCATACACAGCAGTTAGACAGCAGTCAGATAGCGGATACGAAGGCTAGTGGCCTTTCGTCTCATTTTCATAAGTTGTAATTATTCGCCTATCTTTGCCCAGAATCTTTGACGGCATCCATGAAACTACCCTCCCTACCCGGCTTTGACGCCCAGGCGTTTGACAAATACCTGAAAAATACCGGATGGTTGCTGATGGCCCGTGTGGGCTCGCTGCTGATTAAGATGTTGGTTACAGCCATCGCCATTCCCAACTACCTCGGCGACGCTCAAAACGGCATTCTCAATTATCCCCTCGCATTGATATCTTTTTTTGCGGCCGCTAGCACATTGGGAACCGACAGCCTGGTAACCCGACAACTGTTGGTGCATCCGCAGCAGCACCGCACCATTCTGGGCGCTGCATTCCGCTTGCGGCTCCTTGCGGGACTTGCTACCATCCCATTGATTTATCTGACTTACCTCCTCATCAGCCATTTTGCTCCGAAGCCCCCCGCAGCACCCTTGGGTTATGTTACGATTGTGTCATTCGTTTGCATAGCACAATCGTTCAACATTATTGACTGTTATTTCCAATCCATTGCCAAAGGCAAATACATCATGTATGTGCAGGTCGGCGCCAATCTACTGTCGGCGTTGGTGAAACTCGTCCTCATCCTCTGTAAGGCCCCTCTGGATACCTTCATCTGGATGCTACTTGGAGATGCTGTGTTGTTAGCAATTGGATATGTATCTATTTACCGTGCACAGCACCACAATCCGTTCCATTGGAAATTTGACCGTTCGGTCGCCACGGATTTGCTAAAACATGCGTGGCCCCTGGCTTTGTCTTCTGTATTCGTTACCCTGTATATGAAGATAGACCAACTCATGCTGGATGCATTCTGGGGGAAAGCATCCCTGGGTGTTTATACTACGGTAGTGACCCTCAGCGAAGGCTGGTATTTTTTCCCGATGGCATTGGTGGCGGCATTGTTTCCTGCACTGATGCATGCCCGGCGCGATGATCCGGCGCGTTATCAAAAACGGCTGCAACAACTTTACGAGCTCATGGTATTGATCAGCGGGGGTATTGCGTTGATAATCACGTTGGCAGCCCCCACAATCTATCACTTGCTCTATTATAATAAACCCGAATTCCATATAGGTGCCCCTGCCCTTGCCATCCACATCTGGGCTGGTGTGTTTGTATTTCTAGGCACCGCGAGCGGCCAGTATCTGATTGCCGAAAACCTCACAAGGATATCGTTTTTGCGAACCGCCGTCGGCGCTTTAGCAAATATTCTGCTTAACCTATGGCTGTTGCCCCGTTTTGGCATGAACGGTGCAGCAGTGGCTACCTTATTGGCTTACTTTCTATCCACGTTTTCTGTCCTACTCATCCCTAAAACCCGGCTGCATGGCGTCTCCATGCTTAAAGCACTTATTTTGTGGAATACATTGAGTAACTTAGCCCGCAAAAACCAAAAAAAATGAAATTTATTTACCCGATAAGCAGCTTATTCAGCTTACGAAAAATCCGGTCACTTCTTTCCTTTGGTGTAAAGGGATATTTGGCAGAAATCGGTTGGATGGAGGCTTATCGGGCACGGGTACCTTTAGGGAGAGATCAGCAACCCTTACCGTGGTTTACGTATTCGTTCATCGACTTTATGGAACCCCGTCTTATAGACACTATGCACGTGTTCGAGTACGGTTCCGGATATTCTACACGCTATTTTGCCACACGGGTTGCCTCTGTAACTTCTGTCGAGCACGACCGCGAATGGTTGGCCACGGGACTGGAGGTAAAGGCCGATAACGTCAATTTGATTCATTATACCGGCGAAGTGGACGCCGATTACTGCCGAGCGGCGACCTTTCAGGGAAAAAAATTCGACATCATACTGATCGACGGGTTTGACCGCAACAACTGTTGTAAACACGCTGCCGACGCACTAAGTGAACAAGGAGTCATTATTTTTGACGATACGGAACTCGAAAAATTCCAGGAAGGCGTTGAGTATCTCAAGCAAGCAGGCTTTAAGATGCTTCCATTTAGCGGAATCTCACCGGGTCTATTTTACCGGAAGGAAACCAGTCTTTTTTACCGGCCATCCAACTGCTTTGCAATATGACTAAGGTACCGGTATTGTTCCTCACCTTCAACCGTTTGCCGCAGACCCAGCGCGTATTTGAACGGATAGCGCAATACCGTCCGGCTAAATTGTACCTCGCTTCGGATGGCCCACGCAGCCGTGTACCGGGAGAACACGAAACCGTTGATCAGATCCGGAAGTTTTTAAGTACCAATATTGATTGGGATTGTGAGCTGTTTACCCTTTTCAGGCCAACCAACCTTGGTTGCAAGATGGCCGTCAGTGAAGCGATTACTTGGTTTTTTGATCAGGAAGAACTGGGCATCATCCTTGAAGACGATTGCTTACCTCATCCCTCATTCTTTGATTTTTGCGGTTCCATGCTGAAAGCCTACCGAAACGATACCCGGATTATGCAAGTTTCAGGGACCAATTTCTTAGGGCAATATACGCCCTCACCTCAGCATCACTATTTTTTTTCCAAGTACGGTGGGATATGGGGCTGGGCTAGCTGGCGCCGGGCATGGAACCATTTCGGCCTTTCTCCGGAAAAGTATCGTGAGGCAAAAGCAACCGGTATCCTAAAAGGTTTTCTTGGCAAGGCGTACAGCTGGCGGATGTCGCTGTATAAACGGGTATTTGAAGAGGAGATGGATACGTGGGACTACCAATGGAGTTTTGCCCGTGCCATCAACTCCGGACTAAGCCTTGTACCTGCGGTGAACCTGATCAGCAACATTGGTTTCGGCGCCGGTGCTTCCCACACACAAAAATCAAACCGCATCCTCGCAGATATACGGGCAAACGGTCTTGATGTACAAAACATCCTACCGAATCCTTATGTAGTGCCTGATCAGTACTACGACGAGCGTCTCATTCAAAAACTATCCGGTGGGTGGTACCGTATCAAACCTTTCATCCGGAAGGTTAGAAATCGATTATCGTAGGTTTTATTCACATGTATGTTGGGCTGGGCAGGATAGTCCAGTGCAGTTACTACGAAATGGTATTGTATCTTTGTGCCATCATAATTTAGGTTTATAATTGGTTAGTAAAGGTTTCCATTCTCCCCGTTTGGAAACCTTTCGTTTTTAAAACCTTCGATAGCGCCGCCTTTTAAACCGATGGACCAGCAGCAAGCCCGCGATAAATCCGCCGATGTGTGCCGCGTAGGCTATCCCTCCAGCCTGCTCCCCTCCCAACGCTCCCAAGCCGTTACTGATCTGAAACAAAAACCATAGTCCAATTGCAAGGAAGGCTGGTATCGAAACCAGGAAAACAAATAGCAAAAACGTGATCCGTTTATGGGGGAACAGTACGACGTAACCGCCAAGCACCGCGGAGATCGCCCCAGAGGCGCCCAAGCAAGGGGTCAACAGATCTTGGCCGAAAAACAAGACGCTGAACACGTGGCACAATCCGCTCAATACACCGCAAAGCAAATAGAAAACGAGGTAGCGAAAATGCCCCAACCGATCTTCCAAGTTATCTCCGCATATCCATAAATACAGCATGTTACCAGCCAAGTGACCTATTCCTCCATGCATAAACATGGCCGTAATCAGTGTAAAAAACACCGGGATACCTGTGGGCTGCAAACCCGGCATTTCGAATGATTTTCCAGTAATCGGATCAAAAATCAATTGACCGTCTGTCACAATGTCCCTCCCGGTTAGTATTTCAGCAGGAATCGTGGCATATGCAAATGTAAATCGGATATCGTACCCAAACCCTTGAAGAAAAGCAAAAACCAGGATGTTCACCGCGATTAACAAATAATTGATGAACGGAAACGATTTCCGGTCGTGATTTTCATCTCCAATGGGTAACAACATATTTCGTTTTTTATCCGATAAAACGAAGATAGTTGATTCCCTCGGAATTGTTTGGGGAATCGTTAATTCTTTTGATTAGTTTCGTCCCAAATATTCCAACGTTGAAAACTCCACTCCAACAGTTCACTTATTTGTTTGCGGGGACGGTGTTTGCTGTATTTTGGGCGTCCGCCTCGGCAGCAACCAAAATTGGGCTTCATGCATCCCAACCTTTTGTAATGGCTGTTGCCCGCTTTGCATTGGCTTCGACGCTGATGCTAACGATCAGCCATGGAATAATGCGAAAACCGTTACCGGCCGGCCGAAAAATCTGGAGACAACTGTGTGTATACGGATTCCTGAATATCTCGTTATACCTTGGTTTGTACGTGCTTGCCATGAGGGAAGTGTCGGCGGGGCTGGGAACATTATTTGTTGCCACCAATCCTGTACTGATCCTCCTGATCAACGCCGTCTGGTATAAACAACCCGTCGGGTTGCACACGATATTTAGCTTCCTCCTATGTATCGCCGGTATGCTTGTAGCGGCCTATCCGCTCTATCAGGAAAGCTACGCCACATTAACAGGCATTAGTATTCTCTTCCTCAGCATGCTGTCTTACTCGGTGGGAGCAATTTATTTTGCCAGGAAGGACTGGGAGGGACTTCATATTCTAACCATCAATGGTTGGCAGACGCTCATAGGGGGAGTATGCCTTGCTCCGCTGATGCTTTTTTATTTTGACGGCTCAGCAAACGTTTTTGATTCCCACTGGTGGGGGGCAGTAATCTGGCTGGCCATCCCCGTATCTATCGTTGCCGTACTACTATGGCTATATCTCTTGAAAGACAACCCTGTCAAAGCCTCTGCATGGCTGTTTCTTTGTCCGATCGCTGGCTTTGCTATCGCCGCAACGCTGATGAAAGAACCCCTTTCATGGCACACTTTTGTAGGCGTAGTATTGGTTTTAGCAGGACTCTACCTGGTTCAGCGCGCGAAACGAACGGTTTCCAAGTAGAGCCAACGTCCAGTCTACTTTTTTGCCAGCGCCACGTAGTCCGCCATAACTGCCAGGCTTTCTTCCTGGATGAAATCCAGTCCTTCGTCCACATTTGTCGTGGCCCCACCTCCTAACGGAAGGCTGATTTTCATCTGTTGAAGGACTTCGCTGCGGCTCTTGCTTTTTAGTCGACTTTCCTCACGTTCCTTCTTCAGCTTTGCTTCCTGCAAGGTTACACTGGTTTCGGCTTCTTGCTTCTGCATGGTATCGATATCTTCCAGCAAAAACTTATAAGCTTGCGATGCGTCCATTCTTGCTTGGTGCTTCTTATTCAATTCGCCAATTAATGGTTTTAGATCTGCTACAGCGGCAAAGTCCGTCGGCTTAATCTGATCCCAGGGCAACGCGGAAGGTTCTGAACTCTCACCGTATTTTTCGGCCGAATACAATGAAGGGAAGGTGATATCCGGTTCGACGCCCCGATGCTGGGTACTGCTACCCGTTATCCGATAAAATTTGGCAAGTGTAATGTTGATCTGCCCAAACTGGGGGGCTCCGGCAGGCAGTCCGTCGTTACCTTCTGCCTGTGCTTTCAGAAGCAGACGGTCTGTAGGACTGATCACCCGGCTCATATCAATGGCCGACTGTACCGTTCCTTTTCCATAAGATTGTGATCCCAACACGATACCCCTGCCGTAATCTTGAATGGCCGCCGCAAAGATCTCGGATGCGGAAGCACTGAACCGGTTAATGATCACGCCCAACGGGCCATCCCAGGCAGCCCCTTCCTCGCGGTCACTGTTCACTTCCACCTGGTTTCGTGTATCACGAACCTGCACCACCGGGCCTTTGTCTATAAACAGGCCGGTGAGTTCAATGGATTCCTGTAAAGAACCGCCGCCATTAAACCGTAAGTCCATCACTACCGCGTCTACCTTCTCCTGTTTCAGTGTATCAAGCAACAAGCGGACATCGCGTGTCGTGCTCTTGTAATTCGGGTCGTTTTTACGATAAGCCTCAAAGTCGATATAAAACTTAGGAAGACTGATGATCCCGATGCGGTACGTCTTTCCGTCGTCCCCGACCACCTCCTTGATTTCCCGTTTGGCCGACTCGTCTTCAATCACAACCCGATCACGAGTGAGGGAAACTATTTTGGGCTCCGCGGTGAGCTCCTCACCGGCAGGAATAACCTTCAGGCGCACCACTGTACCTTTAGGGCCTTTAATCTTGGACACCGCATGATCCAGTTTCCAGCCGATGATATCTTCAAATTCACCGTCTTTGCCCTGAGCCACGGCGATGATACGGTCGTCAATTTGTAAGGCCTTGGCCTTGTATACAGGCCCCCCCACGATGATGTCGGCCACTTTTACCATTTCATTTTCCATCGACAACCTCGCACCGATTCCTTCGAACGTGTTGGCCATGTCCTCATTAAACCGTTGTGCAAAATATGGATTAAAATAGCTTGTATGTGGATCAATCGCGTCGGTAAGGGCAGTCATGATGACTTGAAACGCCTCATTGTTATCCGTCTTTCTAGCCATCGAAATCAGGTTCTTATACCTGCTGGTCAGTGTCTCCTTCTGTTTTGTAGCCGCGGAATCTGAGGTACCGCCACTTAGCCGCAGGTTTAATAGATCATACTTAACCCGTTTGCGCCACTGATCATCCGCCTCGGCCTGTGACGCAAACCAATCCTCTTTTTCGCGATTGTAAACATACTGCTCGTCCACCGAAAAATCGTGTGGCGCGTTCACCTGCGTAAGCGCATATTCCATTCTGTCGAGGTAGCGCTTCATGTACACGTTGAAGACCTGATAAGCAGCACTCAAATCTCCTTTCCGGAAATCGTCTGCCAAGGTATTGCGGTATTGTTCAAAGTCATCTATATCTGACTGCATCAGGTAATTCTTGCCCTGGTCTACCGCCTTTATCAGGTTATCAAAAATGATTGATGAGATCGAATCATCAAAGGGTACTTTTTTATAGCTGACTGATTCAAACAACCCGACTACATCCTTTGCAATTACCGCATGTTGCGGGGTAGGTTTCAACCCTCCCGCCTCTGCATCCAGGTTCACCCTGGGCTTCGATCCACAGGCCGCTATTGCTACTATGAACAGTGCAAAAAAAACTTTCTTCAACATATTCTCCATACTACTTATATCCCATTAACTTGCTTGTGGTCAGCCCACACTTCTAACTACAAATTAAACCGCTAAATTTAGGCAATTTTTTTGTCTTTCTGATAGATTTCAATTGTCGACTGGCCTCTCGCCTCTGAACAGAATATTCTTGAGCGTGTCGTATCGATTGAGTGCCAATGCCGCCCCATCATAATCGCCCGCTTGGTGACACAGACTACCAAGTGCGTCCTGAATGGCCAGCTGCATGCCCATAATATGATCCTTTTTGGCAAGGTCATTTGCTATTTTGTACTCTTCAATGGCCACTGTCGGATTTCCGGAATGTCTCTTTGTTTCCGCCAGATTAAAAATGATCTCCGGCAACTGTTCCGTGATCCCCTCTTTGTCAACAATGGTTTTCGCCTGAACCAGAAACCACTGTGCTTCCGGGTACTTGTGCTGTAGGGTATAGACATCGGCCAACGTGCGGTAAGCGGAAGCGCGTCCTGCTTCATTCCTTGCCCTCCGGAACATCGGCACTACCTTACGTATGATATCCCGTTCCGCTTCGCTTGTAAATCCCATTTTGGCTTTGACAAGCGCCAGTTCCATCAACGTTTCAGCTTGCCTGCTGCTGTTTCCGTTTCGTACAGCCCGGTCGTACAACTGTTGCCGTAGAGCGTGGGCCTTCTCGAATTCTCCGAGATATTCATAAGTGACAGCCAGGTTATGCGCAATGACTTCCCAATCAGCTGAATTACCTGCTGAGTTCTTTGCATGCATGGCTTTCTCAAAAAATTCGACAGCATAATCAAATGCACCCAGCGCAACATACTCCATGGCTAACCGATTTTCCACGTCACCCTGTAGACCCGCCTGTTCCTTCGTATTATTACGGTCTATTTCCAGTAATAGCTTGCCCTCTATACTGGCCGACTGCGCTTCAGACACCGGTATGTATTTCGCCGGTACGTGGTCTATACCCGTCATATCCAGTCGGTGGTAGTATTTCATCCGGTTTACATACTCCTCTACAACAGCCGAATCGATCTCCTTTTCCGCATAGCGGTCATCCAGCAGTTCCGCGGCGGACTTCGGCGGCGGAAGGAAATATACCTGCGGACCTATTCCGGCAAAGGTACTGTCATATTTGGTTATTACGCCGGAGAAATCCACGTGTTTCTGAGCAAAACAGCAATTTATTGCGCCATACAAACAGAAACAGAAGCCTGTAAAGTGAGTAAATAACCGTTGCTTTAACTTCATATATTACCTTCCTATCTGCGCACTAAGATAGAAATTCTCCATTACTTTTTGCCGATCCACAATTCGGTCACACGGAAGCTCCTATTGGGACTTGCCCATAACGGCCAAATTCGCTATTTTTGCTAAAAAACATGGCAACACGGATTCCGCTGGCGGAGCGTATGCGCCCCACCACCATAGATGATTACGTAGGACAGCGACATATATTCGGCGATGGGGCCGTGTTACGGAATGCCATCCTGCAGAATAATATTCCGTCAATGATCCTTTGGGGGCCTCCGGGAGTGGGCAAAACGACACTTGCCTATCTTATTTCCAAGCACCTCAAACGATCTTTCTTTAGCTTGAGTGCCATCAACTCGGGGGTAAAAGATGTTCGTGAAGTAATCGGAAAAGCAGAGGAGATCCGGAATTTTGAGCAGGAACAGCCCATCCTTTTTATCGACGAAATCCATCGTTTTTCAAAATCCCAGCAAGATTCGCTGCTGGGCGCTGTGGAGCGCGGGACAGTTACTCTTATCGGTGCAACCACCGAAAATCCATCGTTCGAGGTCATCTCGGCCTTGCTATCGCGGTGTCAGGTATATGTGTTGGAGCACCTCAGCGAGGAGGAATTAATAGGGATTGTCAATAAAGCTCTTTCGGAGGACGAACACCTTCGCAAATTGTCCGTTACGGTTAAAGAGTATGGTGCCTTGCTGCGTTTGTCGGGCGGCGATGCGCGAAAATTACTCAACACGTTAGAATTGGTGGTAAACGCTGCCGGTGATCAACCATTAGAGATAACAAACGAATTTGTCCTGAAGCAAGTGCAGCAAAACATGGCCATCTATGACAAAACAGGCGAACAGCACTATGACATCATCTCTGCCTTCATCAAATCTATCCGTGGCAGTGACCCGAATGCGGCCGTATACTGGTTAGCCCGTATGATTGAAGGAGGCGAAGATCCCTTGTTTATAGCCCGCCGATTACTCATTCTTGCTTCTGAGGACATAGGCAACGCCAACCCAAACGCACTGTTGTTGGCAAACACCTGTTTTCAGGCGGTGAATGCCGTCGGGTGGCCGGAATCACGGATCATCTTATCACAGACCGTTACTTACATGGCCTCTTGCGCCAAAAGCAATGCCTCTTACATGGCTATCAATAAGGCGCAGGAACTAGTCAGGCGGACCGGTGACCTATCCGTGCCGCTACATATCCGCAATGCGCCGACTAAATTGATGAAACAGTTGAATTACGGGAAAGATTACCAATACGCCCATGATTTTGACGGCAACTTCGTCTATCAGGAGTTCATGCCGGAATCTTTGAGCGGCACAAAACTTTACGACCCCGGGAGAAATCCTACCGAGGAAAAACTTCGGGAAACACTACGGAGAAACTGGAAAGACAAGTATGGATACTAGGTCATTTGTAACAACTGCAGATGGTTCAAAAACACTTTACCATGCGGCTATGGGAGAACACTATCACTCCCGTCATGGTGCCGTGCAGGAAAGCAGGCACGTTTTTATAGGCATGGGGCTCATCCATGTCCTGAGACAAGGCTTCACAAGTATATCGATACTGGAGGTCGGACTGGGAACGGGATTGAATTTTTTACTGAGTGCCGACCATTGCGGGAAAAATGGTGTTGCGCTTGACTATACAGGTATAGAGGCTTATCCCCTACCACCGAATTTAGTTGCTCAAACGGATTACGACCAGTATATCTCACCTACATTATGGGCTTCCTTTTGCGACCGGTATGCTGACTGCTGGAAGACGTCACAGACCATCGTTCCGGGTTGCGCCTTAACAGCTATTCAGCAAGATATTAGGACATTTAACACCAAAAAGCAGTTTAATCTTTTGTATTTTGACGCTTTTGCATCTTCAAAACAGCCGGAAATGTGGGCTGAAGCTACGCTACGACACGTGTCTACGTTTTTAGTCAGCGGGGGAGTATTCGTCACCTACGCGATCACGGGGCATTTGAAACGCACAATGAAGAAGTTAGGTTTTGCGGTTGAAAAAGTACCCGGAGCACCCGGAAAACGGGAGATGCTCCGAGCCTTCAAGCGTTAGCTCAATGATCGTGTGAGCCGTCAGGCCCGTGGGAATGGCCATGTGCCAGTTCCTCTGGAGTAGCCTCCCGAACGGATAAAACTTCGATAGCAAAATGCAGATTCTGTCCGGCCATGGGGTGGTTTAAGTCAACCACTACCACCTCCGGGCTCACTTCGGTCACTCTTCCACGGAATTGATTTCCCTGATTATCCTGTAATGGCAGAACCTGACCTACAGCGGGCACGCCACTTTCCCTGAACATGTCGATTGGAAGAGTTGCTACAGCTTGTTCATTCACCTCGCCATAAGCGTCTTCGGCAGCTAGTTCGAAGTCTGCCGTATCACCTGCCTCAAGGCCCGCAATATTTTCCTCAAATTTTGGCAACATCATGCCCACACCGAACAGGAAGTCCAGGGGATTGTCCCGCCCGGCTTCTTCGACAAAAGTTTTCTCTCCGTTCTCGACGGTGTGAAGCTTGTACGTCAGCGTCACGACGCTGTTGGGTTCAATAGTCATTTTTTTCAAATTAGGGGACTTTTACGCCCCGGTTATCACTGTGTAATTAATTGCAATAGCTCTTCAATATGCGTTACAGGCAAACTGCACGTGTTGTCGCGGCATACATAAGCCTTTGTTGTATGGCCTACCTTTCCTGATAACAAAGGAAGATTATCTTTTGTTCCTCCCAAAATCAATTTATTGGGAATATACACCCGGTCCAGCGCACTTCTCAGGGACTGCCATTCAGGGCCGGTTATAACGATTTCATAGCAGCCGAAGACTTCTTCCAGTAGCTGAATCGCCCAATTTGAGTAAGCAGAGCCATACGATGCCATCTGGGGTACCACGTTGGCCAGTGCCTGCGATGCCAACTCAATATACTTCGGTTCGTCAAAAATCAGTCCGATCCGGTTAAGCGACCGAACTATACTGGAAGTGGACGAAGGGACGACATTGTCCATTATTTCCTGTTTGCGCGCTATAAGCCGTTCCGCGCGGACGGAAGTATAAAAAAAGCTCGCCGTATTCTCATCGTAAAAATGTGTTAAAACGTAGTCTATCAAAGCCCTTGCCTTATGTAGCCAACCGACCTCGAATGTACCTTCATAGATGGCTATATAAGCTTCTATGCAGAACGCATAATCATCAAGAAAGCCCGGCAGTGCCTTTCCCCGGATTAACGGCTGATGCAACAAACCCCCGTCGCCGTCTTCCAAATGTTGCTGGATGAAGGCTGCATTAGTCAACGCGCGCTCCAAGTAGTGAGGCTCTTGAAATACACGATATGCATCTACATATCCCTTCAACATTAAGGCATTCCACGAAGTAAGTTGTTTATTGTCCAATCCGGGTCGGGTACGCTTATCGCGGTAATTTCTCAGCTTCTGCTTACCCTGCTCAAGATACGCGTGCCATTCATCTTCAGAGAAACCGGCGTCCATCGCCATCCGGTCGGCGTCTATATCCGTTTTCAGGACGTTGGTTCGTTCTTCTTCCCAATTTCCATTTTCTTTTATCCCAAAATATCGGATAAATAATTCGGCCTCGTCACCCAGCACCATTTCCATTTCTTCCTGGTGGAAGGTGTAAAACTTTCCTTCCACCCCTTCGCTATCTGCGTCCAGCGCGCAATAAAATCCTCCTTCAGGGCCCGTCATTTCGCGTTCAACCCAAGCTAGCGTTTCGGTTACAACCCGTTTATACTGTTCCGTGGGGCGTTGCTGCCAAGCCTCTGCATACAAGCTCACCAACTGGGCGTTATCATACAGCATTTTTTCAAAATGCGGAACGTGCCAATAGCCGTCTACCGAATAGCGCGCAAACCCGCCTCCGACATGGTCATAGATTCCACCGGACGCAATCTTTCGTAATGTGAGGTGCACGTGATCCACGATATCATCTTGTTTGGCTAATACTCCATATCGAAGCAAAAACAACCAATTATTGGGCATCGGAAATTTAGGCACTCGCGTGTAGCCTCCTTCCTGCTTATCAAAAAGGCGGCGCCATGGGGATACGATGGCTTCAAGAACCTTGAAGGTGTATGCATCCGGAATCCGTGCGATGGGTAGCTGTTCCGCCTGCTGTATACCTGCGGTAAGGCGCTGCGCATAGTCATGAGCTACCTCCGGGTTCTCCTTCCACATGCCGGCAAGCTGAAGCAACACATTCTTCCAGTCATCCGGCTTGAAGTAGGTGCCTCCGTAAATGGGTCGGCCGTCCGGCAGGCAAATACAGTTCAGGGGCCAACCACCGTGGTTGGTCATCAGTTGTACAGCGATCATATAAAGCTGATCGATATCGGGGCGCTCCTCGCGGTCGACTTTGATAGACACAAAATGTTCGTTCATTACCGCTGCAACGTCTGTATTCTCGAAACTTTCCCGCTCCATGACATGACACCAATGGCATGCTGAATACCCGATGCTGACGATGATCAGTTTATTTTCAGTCCGCGCCTTGCTCAAGGCTGCATCGCCCCACGGGTACCACTCAACCGGATTATGCTGATGTTGCAACAGATAGGGAGATGTTTCGTTTTGAAGCTGATTGGGCATGCGGAAG
>ENA-UOVV01001218-UOVV01001218.1-compost-metagenome-genome-assembly--contig:-NODE-1218-length-21008-cov-33.044576_pt1 | contig 21008 bp, 23 predicted proteins | sample MGYA00238155_ERZ761577 | MGnify/ENA primary metagenome ERZ761577 (study PRJEB28898, sample SAMN06268775) | compost metagenome | isolation source: Emeryville, CA | place: USA:Emeryville, CA | collected...
GCATGTGTTAAGCACGCCGCCAGCGTTCGTCCTGAGCCAGGATCAAACTCTCCGTTAATGTTTATTAGCAATCCGACCGAAGTCGGCTCACATACATACGAAGTGGTTCCGAAGAACCGGTTTAATCTCTAGCAAATGAACAAATGTCACTGACATTTAATTCTTTACCAAAGGAATCCTGCATCGATCGAGCCGAAGCTCTCCCGATGCCGGAGATTTGGCATCGACATGTGGCACACTGTTGAGTTCTCAAGGTTCGGACGCGCACCTCATCCTGACCCTCTCGGGCGGATTTGGGGCAACCCTTCTAACTTACTCCCCTTGACCCTTCCTGTCAACTTGCCTCATCGGCGTGTCTCCAGGTTGGAGGGGCCTTCAATCATACCTCTGTTTGGGCGCGCTTGCGACCGCTCATCGATGTGAGTGAAGTGCTGTCTCAGGTGACTCCCGCGGCCTTCTTCAGTCCTGCGGTAAGTGCTTCCCTCGTCGGCAGCAAGAGAAGACATTACGCGGACTGCGGGCCATCGTCAAATCGCCTGAATCTCGGGCGTGTCGCGCCTATCGTGCCTGGTACATGGCCAGATTGGCGGCCCGACGCGGGCTCGGCTCAGGCTTCCACCCGCACCAATCCAACAGACTTTTTTCCGCGGCGCACCACGAACCAGCCGCCCTCCAGGGCGGAGTCGGCCGCCAGAACCTGCTGCTCGTCCTCAACTCGCACGTTGTTGACGTAGGCGCCGCCCTCCGCGATCGCGCGGCGAGCAGCTCCTCGAGACTCGACAACCCCCGATTCGACGAGGGCGTCCACGACAGTCGCTCCCGGGGCCAGCACGGCGCTGGGAACCTCCTTGGCGACCCCAGACAGAGTGCCGGCATCGAGCCCGCCGAGCTCTCCCCTGCCGAAGATCGCTTGAGACGCCTCAACCACGGCTGCCGCAGCGTCGGGCCCGTGAACGAGTGTGGTGACCTCGAAGGCCAAGGTGCGCTGTGCCTCCCTCTTGAAAGGCTCCTCGGCAACCGCGCGCTCAAGCCGCTCAATCTCTTCACGCGAAAGGAAGGTGAAGACCTTGAGGTAGCCCACGACGTCGGCATCTGCCTGATTGAGCCAGAACTGGTAGAAGGCGTAGGGACTCGTCATCTCGGGGTCGAGCCACACCGTGCCGGATTCGGTCTTGCCGAACTTGGTGCCGTCCGCCTTGGTCACGAGCGGCGTTGCCAGAGCGTGGACAGAGACTCCCTCGGCTTTGCGCACGAGCTCGGTGCCGGCCGTGAGGTTTCCCCACTGGTCGGACCCGCCGGTCTGCAGCGTGCAGCCGTAGCGGCGGTACAACTCGAGGTAGTCCATTCCCTGCAGCACCTGGTAGCTGAACTCCGTGTAGGAGATGCCTTCCTCGGAGTTGAGGCGTCGCGCGACCGTGTCCTTGGCGATCATCGTGCCCAAGCGGAAGTGGCGACCCACATCCCGCAGCAGCTCGATCGCCGACATGTCCTTGGTCCAGTCGTAGTTGTTGACCATGCGCGCGGCGTTGTCGCCTTCAAAGGACAGGTGCGGCTCGATCTGCGCGCGAATGCGCTCCACCCATCCGTGGACAACGTCCACCGGGTTGAGCGTGCGCTCGCCAGACATCTTGGGGTCGCCGATGAGACCGGTGGCGCCTCCCACGAGCAGCAGCGGCTTGTGACCGGCGTCCTGGAGCCGGCGCACCGTGAGGATCTGCACGAGATTGCCGATGTGCAGGCTCGGCGCCGTGGGGTCGAAGCCGCAATAGAGCGTGATCGGGCCTTCGCTCAGGGCGGCGCGCAGTGCGTCATCGCCCGTCGTCTGCGACACAAGGCCGCGCCAGGTCAGCTCGTCAAGAATGTGCTCGGTCATGATGTGGCAATGCTAGTCGGGCACGGGGGCGGTGCCGTCGATGCGGAAGTCGGCGGCCGCTCGCGTTCCGGAGCGTCCGTGGAGCGCCTGCTCCTCCGCGTCAAAGGCACGCCACTTCTCCGTCACGTCATAGTCGTTGCCGTCGCGTGCCTGTCCCCGCGCAAGACGCTCATCCCAGGGCGCCTCCACCCACACGGTGATAACCGCGAGTTCGCGGGCCCGCGGGAGGCCAACGCCAACTCCTTCTATAAGGAGCCAGTCGCGCTGCGGCACCTGGATGAGGTGCGAGCGGCGGTCCTCGATCCAGTCCCACATGCGGAACGCGCCATCCTCCCCGCGTGCGAGCGGCTCGAGCACCTGGTCCAGCAGCACCTCGTCAAGCGTCGCCAGGCCGCTCCAGCCCTCGTACAGGTCGTCCCCGTGCACTATCTGGACGGGGGCGCAAGACTCAAGCGGAGCGTCGGGCCGGAAGGTGCCAGCCCCCGCGGACGGCGAGCCGCCGAGCGCGGTGGCCAGGCGATTGGCGAGGGTCGATTTTCCGGATCCCGCCGGGCCGTCGATGAGGATCACCCGGGTGCGGCCACAGCGGGGCCCACGGCCCGACGCTGTGCTCACCAAAGTCGCGATGTTCGGGTTGGGCACGGAGCCAGACTACGGTTCTGCCTATGCATCCTTCGAGCGCACGCATTCTTGAACTGTTGGCGGGGGCGGGCCTGAAGAGCGAGGTCCGCACACTTGCCGATTCCACTCGCACCGCGGCCGAGGCTGCGGCGGCACTCGGCTGCGATGTTGGCGCGATCGCCTCGTCGCTCGTGTTCCTGGCCGATGGCAAGCCGATCCTGGTGCTGACGTCCGGCTCGCACCGCGTGGACACCGAGCTCCTTGCGGAGCAGATCGGCGCCGAAAAGATCACGCGAGCGAGCGCCGATCAGGTCCGGGAGGCCACGGGGCAGCCTATTGGCGGCGTTGCGCCGCTCGGCCACCCCGCCCCCGTGCCCACGTACATCGACGTGGAGCTCAAGAACCACGGCGAGCTGTGGGCTGCTGCGGGCACGCCGCATTCGGTGTTCGACATCGCCTACGACGACCTCAAGCGCGTCACTGGCGCGACTGAGGTGCTCGTAGAGCGCGCCTAAGCGCTCAGCGACTCCACGGCTGCACGTGCTGCCGCCAGCTGCTCGGCGACCTTGACGGGAGCGGTGCCACCCGCGCCCACTCGCGACGCGAGCGAGCCGCTCACGGTCAGCACCTCAAGCACGCCTGGCGTGAGGCTGGGCGATATCTCCTGCAGCTCTGCCGGGGTGAGCTCGTGCAGCTCCTTGCCCTTGTCCTCACACGCGCGCACGCATGCGCCCGCGAGCTCGTGGGCTTCGCGGAACGGCACGCCTTCCTTCACGAGCCACTCGGCAACGTCCGTCGCGAGCGAGAAGCCAGCCGGAGCGAGCTGCGCCATGCGCTCGGTCTTGAACTCCAAGGTGGCGATCATGCCCGTGAACGCCGGCAGCAGCACCTCGAGGGTGTCGATGGCGTCGAAAGCTGGCTCGTGCGCCTCCTGAATATCGCGGTTGTACGCGAGCGGAAGGCCCTTGAGCGTCGCCAGCAGACCCGCAAGGTCGCCAATGAGACGGCCTGCCTTGCCGCGAGCGAGCTCGGCGATGTCCGGGTTCTTCTTCTGCGGCATGATCGACGACCCCGTGGAGTAGGAGTCGTGAAGCTTCACAAACCCAAACTCGACGGTGGACCACGCGATGATCTCTTCAGCGATGCGCGACAGATCCACACCGATCATCGCGGTGACGAACAGGAACTCCGCGACCACATCGCGTGAGGCGGTGGCGTCGATCGAGTTCTGGGTGGGTCCGCTGAAGCCCAGCTCCTCAGCGACGGCTGCAGGATCCAGCCCCAGCGTCGAGCCCGCGAGCGCGCCAGCGCCATACGGCGACAGCGACGCGCGAGCGTCCCAGTCGCGCAGGCGCTCCACATCGCGCAGCAGCGCCCACACGTGCGCACCCAAGTGGTGGCCGAGCGTCACTGGTTGCGCGTGCTGAAAGTGCGTGCGTCCAGGCATGGGCGTCGCAACATGCGCCTCAGCCTGGGTCAGGAGTGCGTCAACGAGCGCAAGGACCAACGAGGAGATCTCCCCCGCATGACGACGCAGGTACCGACGCTGGAGCGTCGCGATCTGGTCGTTGCGAGAGCGTCCCGCACGCAGGCGACCGCCCAGTTCGGGACCTACGCGCTCAATGAGGATCCGCTCAAGTGCGCCATGCACGTCCTCATCAGACTCGGCGGCAACGACGGATCCCGCAGCGACATCCGCACGCAGCTGCGTGAGCGCCGCCACCATGCGCGAGGCCTCATCGTTCGTGAGTAGACCCGCCGCCTGCAGCGCGTGAGCGTGCGCGATCGACCCAGCCAGGTCGTCGTCCGCATATCGCCAGTCGAACTGAGTCGACTTGCTCAATGCGGCGAGCGCAGCGTCGGGCCCAGAGGCGAAGCGACCGCCCCAGAGCGTGCCCTCGTTGGTCTCGCTCATGACTACTGACCCTGAGCCGCGGCCCGCGCCGCCGCCTGCTTGGCCGCGAGACCATAGATCTCGATGAAGCCGCGAGCGGCGGACTGGTCGAAGGTGTCGCCCTCGTCATAAGTGGCGAGGTTGAAGTCGTACAGGCCAACGTCCGAACGGCGGCCGGTCACGGTGGCCTTGCCGCCGTGCAGCTCCATGCGGATTTCTCCGGAGACGTACTCCTGGGTGTCCTCGATGAACGCGTCGAGCGACTTCTTGAGCGGCGAGGACCACATGCCGTCGTAAACCAGTTCGGTCCACTCGTCGGCGATGCGCTTCTTGAAGCGCGCCTGCTCGCGCTCGAGCGTCACGTTCTCCATCTCCCGGTGCGCCTCGATGAGGGCAATCGCGCCGGGAGCCTCATAGATCTCGCGGCTCTTGATGCCCACGAGGCGGTCCTCGACGATGTCGATGCGGCCCACACCCTGGGCCCCGGCGCGACGGTTCATCTCCTCGATCGCCTGCAGCGGCGTGACGGGCTGGCCGTCGATCGCCACGGGGATGCCACGCTCGAACGTGATGAGCACCTCATCCGGCACCGGCGGGAAGGCGGGGTCGTCCGTGTAGTCGTAGACGTCCTTGGTTGGCGCGTTCCAGATGTCCTCGAGGAAGCCCGTCTCCACGGCGCGGCCCCATACGTTCTGGTCGATCGAGAACGGGTTCTTCTTGGTGGTCGCGATAGGCAGGTTGTGGCGCTCCGCGTACTCGATGGCGCGGTCGCGAGTGAGAGCCAGGTCGCGAACGGGAGCGATGCACTTGAGCTCCGGAGCGAGCGACACGATGCCCACCTCGAAGCGCACCTGGTCGTTGCCCTTGCCGGTGCAGCCGTGGGCGACGGTCGTGGCGCCGAACTCGCGAGCGGCCTTCACGAGGTGCTTGACGATCACGGGCCGGGACAGCGCTGAGACCAGCGGGTACTTGTCGTGGTACAGCGCGTTCGCCTTGAGCGCCGGCATGCAGTACTCGTCCGCGAACTCGTCGCGAGCGTCGGCGACGTACGCCTCCACCGCGCCGCAGTCGAGCGCACGCTGGCGGATGACCTCGAGGTCCTCGCCACCCTGGCCTACATCCACGGCGACCGCCACAACCTCGGCGCCCGTAGCGTCGGCGATCCAGCCAATGGCCACTGAAGTGTCAAGCCCGCCCGAGTAGGCGAGCACAATCCGCTCTGTCATTTCTCTTCTATCTCTTTCGTATGTGGCTTAGTGGCCCGACGCTCGGGCTAGGAACTTCTGAGCCAGGGCTTCTCCGCCGGCCGGCTCTTTGGAGATGACGATGATGGTGTCGTCGCCAGCGACGGTGCCGAGGATGTCCTCGTCATCGTGCGAATCGATGGCCATCGCAAGAAACTGCGCGGCGCCTTCAGGCGTGCGCAGCACGGCAAGATTGGCGCTGCCAGCCGCCGAGTGCAGCAGCTCCGCGCACAGCCGATTGAGCCGTGCAGCGGTGTCCTCGAACGCCTCGATCGTGGCCTGGGTCGCGTAGGTGAGGCGGCCGTCGGCGCCGCGCACCTTGACCGCTCCCACCTCAACCAGATCGCGAGACAGCGTGGCCTGCGTGACGTGGATGCCTTCCGCGTCGAGCAGCGCGGCGAGCTGCGTCTGCGACTCGACGCCGCCGCCCTCGATGAGGTGACGGACGCGAGCTTGACGGGCGGCCTTGGTCTGCGGAATCACGTTCATTGCGCCACCAGCCAGGTCAGCAGCGCCTTCTGCGCGTGCAGGCGATATTCGGCCTCGAGCCACACGAGCGACTGGGGGCCGTCGATGACGTCTGCGGTGATCTCCTTGCCGCGGTACGCGGGAAGGCAGTGCAGGACCTGCGCCCCGGGAGCTGCGATCTCGAGCGTGCGGGAGTTCACCTGGTAGGCGTCGAACTGGCCCGTGCGCTCGCTCGCGGAGGCCTCGTCACCCATCGACACCCACGTGTCGGTGGCGATGATGTCCGCGCCTGCGACGGCGTCGTCGTGGTCTGTCGTCACGGTGATCGAGCCGCCCTGCTCGGCCGCGATCCGCTTGGCGTCGAGCACGATGCCCTCGTTGGGCATGTAGTCGGCGGGAGCGCCAATCCGCACGTGCATGCCGGCGAGTGCGCAGCCCAGCAGGTAGCTGTGGGCCATGTTGTTGGCGCCGTCTCCCACGTACGCGAGCGTGAGGCCAGCGAGGGCGTCGACGCCACCCCGAGCGTCGGCCACCGCGGCGAGGTCCGCGAGGATCTGGCACGGGTGGAAGGAGTCGGTGAGGGCGTTGACCACGGGAACGCCCGCGTGCTCCGCCATCTCCTCGATGCGCTCCTGGCCGAACGTGCGCCACACGATAGCGCTCACCTGGCGGCCGAGCACCTTCGCGGTGTCCGCGATCGACTCTCCGCGGCCCATCTGCGACGAGCCAGTATCGAGAACGAGCGGGTAGCCGCCGAGCTCGGCAATGCCCACAGAGAAGGACACGCGAGTGCGCGTTGACGGCTTGTCGAACAGCACGGCAACACCTTGGGGGCCCGCGAACGGCTGGCGCAGCTGGCGGTCCTTGCGGAAGGCGAGGGCAAGTTCCAGCACCTCTCGCTGCTCGGCGGCAGTGAGATCGTCATCCCTCAGCAGGTGGCGGGTCATTCGGTACCTCCCGACGCTGCCTCATGGGCGGCGATGATCGCGGGGGCGGCGCTTGCCAGCCATGCGATGAACGTGTCCACCTCGGCAGCGGTGATGGTCAGCGCGGGGACCAGGCGCAGGGTGTCCGCGCTTGGAGCATTGACGATGAAGCCGGCCTCGAGAGCGGCGGCCGCGACCTGCGCGGCGACGGGCGCGCTGAGCGCTGCGCCGAGCATGAGGCCTTCTCCGCGCACCTCCGTGACGAACGGCAGCGCGGACAGCTCGGAGCGGGTGTGCTCCCCCACGTTCTTGACGTTGGTGAGCACGTCCTCCTCCTCAAGGATGCGCAGCGTCGCGAGGGCGGCAGCCGTAGCGAGAGCGTTGCCGCCGAAGGTCGAACCGTGCTCTCCCTTGAGAAGCAGCGTCGAGGCCCACGGGCCGAACGCGACCACGGCGCCGATCGGCACTCCCCCGCCCAGTCCCTTGGCGAGCGCCATGACGTCAGGCACCACGCCGTGGAGCTGGTGCGCGAACCAGGCGCCCGTGCGGGCCACGCCGGTCTGCACCTCGTCGAAGGCGAGCAGCGCGCCGTGCTTGGTCGCGAGTTCGCGAGCCAGCGCAAGGTACTCATGCGAGATGGGGTGCACACCGGACTCACCCTGGATGGGCTCGATCACGATCGCGGCGAGGTCATCGCCGACTGCGGCGCGGAGCGCATCAAGGTCATCGCGCGGAACGAACTGCACGGTGCCGGGAAGCGGCTCGAAGGGTGTGCGGATCGCCTCCTTGCCGGTCAGCGCAAGCGCGCCCATCGAGCGCCCATGGAACGAGCCCTCGAGGGCGACGATCCTGGTGCGACCGGTCTTGCGCGCCATCTTGAAGACGGCCTCCATCGCCTCCGTGCCCGAATTGGTGAGGAACACGCGAGAGCCGAGGGGAGCGTCGGACAGTTGCAGCAGGCGCTCAGCGAGCTGAATCTGCGGCTCCGTGGCGAAGAAATTGGAGGCCTGGGCGAGCGTCGCCGCCTGAGACGCGATAGCGGACACCCAACCGGGATGCGCGTGGCCAAGGGCCGTCACCGCGATGCCGCCAAGAAGATCGAGATAGCGGTTGCCGTCGGCGTCCCACACGTAGGAGCCCTCGCCGCGCTCGATGACGCGCAGGGGCGTGCCGAACGTGCCCATGAGGGCGTTGTTGTACCGCTCCAGGCCCGCCTGGTCGATCGCGCCGGCGCTCACGTCCAGATCTCCTTGTCAGGCAGCACCATCGTGCCGATTCCGGCCGTCGTGAAGATCTCGGACAGCATCGAGTGCGGCTCGCGACCGTCGATGACGTGCGCCTGTGGCACACCGCCGCGAACGGCGCGCAGGCACGCCTCCATCTTGGGGCGCATGCCGCTCTCGAGTCCCGGCAGCAGCTCTGCAAGCTGAGACACGGTGATCTGCCGCACGAGCGAGTCGCGGTCCGGCCAGTTCCGGTACAGGCCCTCGACGTCCGTGAGCACGATGAGCTTGCGAGCGCGCAGCGCCACGGCAAGCGAGGCCGCCGCGGTGTCCGCGTTGACGTTGAGCACCGTGGTGGGGTCGTCGATGTCGGGCGCGACCGTGCTCACCACGGGGATGCGCCCGGCCTCGATGATGTCCACGACGGCGGCAGGGTTGACCTTGATGACGTCACCGACGAGGCCCACGTCGACGGGCTCGCCGTCGACGGTCGCATCGCGCCGCTTCGCCTGCAGCAGGCCCGCGTCCTCACCGGACAGTCCCACCGCATAGGGGCCATGGTCGTTGATGAGGCCCACGAGCTCGCGGGACACCTGGCCCGTGAGAACCATGCGCACCACATCCATCGCTTCAGGGGTGGTGACGCGCAGTCCGCCCCGGAACTCGGACTCGATGCCGAGCCGCTCGAGCATCGAGGAGATCTGCGGGCCGCCTCCGTGCACCACCACGGGGTGCAGTCCGAGCAGTCGCAGGTGAACGACGTCCTGAGCGAAGGCGCGCTTGAGGTTCTCGTCGATCATGGCGTTGCCGCCGTACTTGATGACGACCACTGCGCCCTTGAAGCGCTCGATCCACGGCATGGCGTCGATGAGGACGCCCACCTTCTGCTGGGGCGAGAGGTCTGGGATGTCGATGTCGCTCATGTGGAGTACGCGCTGTTCTCGTGGACGTAGTCGTGGGTCAGGTCATTGGTCCAGATCGTGGCCTCGGCGTCGCCCGCGTGCAGGTCAACCACCACGGTGACTTCCCTTGCGGACAGGTCGACGAGGTCACGGGAGTCGCCAACGCCAGCCGCCTTGCACACGTGCACGCCGTTGATATGCACGTCGAGCGTGGTGGCGTCGTACGGCGCGACCTCCTCAGGCACGGTGCCGGCGGCGGAGATGATCCGTCCCCAGTTGGGGTCTCCGCCAAAGATCGCCGCCTTGAACAGGTTGGAGCGGGCGATGGCCCGGCCCACCGCCTCCGCCGCGTCCTCTGTCGTGGCGTTCTTCACCGTGATGGCGATGTCGTGGCTGGCGCCCTCGGCGTCGCCGATGAGTCCGCGGGACAGCTGCGCACAGACATCCGTCAGGGCCGCTTCAAACTCGCCTTCACCAGGCGTGATGCCCGACGCTCCACTCACCATGAGCAGCACGGTGTCGTTGGTGGACATGCAGCCATCGGAGTCCACCCGGTTGAGCGTGGTGCGGACGGCATCGCGGAGCGCGGCGTCGGCACGCGCCTGGTCGATCGCGGCGTCCGTGGTGATGACGCACAGCATCGTGGCGAGACCCGGGGCGAGCATTCCCGCTCCCTTGGCCATGCCGCCGACGGCCCACCCCTGTCCCCCGGCGACCGCCTGCTTGGTCACGGTGTCTGTGGTGAGGATCGCGTTGGCTGCCGCGTCTGCGCCCTCGGTTGAAAGTTCGGTGACCGCAGCGTCGGCCCCCGCAAGCAGCACATCCATGGGCAGCCGCACCCCAATGAGACCCGTGGAGCACACGGCAACGTCTCCGGCGGAGATGTCACGGCCCGCAGCCTGGAGCGCCTCCGCGACGTGCTCAGCGGTCTTGTGGGTGTCGGCGAAGCCTTCGGGACCGGTAGCCGCGTTGGCGCCACCAGAGTTGAGGATCACGGCGTCCACGCGGCCGTCCGCGACCACCTGACGCGACCAGGCCACCGGGGCCGCGAACACGCGGTTGGTGGTGAAGACTCCTGCGGCGACGTGGAGTGGACCCTCGTTGACAACAAGCGCCACATCGGGCCGTCCTGAGGGCTTGAGGCCAGCGGTGACACCCGCGGCCACGAAGCCTGCTGCTGCGGTCACGCTCACTGGGCTGCCTCCCCTTCCTGCGCGCCGCTCACGGCGCGACTCCCACAACGTTCAGTCCGGTGGACTCGGGAAGGCCAAGCGCGATGTTCATCGACTGCAGCGCCGCACCGGCGGTGCCCTTCACGAGGTTGTCGATCGCACACACGACCACGACACGTCCGGCCTTGCCATCGACCGCCACCTGCACGAGCGCGGTGTTGGCGCCAAGCACGGCAGCGGTGGACGGCCACTGGCCCTCCGGCAGCAGGTGCACAAACGGCTCGTCGGTGTACGCCTCCACCCACGCGGGGCGCACGGACTCAACGTTCACGCCCTCCGCGATGGGCGCGGTGACGGTAGCGAGGATGCCGCGAGACATGGGCACGAGCGTGGGCGTGAACGACAGCCGCACCCCCGTGGCACCAGCGGACTCGAGATTCTGAATGATCTCCGGGATGTGGCGGTGCGAGCCGCCCACGGCGTACGGCACGGCGGCACCCAGCGCCTCAGAGGCGAGGTACGGAAGTGCCAGCTTCTTGCCAGCTCCCGAGTAGCCGACGGACAGCACAGCCACAATGTCGCTGGGATCGACAACGCCCGACGCCACGCCTGGCTGAAGCGCGAGCGTCACCGCGGTCGCGTTGCAGCCGGGAGCGGCGATGCGCTTCACTCCCACGAGGTTGTCGCGCTGCCGACCGTTCGCCGTGATGAGTTCAGGAATGCCGTAAGGCCAGGAACCCGCGTGCTCTCCGCCGTAGTAGGCCGCCCAGCCTGCGGGGTCGGTGAGGCGGTGGTCGGCGCCGCAGTCGATCACGAGGGTCGACTCGGGCAGCTGCGAGGCGATCTGGGCCGAATGGCCGTGCGGGAGCGCGAGCACCACAACGTCGTGGCCGCTGAGCACTTCCGCAGTGGTCTCCTGGAGGACGCGATCGGCAAGCGGGAGCAGGTGCTGGTGGTGCTCGCCCAGGGTCTGACCCACGGAGGAGTTTGCCGTCAGCGCCCCAAACTCGACGTCAGGATGCTGGCTGAACACGCGCAGCACCTCGCCGCCCACGTACCCGGACGCGCCAGCAACTGCAACGGTGATCGCCATGTGAATAACTATACATCGCCTTGCATAAACCGGCAATCACCTCGACACACGCTCGTTACGCGAAAGGGGCACAATGGCGCCCATGCAGAACTTCCGTCTACGGGTGATGCGCGAGAGCGATCTGCCGGCCGTGTTGGAGCTCAACGCTGCCGCCGAGCCCGCGATGAATCCGCTCACGGAAGAAGAGCTCGCGGAGCTGTTCGCCATGTGCGACGTTCGCCTGGTCGCGACCGATCGCTCCCACGAACTCCTCGCGTTCCTCCTGAGTCTGGGGCCGGGTCAGCCCTACTCCTCAGAGAACTATCGCTGGTTCGAAGACCGCGGTGTGCGTCACCAGTACATCGATCGCGTGGTCGTCGCGCCTATCGCCAAGGGCACCGGAATCGGCAGGGCGCTCTACGAGTCCGTGTTCGAGCGCGCACGTGAGCGTGGGGCGAGCGAGGTCACCACCGAAGTGAGCCTGCGCCCCGCAAATCCCAGTTCGATGGCGTTCCATGAGCGCCTGGGGTTCCGCCAGATCGCCGATCAGGAGACTCGCGGCGACACGGTGCGCGTGGCGCTGCTCACGCGGCCGGTTTACTGACCGCGCGGGCGCAACCCGTCAGCTGGCCGGGACTCGCTCCGCAGGCGACCCTGCCGCCTCAGCCTCCCCAGCGTCGGGCCGCGACAGGTGCGCAGGGCGCACGAACCAGACGGCGACGATCGCACCCACGACGAGCGCGGCGCCGGGGACGATGAGCGTCTGCGACATCGCTGCGGTGAAGCCTTCGCGGAGAGGTTCGGGGAGCACGATTGAGGTTGACTCGCCCTGGAAGCCCGCGTTGGCGCCCTCGCCGAGGTGCGCGAGCAGGCGGTTCACGATCACCGTGGCAATCGCTGCAGAGCCGAGCACACCGCCCACTTGGCGAGTGGTGTTGTAGACGCCAGCGCCCGCTCCCGCGGCGCTCATGGGCAGGTTGCGCGTGGCCGTGGAGCCCAGCGGCGACCAGATGAATGCGGAGCCGATGCCGAGTACGGCCGGCGGGATGAGCAGCCAGCCGATCGCGATGTCGGGAGTGAGCATGAGCGCCCACAGGATGATCGACAGGGCGCCGATGGCAAGGCCGGGAACGGCGACGAGACGCGGGTGCACCTTGTCGGTGATGCGACCGGCGATGGGCGCAAGGAACAGGGTCGCGACCGCAGTGGGCACCGTCATGAGGGCGGTCTGCGTTGGCGTCAGACCGCGCACCGCCTGGAAGTAGTACACGAGGGGGATGAACATTGAGGTGAAGGCAAAGCCCACCGTGGTGATCGCGACGTTCGCCACGGAGAAGTTGCGGTCCTTGAACAGCCTCAGCGGAACGAGCGGCTCCTTGGTGTTGACGCGCTGCCACCACAGGAAGACTCCGATGACCACCACGCCGCCGCCGATGCACGCCCACACCCAGCCGTTCCAGTCGTACGAGTGCCCCTCCTGCAGACCGAACACCAGCAGGAACATGCCGATGCCGGACAGCACCACTCCAAGCCAGTCGAACGAGTGCTGATGGGTCTCGAGGTGCGGCACGAGCAGCTGCGCCGCGATGAACGCACCCACACCGATAGGCACGTTGACGAAGAAGATCCACTCCCAGCCCGGGCCATCGACAAGGACACCGCCAAGGAGCGGCCCCACGAGCGTTGCCACGCCCGCAACCGCTCCCCATAGGGCCATGGCGATGCCGCGACGCGCCGCAGGGAAGGTGCGCGTGATGACGGCCATCGTCTGCGGCGTCATCAGACCCGCGCCGATGCCCTGCACCGCGCGGAACGCGATCAGGTTGCCGATCCCGGAGCCAGGCAGAGCGTCGGCGAAACCACAGGCCAGCGACGAGAGCGTGAAGATCACGAGGCCCACCTGGTACATGAGCTTGGGCCCGTAGCGGTCACCAAGGCGACCCGTGATGAGCAGCGGAACCGCATAGGCCAGCAGGTAGGCCGAGGTAACCCAGATGACCTGATCGATCGTGGCGCCAAGGCTCTCTTGGATGGAGGGGTTGGCGATCGACACGATCGTGGTGTCGATGAGGATCATGAAGAAGCCGATGACGAGCGCCCACAGGGCTGGCCACGGACTGCGTTCTTGGGACACGGGGACTCCAGTCGGTACTCATCGCGCGACGCTCACGGCGCCCACGCCTCACCCAGTATGAGGGGAGGGTCAGACAGTCTGCGACGACGCGAGGTATTCACTGACCGCGTACGCGAGGGTGCGCTCCTCCACTGCGAACCGGCGCGCAGTCTTGCGCATGAGGTCCGCCGTGCGGTCCGCGTTGAGCGTGGGGTCGTCGAGCACCTCGCTGAAGAAGGCGACCACGTTCGGGTACGGCCGCAGTCGCACATGGCACTGGAAGGCAATGGCCTCCCACGTGCCCTTGCCCAATCCGCGCACGCTGTGCACTGCCTTCTCCACCCGCGTGGGCGCCTCCGCGTAAGCGTCGCGCAGGTCGTTCGACGTGCGGATGCCCAGATCGAGCAGCGCCACCGCCGCGCCGTGAATGACAGCAGCTCGCAGCACCGGCACGCCAAGCACGTTGGTGTCTCCCCAGCGCTCGCCGAGCATCGCAACCACGCCCTCGACGCCGGCGTTCGCGGTGTTCTCGAGGTCGTCGAGGAAGTCGCTTGGCCTGGCGCGCATAAAGGTGTCTACCACCGAGTTCACGCTGGCCTGCGGGACTTGCGCGGCGAAAACGCCGGCCACCAATCCCAGCTCCACCTGATTCGGGAATCCCCATGGCGCGCGGTCGCGCCATCCCTCCGGAAGCATTCCCCCGAGCTTCGCGTGCAGTTCCTTTGCGCGCCCGTCCATGGGACGAATTTACCCGCGCTCTCACCAGGCCAAATACCATCGAAGGCATGCGACTTCTCATTGTGGGCGGAACAGGGCTCATCTCGTCCCAATTGTCGGCAATTGCCCTCGAACAAGGCGATGAGGTGACGCTCATCAATCGCGGGAAGTCGGCTATTCCCCCGGCTCCTGGCGCTCACATCATCCACGCCGACGCTGAAAATCCGGAAGCATTGAGGGCCGCCTTGCGAGGGCCTCGCCTTCGCGGAGAGCGCTTTGACGCGGTGGTCCAGTTCATCGCCTATCACCCGCAGCACGTGCGCGACGATGTCGAGACGTTCCGGCGGCTCGCCGACCGCTATCTGCTGATCGCCACCGCTGCCGCGTATCGCAAGCAGGATCGCCTGCGCCCGCTGACCGAGGACGTTCCGCTCGAGAACCCCTATTGGGAGTACGCGCGCGAGAAGATCGCCTGCGAAGAGGCGCTGAGGGAAGCCGCGAGCGCGGCAGGGCTCCCCTACGTGATTGTGCGCCCCGCACACACCTATGGAGACTCCAAGATTCCCGGCTTCACAGGCGTCTCGAGGCACCCCTGGACGCTGGTGGATCGCATGCGCCGCGGCGCGGACATCATCCTGCCCGGCGACGGCACCTCGCTGTGGACCGTCACGCACGCTCGCGACGTCGCGGCGGGCATTCGCGGACTCGCGTGGAGCCCCGGTGCGATCGGCGAAGCGGTCCACGTCACGAGCTCGGTTCCGCTGACATGGCGAACCATCCACGACACCATCGGCCGCGCAGCAGGAATCGAAGACCTCAGCGAGCAGTACGTGTGCGTCCCGTCTGACGCGCTCATCGCGGCGGCTCCCGATCAAGAGGGCTCCATTCGCGGCGACAAGATGTGGCCGGCCGGGTACGACACCACCAAGCTCCGCACCCTGGTACCAGGCTGGGAAGCCGCCATCTTTTTCGAGGACGGCATCGCGAGCGCCATCGAGTGGTTCGAGGCAGATCCCTCCCGACAGACCATCGACGAGCGCACCAATCGGATGTTCGATGCGCTGGCCGCCCGCTACCGTCGCGCACTGTCGGAAACCGCGGCCGACGCTGGGTAAATGCCTATCGACGCAGGGCACGTGCGCTCGCTAGCGTGAGCGCATGAGAATCGCTCTGGCATCGCTTGCGGCAGCCGCCCTTGTCCTCACCGGCTGCTCGTCGTCCCCCAATGAGCCAAGTGACAGCGCCACGCCCGTCGTGAGCGAGTCGCCGAGCCCCTCCCCGACCCCCACAGAGGCGAGCCCTGCGCCCAGTGAGACAGCGTCGGCCGTTGACTGCCCCATCTGGACTGATGATCTCGACGAGGAGGTCACAGCGATCGGGCCCATCAGTTTCGCGGGCGTGTGCGTGGGACAGAGTTTCGACGAGGCGAGAGCGACCACCGCTCCGGTCGAGACGCCAGAGCAGTGCCCGTGGTACGGCCAGATCGTCCAGATGGAGGAGCCCGGACTGTACGTTTCGGCACTCAGCGACCCCGCCAGCCCCGGCGAGCGCATCAACTTCTTCATCCTGTACTGGTACGCCAACCCTGAGGACGCGGCGTCGTATGAGATGCCCACCACCCCAGAGGGAATCACGATTGGGTCCCGCGTCGAGGACGTGCTCGCCGCCTACCCGGACGCGACCGAAGTGACGTTCGAGGACATCGCTCGCGGCACGCGCACGCAGATCATCGTGCCCACAAGCGCCACGACCACCTACAACTTCGATATCAACGCAGGAACGGTCACGGAGATCTCGTGGGGTGAGGGCCTGAGCAGTGGCGGGCCGAACGGCGACCTCTGTGCGCTGTAATCGTCGCGACTAGGCTGAACGCACACGTACGGAGGGTTTGCCATGGCCAAGTTCACCACCACATTCGCTGGACTCGCAGCGGGGGCGCTGCTGCTTGCCGGATGCTCGGGATCGCCTGAGCCGGAACCCTCCACGCCGGCGGGCACACCTGACATCACCGAAGAGCCCACCGCCACCGCGACGCCCGGCATTGCGATCGGCAACCAGGACGATCCCCTGTGCGCCGCCGCCCAGCTGTCTCGCGACGACGCGGAGGCCCTTCAGGACACGACCAAGGAACTCCAGGCGCTGCTGCAGGACCCCGCGTTCCTCACCTCGGACGACCCCAAGACCCTCAACGAGTGGGGCGAACTCATGCTTGAGATGAACGAATCATCGATCGCGTTCTACGACCTCGGTGTCTCCGAGACCTCGGGCGAGGACGTCAACGCCGACTTCGTCACGCTGTCCGGCTTCGTGAAGGACTACACCATGGGTCTCGCCACCGCCGCGGCCGAGGCCACGTCTCCCGACGACTTTGTGACCAAGGTGTCGGAGACGTTCGCCAACCCGGACATCCAGCAGATCACAGCGAAAGCTCCCGCCGCTGCGCAGAGCGTGGCCACGTACATCGGCGAGCGCTGCGACATCACGGGATAGGCGGCATGGATCTGGGTCAGCTGTCCCCCGCCACCCAGGACTATCTCAAGGCCATCTGGTCGCTCGGCGAGTGGGATCCCACAGCGGTGACGATGACGGCACTCGCCGCTCGTCTCCAGGTGCGCACCTCCACGGCCTCTGATGGCGTGCGCAAGCTCGTCGAACAGGGCTTTGTGAAGCACGCTCCGTATGGCGCCATCACGCTCACGGAGACGGGCGTGGCGCATGCGGTGGGCATGGTGCGCAGGCATCGACTGCTCGAGACCTACCTCGCCGTCGAGCTCGGCTATGGATGGGACGAGGTGCACGAGGAGGCCGAATCGCTTGAGCATGCGGTCTCAGATGACTTCATCGACCGCATCGACGCGCGCCTTGGACACCCCACGCGCGATCCCCACGGCGACCCCATCCCGCCTGCGTCAGTGCCTCCTTACGCGGTGCGACTGTCCGACTTTCCCGTGGGACAGGTGGGCATCGTGGTGCGAGTGTCCGACTCCTCACCGGAGCGCCTGCAGAAGTTCGCTGCCGCAGGCATCGTGCCCGACGCCGTGGTCACCACCACCTCTCCCCTCACCTTGGATGACGAGGACGCGGCGGCGATCTGGGTCATCCCCCAGTGAGCGTGATGACGATCAGCACCAGGTTGAGCGTCGCGATGAGGGCGGCCACCGCCCACGCGATGCCGTTGGTGATGGGCCGGTTCGCGTAAACGCCGAGCAGCCCCTTCGACGCCGTGAGCTTCACGAGCGGAACGAGCGCAAACGGGATGCCCAGGCTGAGCACTACCTGAGACAGCACCAGCGCCCAGGTGGGATCCATGCCGACCGTGAGAATGATGAGCGCAGGGATCAGGGTGACGGCCCGCCGCGCCAGCAGCGGGATGCGCTTGAGCAGCAGGCCCTCCATGATGACCGCTCCTGCGTGGGCACCCACCGACGTCGCGGCAAGGCCTGAGAAGAGCAGTCCCACGCCGAAGATGATCGCGATCGTGGGACCCAGTCCCTTCTCGAGTGCGGCATAGGCGCCTTCGATCGATTCCGTGCCCTCAACGCCGCGCAGGCTTGCCGCCGCAAGCAGCAGCATCGCGATGTTCACCGAACCGGCAGCGAGCATCGACCACGCCACATCGTGCCTGGTAGCACGCAGAAGTCGTGGAGTCGCCCGGGTGTCTGCGGTGGCGCGGTGGCGGTCTCGCGCCAAGGCAGAGTGCAGATAGATCGCGTGCGGCATGACGGTCGCGCCCAGCATGCTCGCGGCGAGCAGCACCGTCTCACTGCCGCCGAACTGAGGGACCAAGCCGGCCACAGCGTCGGACCAGCTGACGGGAGCGACGAAAAGGCCTGCCGTGAAGCCGACTGCGATGATCGCAAGCATCGAGATGATGACGAACTCGAACGGGCGCTGGCCGCGGCGCGAGTGGACCGCGAGGATCGCCATCGAGACCACGCCGACGATGAGACCACCGAGCGGCAGTGGGATGCCGAACAGCAGGTTGAGGGCCAGCGCGCCGCCGATCACCTCGGCGACGTCGGTGGCCGCGGCGACGATCTCTGCCTGGCCCCAGAACGCCAGGCGGCCGGGCCTGCCCATGCGCTCGCCAATGAGCTGCGGAAGCGTCTTGCCGGTGACAAGGCCGAGTTTGGCGCTCAGATACTGGATGAGGACCGCCATGACGTTGGCAGCGACAAGGACCCACAGGAGCAGGTACCCGTAGGCAGCGCCGGCAGTGAGGTTGGCCGCGACATTGCCAGGGTCGACGTAGGCGACGGCCGCCACAAACGCGGGGCCGAAGAGCCGCCACAGACCGCGCTCAGGGCGGGCGCGCGGCGGCGCGTCGAGGGCAATGTTCGGCATGCCGAACAATTTACCCAAAGCTGGGCCACTCGATGCGGATGAATCACCTCTAGCCGCCGACTGACCGTGGCCAGTAGCCTGGCGCGGTGTTCGCAACGCAGCGCCCCTTGACCCTTGAAGAACTCGCCAAGGTGATCGCCCCAGTTGGCGTGCCCGTGAAGGTGGAGCCGCTCGGTGGTGGGACATTCAGCGCCGTGCAGCTCGCGACCCTCGAGGACGGTCGACGGCTTGCGGTCAAGACCTCCGTTCCGGACCAGGGCGCGCAGCCTCCCCTGCTCACCTACGAGCGGGATCTGCTGAGGACGGAGCGCGATCTGCTTGCGGCACTTCGTGACGATGCCGTGGTCCCCGTGCCGGAGCTCCTTCTTGAAGACTTCACTCGAGAGCACGTCGACGTCGATGTCATCGCCACCGAGTTCCTTGAGTGCACGCCGTGGGCCGATCTCAGCGAGACCCTGCCCACTGACCTGAACTCGCGCATCGGTCAGGGCGTGGGGCGCATCTTCGCCGCACTCCACGACAGGTCATCACCGTCCTTCGGTTACCCCGCCGACGGGTTCGCGCTGGGCGCTGCCACGTGGCCGGAGGCCTTCCACACCATGCTCTCGTCCGTGCTTGAGGACTCGGTTACCTGGGGCGTGGATGTGCGGGCGGATGAGGTCCGGCGGGTTCTCGACGCCACCATGCCAGCGCTGGCTGAGGTGGACGTTCCCGCGCTGGTCCATTTGGACTTGTGGGCTGGGAACGTGCTGCTTGATGAGTCGCGAGACATCGTCGCGATCGTCGACTGGGAGCGGGCGGCTTACGCCGATCCGCTCATTGACTTCGTGGGGGCCGAATCCACGATCTTTGGGGCGACCAACCCGGATCTGTATGAGGGCTATCTCGCGGCCGGAAAGACGCTGCCACGTGATCCCAATGCCGGGACGCTGTCGGGACTCACGCCCACGGCAGATGCGCGCGTCACGCTGTACCGCCTCTACACGACGACGATTCAGCAGATTGAGGTTGTGCCGCGGAACTTCACCGGCGACTGGGTTGAGGGCCACATCGCCCACCTGCGTCGCACTCGCGACAGCTTGCTCGAGTACGCGCTGAGGTAGCGCGGGGCGCAAGTCGCGCCACCCCTAAAGGGCGGCGCGACTCGCGGTCACGCGGGCGGCGCGGGCGCGCAGGTAGGCGCGTCGCACGGCCGCGTAGTAGACGTCGGCGATCCGGTCGCGCAGAGTGTGCAGGCTCTGGCCCGACGCAGTGGTCGCCTCCGAGACGAGGGTCGAGTGCTCACGGTGGTGCAGCGAGAGCAGCGACACGGGGTCGTGGGTGTGCATGGTGTCTTTCACCTCCCCTCACAACGGCGCGAGGGCATAGAGGGACGCTATGTCCCGGGTCTGACAAATGGGATGAATGCGCACGCGGGTGCGCTGAAGGCAGCTAATGCCTGACGGGATGCGGCTTGGCGCCGGTGCGCGGAGACAGTTCAGTCAAAGAGTGGACTGTGAAACTGGTCCGCGAGTGCGGGGCTGCTGGCAGTTATGCCAGACGCCAGGCACGGCGCGAGGGCGCAACGAGACGCCCTCCGGTCAGCAGATCGTTAACCATGATTCGAGCGCCTCCTTTCGTGCCTAGTGGTCCGCCTTGTTGCGAACAGTCAGGAAACTTACCAGCCCCCAGGCGCGAGGCCAAGGACATTTTTCGCAATTGTTACCGTGTCGCCACCCAAAGTAGCGCGACGCAGCCAAAGACCAAGGTTCCGGCCGTCGTGATGGCCATGCGCAGCGTCGGCCTGCGCAGCACGGAGGGCACGTCAGGCGCGGGAAGTCCGCTGCCGGTCCGGATACTCGAGTAGTGCCTGGAAGCGGAGAGATTCAGTAAGGCGGCTCCCCCGATCACGACGCCAGTGACGCCCAAGAGGACGGGACCCACCTCGTCAGTGAAGAGCCTGGCGGCGATCACCATGATCAGCACCGCCCGGAGCAGTGTGCGCCTCCATGCGAGCACGGTGAGCTCGCGGGCGCTGTCGAGTTCTGTGCTCATCCGAGGTACAGACCAATGGCGATCACGACGGTTGCAGCGATGACGCCCGCAACCAGCAGGGTGCGCGTGACGGGAGCAGGCACGGGCTCGCCACTCCGCGCCGCCGCGTCGGTGGCGCGCCAGCCAATCCATGCCTGAACAGCAGCGGCGATGCCCAGCAGCACGAACAGGCCGGCTGACACCGTGCGCCATCCCTCCGGAATGGGGACCTCGAACGCCTCGAGCGCCACGCCTGTGACGAGCAGGGCGAGCGAGGTGCGTATCCACGCAAGGAAGGTGCGCTCGTTTGCGAGCAGGAGTTGAGCGTTGGGAGTCTCATGCGCCATTCCTCGACGCTACGCCACACAGGTTCCGCAGGCGCGCGGAAGGACCGGCCCTCACGCAACAGCGCGCTAATGGGACATG
>ENA-UOVV01001220-UOVV01001220.1-compost-metagenome-genome-assembly--contig:-NODE-1220-length-20987-cov-10.183403_pt1 | contig 20987 bp, 12 predicted proteins | sample MGYA00238155_ERZ761577 | MGnify/ENA primary metagenome ERZ761577 (study PRJEB28898, sample SAMN06268775) | compost metagenome | isolation source: Emeryville, CA | place: USA:Emeryville, CA | collected...
TTTCCTATTCCATGGAAGGAAGTTTACTAAATACCAATGCTGACACCATTGCCTCTGTGATCGCGGTTGCCCTAGCCGGAAAATATAAAGTTTCGTTAGTTTATTGTTTCGAAAAAGATGGGGTGTTGTCTAATCCCGAGGACGACAGCAGCGTTATTCCACAGCTAACTCCCTTGGAGTATGCGTCCTACAAGGAAACCGGAGCGATCAACAAAGGAATGATTCCCAAATTAGACAATGCTTTTGATGCGCTTCGATCGGGGGTAGACCGCGTGGTGGTTTGCCATGCCCGGGAAGTTCTGAGTGCAGTAAAAGGGGATAAGGGCACACAGATTAGGTTGTAAAACAAAAAGCCCTTTTTGAGCATACATCAAAAAAGGCTTTTTGTGCTTAGTTGACTTTCAATTATTCATAACCAGGATTTTGAGGCAGGAGATTGGGGTTTCTCAAGATTTCAACCGCAGGTATCGGCCATATTTTGTATCGGGGGTCTGTAATACCCAGTTCACTTCCAATGCGATCCGTTCTGACCAGGTCAAACCAGGAATGACCTTCATAGGACAATTCCAATCTTCTCTCCTTATACAAACGGGTTCTAAAGGTAGCGATATCGGGGACGTCGGACTCGGTAAGTTCGGCTAGTCCGGCTCGAGTACGAATTTGGTTGAGCAGTCCTAATGCGTTGGAGTTGGGATATGAAATCTCCGCTAGCGCTTCAGCTTTAGACAGGATGACTTCAGCTAATCGGAAAATGATAAAGTTATCATCCCGAGACACCCGTCGTGTGTATTTTTTGACATATTCTTCTCCATCGGCAAACCCGAAAGTGGCATCTTTACGAAGATCGCCCTCTTCGTACTGAGCTACAATGTCGGGATGAACCTGAATCATGCGTGTACCTCCTAAGGATGGAGGAAGATAGGTTCCCGCAATGGTATTAGGGGTCAAATTGTCGTATTGTAATTCCCAAATTGATTCATCTGCGTTTTTATCTTCAAACAGCGCGGCATAAGTATTGTTTAGGGAGCTCTTTTTGGCAAGAATTAAATCGGCAGCTGAAACCACTTTGTCATATTCTTTGCGAAACAAATAAATACGCACGGCAAGTGCTTGTGCAGCTGCTTTTGTGACTCTGCCTTTCGTTTGAAGTACGTTGCTGTATGACTCCGGTAAATCCCTTAAGGCGATTTCCAAATCTGCGAAAACTTGAGCATATACTTCATTTACGTTATTTCTTGGAACCTGTAAAGAAGGTAGATCTGGGGATGCGGTAGGTTCTGTGATCAGCGGAACATCGCTGAAATAGCGGATCAAGTTAAAATAGGCATGTGCACGGAGCATGTGTGCTTCCGCTAATATTTGTGCTTTAGCGGTGGCAGAAAAGGACGGATCCTCTATCCCAGGAACCCGTGCGATGATGGTATTTGCCCTATTAATGATCACATAATTTTGCGACCATAGCTGGTTATAATATCCATTATCGTCTAAGAACTGCAGGTTGTTTATTTGTTCAAACTGACGGTTTAGCGCGTTTCCCCTTACATTTTTCGTAGGTAATTCAGCCATTACCATGTAGTTGACGCCATTGTCAAGAACAGCTCGGTAAGCACCGATTATAGCAGCTTGTGCGTCGGCACCCTTCGTAAACAATTGTTGGTTTGATACGGAGTCAATAGGCTCTTGATCGATAACATTACATGCTCCGAGAAAAAGCGTGATGCCGGATAGATATAGGTATTTAAGATATTTCATATTTGTCTTTGCTTGTGCTTCTTGAACAAAACTTAAACCAATCGTTAAAAAGCAATATTGAGGCCGATGGTGTAGGACTTCACCTGTGGATAGGCATTCATATCGAAACCAAATTGAGCATCGTTCCCGTAGGAGTTTACTTCTGGGTCGAAGCCGGTGTATTTGGTAAAAGTGAATAAGTTTTGTCCTACCACATAAATGCGAAGATTTTGTACACCGATTTGTTTCAACTTATCTGTTCTAAGCGTATAACCTAAATTGATGGACTTGATTTTCAAGAAAGAGCCATCTTCATGTACGCGGTCGGAAACCGAGCCATTTCGTGTAGGATCGCCCCATGCAGCTCTGTGTAGCCATGTTTCATCCCCCGGTTTTCTCCATCTGTCCTTTGAATCGGTAAATGAATTAAACCAGGTATGCATTCTACCGTAGGAATACTTGGGATGGTTAAAAATCGTGTTTCCATAGACGAAATGCATGAAAATGCTTGCATCGAAATTTTTATAGGTCAGGGTATTGGTCATACCTCCCGTAAATTTCGGTTGAGCGCTGTTTAATACCGTATTGTCCGTCGTGGTAGATGGGTAAGGATCGTTTCCATTTCCGTCGACGTCTTCAAAGTCGTAGTTACCTGTTTGGGGATTTACCCTTATAATTCTCCAACCAAACAGTGTTCCCAGGGGGTATCCCACTTTCAGAACGGAAGCATAGCCATTGAAGCCGAGAGGACGGTCGTCGCCATCGGGGAGACTGGTAACTTTGTTTCGATTGAATGCGATGTTAAAATCAGTTCTCCAGGTAAAGTGATCGGTGGCAAAATTAGTGGATCCCAACTGGAATTCTACCCCCTTATTTTCAACATTCCCAACGTTTTGAATGGAGCTGGAAAACCCGGATGAGGTGGGTAGAAGTACTTCAAGTAGTAGGCCATGGGTTTTTTTGACGTAATAATCGAAGGTAAAGTTCAGGCGGTTGCCTAAAAAGCGCAGATCCAGACCGGCGTTAGTTTGCTCGGTGGTTTCCCAGGTTAGGTTGGGGTTTTCGAGTTGTACCGGAGCAAGCCCGCTAAGCCCTAGGTAGTTGTATCCACCTCTTGAAAGTCCTCTTGACGTAAAATTACCGATTTCCTGATTACCCGTTCTTCCCCAGCTTACCCTGATTTTGGCGTCATCCAACCATTTCACGTCATCCATAAACTCCATGCGATCGATGCGATAGGAGCCTGAAACGGAAGGGAAAGTTCCATATTTGTTGTTGACCGCAAATCGTGATGAGCCATCGATCCGGAAACTTGCTGCTAGATTTAATTTATTGTCGAAGGTGTAGTTTATCCGGCTGAAATAAGATTCAAGACCCCAGCTACTTCCGGCTGAACTCGAGTTCCTCACCGAGGCTGATTCCAACGTAGAGATGGATTCCAACGCAAAATTTGTCCCCGACGCCGTGGTTCGAGTCATTCGTGACTCCTGTTGCGAATAACCTAATAGTACATTAATACGATGTTTATTACCTAAGGTAGTCGCATAATTAAGGGTATTTTCATTAATCCATCCGCGGTCCTGGGTAAAGGAATTCGTTCCGGATCCATTGGTACTTCTACCTTCATAGGTGAGGTTATTAGGGGGAATAAACAAGACTTCATCCAAACTCAAATAGTCAATACCCAATGACGATCTCAGATTCAAACCATCGAAAAGTTCTAAATTTAGAAAGACGTTACCTATTGCTCGGTTATTAAAAGCGTAGTTGGTGATTTCTTGGGCCATCAAAGCTGGGTTATTGCTCGTAGCAATGTAGGGGTCATTGGGGTTTAGTGTCCCGTCTTCGAGGTATAGAGGTACAGCAGGGGATTTTATGATGGCGGCGGATACGATTCCGGAGTTTGATCCGGCGTCGATCCGGTCCGTTTTAGAGCGACTGAGGGTTAGGTTTAATCCCGCATTTAAACGACTATTAATGGTTTGATCTAAGTTAATTCTAAAATTTCCACGTTTGTAACCACTTCCTATTACGACCCCGGTTTGATCAAAGAAATTTCCTGAAACCATATACTGGGTTTTTTCACTACCTCCCGACATGGATAGGTCATAGCTTTGAATACCGGCAGTACGGAAGATTACATCTTGCCAATCGGTGGACGGTAATGAAGATGGATCATCAAAGTAGGGTGCCATGCCTACGTTTGTACGCGCTTCATTGACCAGTTCACCCCAACCGGGGCCATCGAGTAAGGGGAGTCGTTTAGTTTCTTTTTGTAGCCCCCAATACGAGTTGAAGGTGATCCTAGGTGCGCCTGCTTTGCCTCGTTTCGTGGTAATTAGTATAACGCCATTCGAAGCCCTGGATCCATAAATGGCGGCAGCAGCAGCGTCTTTCAGTACTTCCATCGATTCTATGTCGCTAGGACTTAAAGAAGCTAAAGGGTTTTCTTCGACTGCATTTCCCCGGGCAGCCGAGTAAGAACCGGTATTAATCGGAACCCCATCAATGACATAAAGCGGATCGTTGCCTCCCGTAATAGAGCTGGCGCCCCGAATCCGCACGGTCGATCGCCCACCCGGTGTACCCGTGTTTTGGGTGACATTGACACCACTCAGACGACCTTGAAGGACTTGTTCAGGACCGGCAATGGGCAGTTCTGCGATTTTTTGATCGGCGACGGAAAGCGATGCAATGGAAGACGAAATATCACCACGGGATTGGGAACCGTAACCGATGACCACAACCTCATCAAGGGATTTTTGATCTACCTTCAGAGCAATGTCGATTACGGACCGGTTTCCGACCACAGTTTCCTCCGTAATAAATCCAACAAAAGAATAAACCAACACGCTGTTCTCGTCCGGGACGACGATGGTATAAGTTCCATCACTAGCTGAAATGGTCCCTTGTTGCGTACCTTTTACCATGATACTTACTCCGGGAAGCGCTTCACCATTTTCATCATTGACCCGCCCTCGTATCGTACGATCTACGATATCAGGTACCATTTCGATTTGCATCGCATCGGAAAGAGGGGAATTCTCTCTTTCCTCAACACTAAGGAGTATCCTATTTCGGACGATACGGTAGGTTACTTTATCAGGGCTAAACAACGCATCCAAGGTTTCAGCCATACTTTGATTGTGGACACGAAGCGTCACTTTTTTCTTGAGTGGCACTAACCTTGACGTATATACGAATTTGATGCCCGCCTGGGACTCCAATTCATTGAGCGCAGTCTTAATTTCCGTGTCAACAAATTCGACAGTGACAGGTTTCATTAGCAACTCCTGAGCACCCACGTTATAACTACCATAGGTATAGATAGTTGTGGTGAGGATTATTGCGAGTTGTATTGCTGAAATCTTCATAATAGTGCCTAACAGGGCTATGAATTTTCTTTCTTTTTCCATTCTTTTGTCTTGTTAGATCTTGGTGATTTGACAAATTTCTCCTCTCCATCTTCTTGCCAATCGAAGAGATGTTAAAGTGGGGATTCCGCCGGGGGTGTCGCTACCATCCCCGGTTTTTTTTCATACATGTAAAATGGGTTAGTTACATAGGCATTAGATTTAGGTTTTTACGTTCTACTTTTTTTGCGGGACCACAGCCCCCTCCCGAGAGAAGTATGGCACTCCCAGTAATCTCATATTCTGCATTCAAAACAGCTCCAATGATTTCGATTTTACCATACAGGTTGTCAGAGGTCAAATCAGCGGTCACCGGACAATCCAGCATTTCATCGTTACTTAGCGTGATTTCCACACCATAAGCTTTCTCGAGTTTTGCCAACACTTCCGACAGGGGCGTCTCATCAAAATCAAAGGCACCTGGTTTTAGGAATTCTTCCCGGTTGGACACCAAAACTGGGTTGGCCACCAAACCGGTAACGTAGAGCTCACTATTTTCAAAGAATGTAACTTTCTTATTCGGTGTTAATATCACGCGGTTTTCCCGATCAGTCGAACCCTGGTTACGCTCTCGAGGCTTATTCCGCTCCACCATCACTTTCCCTGTCATGACAGCTACCTCTGTACCCCCCGTTTCGGCAATCGATCGGATACTAAAACTCGTCCCCAAAACACGGGTTACCACCGCCCCCGAATAAACAAGAAAGGGACGGTCCGAGTCTTTTACGACATCGAAAAATCCGCTCCCCAGTAAGTGTACCGTGCGTCGTGTCGATTCAAATGGATGTAGATAACGTAACCGAGCACCGGGTTCCAACACCACCTTGCTACCATCCGGTAAAAAGACTTCTAAAGGTGTAGCGGAAGTATTAGTTCTTTCTTTCCACTGGGATGCATTCGTTGCAATTTCGGGTGCTACATAATTAGCGTTAGTGCTGTTAAATAATAAGTAGAACGACAAGGACAGAGTACCAATCAGGCCAATTCCAGCTGCTACCCGCCAGTAGGATTTTCTCCACCATGCTTGTCGGTGAGCCAACTTTCCCTTGCCTTCAACTACCTCCTTCCCGTAAATAATCCCAGACCAAATCCGATCTTTGATTTCTTCTTTGGAATGCGTTTCCTTGGGGTCTTTTTGTATGGTGTGAAACCAAACATCCATCGCCTCACGTACCCTTCCCTTCAAGGTTCCCTCTCTATATCTCTTCAATAATTTGATAAACCCCCGTGTAAGCATACTTTGATTCTAGTCTACCTATAAGTCGAATGCCACAGTAGTATACCGCAACTTGTTATGGTAAAAATTAGAAAAATCACATTATTGCCGGATAAATGGTTTAAAATAATTCGAAATATTCAATATCTAGAAAAGGGGGTACAGCCTAATTAGTGGTAATAGTGCCGGGCGTGTTAATGAGTGACCAAGGATAATAACCCAGAAACGGTTCCCATATTATGATGGTAGGTGTGTTTCTATTGCTTCAATCAATATTTAATACGGCTCTACATAACTAAAATAAAAGCATAGTAAAAAGTGAATTTGATTTCCTGATTGGGGGAGGTCAATTACTTCAAAAATCAATTGATATATTGCTAAGAAACAATTGGGGAGGCACGAATCAATAGCACAGTATCAAGGCTAGCAACATAAGAAAGTCTTTCAGATACGCTTTCATAGCCCTTAATGCCAGTGTGATATGGTATTCAACGGTACGGGTTGGAATCTGGAGCAATTGTGAAATTTCTTCGGCGCTCATTTGCTCAAGGCGATTGAGTCTAAAAATTTCACTCGTTTTTTCGGGGAGCACATTTAGTCCTTCCAAGATCGCATCGTATAGTTCTTTGTACGCAAATTGCTCTTCTTCATCAAGTATTTGACTTTCAGAATACCGGATAGCTCCTGCCGAATCTTCGTGGTATTTCCGGACTAAACCAGCTCTGATTACATCGATGATTCGGTTTTTTGCGGCGCGGAATAAATAGGCGTCTAAGCGATCGATCAAGAGGTTTTCCCTACGCTTCCACAAGTCGATAAAGATATCCTGAACAATCTCTTCGGCAGTTTCCTGATATTCAACTTTGCCCACCGTATAATCGTACAAGCGCCCCCAGTAGCGGTCATAGAGTGTACGGAAAGCAAGGTCATCGCTTTCGGCCAGATGTCGCAGTAACTCTGCATCCGTTAGGGTTGTACTCTGCATTAGATGGAGATGGTTTGTACAACAATTGAGCGTATTTGTTCCAATTACAAGGTAATTAAAAATTTGGCGAAAAGGTAAATATTGTCTGGATAATAAAAAGGAAATTTTAAAAATGACTTATAAGTGTTGGGTAAAGAGCTGCTGTGCAATACGCTTTTATTTGCGATTTAATAATTCTACTTTAGCTCAATAAGTGATTAGTGCAGGGGGTATTGAAAGGGGGGAAAGTGGATTTTAATAGGCGTATGGGGGCAGAAGGCATCAAGTAATTATGAATAATAGAAGATCATTTCTTAAGAAAAGTGTAGCTCTGGGTTTGGGAGCCTTTGGAGTTGACAGTATTTTCAATCAACTGCACGCAGAATCGTTCTTAGAAGCCGAAAAGCTCTGGGACGAAGCTGACGACACGAACGAGGCCTATTGGAAGGTCATCCAGGATGCTTATACAGCCAGCAAGAGCGATATCATCATCCTCAATAACGGCGGGGTTTCACCTTCCCCGGTTGCAGTGCAGGTAGCACTGGAAAAATACAATCTTCAGGCAGCTCAGGGTCCGTCTTACTACATGTGGCGTATCATGGACAAGGGACGTGAGCCGCTGCGGGAGCGGCTGGCAAACCTGGCGGGGACTGATCCCGAAGAAATCGCCATTAACCGCAATGCCACCGAAGCTTTAAATACAATCATTTTCGGTTTGCCTCTGGAAAAGGGCGATGAAGTGATTGGTACACTTCAAGACTATCCCAATATGATTCAAGCTTGGAAACAGCGACAGCTTCGGGAGGGTATTGTTTACAAGCAATTATCATTTGATTTTCCCATAGAAAATGACGAGCTAATAGTAAACGCCTACGAGGATGCGATCACTCCGCGAACCCGCATATTGCATGTAACGCACGTAATTAACTGGGTAGGACAGATTATGCCCGTACGGAAAATTTGTGACATGGCACGTCGCAAGGGAGTGGAAGTCATAGTCGACGGAGCGCATTCATTTGGACTGTTAGATTTTAAAATACCTGATTTAAACTGCGACTATTTTGGGACCAGTTTACACAAATTTCTTAGTGCACCGGTAGGCAGTGGGATGATGTGGATTAAAAAAGACAAAATTTCTAACATATGGCCTTTGCTTTGTAATGGTGATCCGAAAGGTCCCAATATTCGTAAATTTGAAACCTTGGGCACCCGGAGCTTTGCTATCGAACAAGCCATTGGCGAAGCCATTAATTTTCAAGAGGCTGTAGGTGCGCGTAGGAAACAGGAGCGTATCCATTATTTAAAAAAATACTGGGCAGAAAAAGCAGCTAAAATTCCGGGTGTGACGATCAACACATCTCTAAACCCCGCATATTCCTGTGCCATTGCTGGAGTAAGTGTCGAGGGTTTAAGACCTGGCGAGGTGGATCGGCAATTGATACAAAATCATAAGATACATACCGTAGGAATTGAATGGGAAAACATTAGCTGTGTTCGGGTCACACCGCATATATATACTAAAATAGAAGATTTAGACCGCCTGGTTCACGCCCTGGAAGTTATAGCTAAGCAAGCCTAAAAATTTCATACCCCCAATTGTGGAGAGGATCGGCTCGGGGTAAAATATAAGTAAACGAATTGTGTTCGATCTGAGAACCCTAGCGGTGGGCTGTCTGTTTATATAATTAATTACGAAAATTATCCTATGGATTTTGAGCTTATTTCAGACTATAGCCCGACGGGTGATCAACCGCAGGCGATCAAACAACTGGTAACAGGGGTAAAAAATGGAGAACCACACCAGGTCTTACTAGGGGTAACAGGTTCGGGTAAGACCTTTACCATTGCCAATGTCATTCAAGAAGTGAACCGGCCAACCCTAATTCTAAGTCATAACAAGACGCTTGCCGCACAACTATATGGCGAGTTCAAACAGTTTTTTCCCAATAATGCGGTAGAATACTTTATCAGTTATTACGACTACTACCAGCCGGAAGCTTTTATCGCCTCGACGAATACCTACATTGAAAAAGACCTAGCTATCAACATGGAGATCGATAAGTTGCGGCTTTCAACGGTATCTTCCTTAATGAGTGGTCGCCGGGATGTTATTGTCGTGGCTTCGGTATCCTGTATTTATGGTGCTGGAAATCCTGAGGAATATAAACGGAGTATTCTGACGATCGGTCCCGGTGAAATCGTCAGCCGAAATCAGTTTCTGTATCGTCTGGTAGAGATACTCTACAGTCGCACCGAGCTGGATTTTGTACGAGGAACCTTTCGGGTAAAGGGAGATACGGTGGACATTTTTCCGGGTTATGCCGATTTTGCTTATCGAATCATCTTTTTTGGGGATGAAGTAGAGGAGATTCATCGAATCGATCCGACCACCGGGCGAAAAATTTCGAATGAACGACAAATAGCCATTTTCCCGGCCAACCTCTTTGTTACAGGCCGCGATGTGTTGTTGCAGTCGATCAAAGAAATACAGGATGATTTAATGGCGCAAATCAATTTTTTCGCCAAAGAAGGAAGGCTTGCCGAAGCTGAACGGATTAAAGAACGTACCGAGTTTGATTTGGAAATGATGCGGGAGCTGGGCTATTGCTCGGGCATCGAAAACTATTCGCGTTATTTTGATCGTAGAGAGCCGGGTCAGAGGCCTTTTTGCTTATTGGATTATTTTCCTGAGGATATGTTATTGGTTGTCGATGAGAGTCATGTGACACTTCCACAGATAAGGGCTATGTGGGGCGGGGATCGATCGAGAAAAGAAGCCTTAGTAGACTATGGATTTCGCCTGCCCAGCGCACTAGATAACCGTCCACTTACTTTTCAAGAATTTGAGAATCTTGTTGGCCAAACCATTTACGTTAGTGCAACTCCCGCGGAATATGAATTGAGAAAGACCGATGGGGTTGTCGTTGAACAAATCATTCGTCCGACCGGTTTGTTGGATCCTGAAATTGAGGTTAGACCAAGCCTCAATCAAATAGACGATTTGTTGGATGAGATCCATACTCGAATTAAACGTAAAGAAAGAGTATTGGTTACAACGCTCACCAAGCGCATGGCAGAGGAGCTCAGTAAATATCTAGATCGGGTGGGGGTAAAATGTCGGTACATCCATTCGGAAGTCAAAGCTCTCGACCGGGTCGAAATACTGAGGGAGTTGAGACTAGGGGTGTTTGATGTTTTGGTAGGGGTGAACTTGCTAAGGGAAGGGCTCGATTTACCGGAAGTTTCGCTGGTGGCGATTATGGATGCTGACAAGGAAGGGTTCCTACGTGACATCCGATCGTTGATACAAACCATAGGTCGAGCAGCCCGGAATGAAAATGGGAAAGTGCTGATGTATGCCGACAATATTACGGGTTCAATGCAGAAAGCGATAGACGAAACCAGGCGTCGACGTAGCATACAAATGGCTTATAACGAGGAACACGGTATTACGCCAAAGACGATATTAAAATCGACCGAAGCCATCATGGGGCAAACCTCTGTTGCCGATGTAAAGGGTAGAAAGGTATATACGGGTAGAGAAACGGTTGACGTAGCAGCCGATCCACTAGTTGCCTACATGAATAAGGATCAATTGCAAAAGCTGGTCCTGGAAACCCAGCGGAAAATGGAGCAAGCCGCCAAGGACATGGACTTCCTAGAAGCAGCTCGGTTCCGGGATGAATATTTACAGTTAAAAGAGAAACTCGAAAAACAAACCTAGTAAAAATATATTTGGAGGATTGATTTGCAGTTTGTTAGGACAAACCTGTATAATTGCATGGAATTATACCCGATTAGGTGTATAAGTTTAAGCCTGTCTAATCTCCTTAAAGGAATAATCACAGACCACCTTCCATGACAAAAATTTCCTCCTTATTCCGTAAAAAATCAGTTGATGAGCTAATCGCAGATGCAGAAAAAGGGGGAGGTTCCGGAGGGTTGTTGCGTGTACTCGGTGTCCGTGATCTGGTTTCCCTAGGGGTAGCTGCTATCATTGGTGCCGGGATTTTTAGTACCATTGGTCGTGCTGCCTACGAGGGTGGGCCGGCCGTATCCCTTCTGTTTGTTTTCACGGCCATAGCTTGTGTCTTTACTGCGCTTTGCTATGCTCAATTTGCTAGTACCGTTCCCGTTTCAGGGAGTGCTTACACCTATGCCTATGTGACTTTTGGGGAACTTGCTGCTTGGATAATTGGGTGGGCATTATTATTGGAATACGCCGTTTCCAATATGGTGGTGGCTATTTCCTGGTCAGAATACTTTGTGACCATGCTGAAAGGTTTTGGGTGGGAGTTTCCGGGTTGGTTGGCAATGAATCCGGGAAGGGCTTATGAGGCTTGGGCTAAGTTTCAGTCGATGGGGATCACCGGTCTTACCACGGCCGAAAGAGTGGCGGTAAAGGCCTATGAAGCCGCCCCATCTTTAGGAGGGCTCAAAATCATCTTTGACCTGCCTGCAGGATTGATCACGCTGTTGGTAACCTGGCTATGCTATATAGGCATCAAGGAGTCAAGAAATGCTAGTAATATCATGGTGATATTGAAAGTCGGCGTGGTGTTATTGGTGATAATTGCTGGGGCATTTTACGTTAAACCCGAAAACTGGACACCCTTTGCCCCGAATGGGATGAACGGGGTACTCAACGGGGTAGCAGCAGTCTTCTTTGCTTATATAGGCTTTGATTCCATATCGACCACGGCGGAAGAATGTAAGGATCCGCAAAGGGATATGCCTAGGGCGATGATCTACACCCTTTTAATATGCACTGTACTCTATATCCTCATAGCTCTGGTATTGACCGGGATGGTTAGTTACAAAGAACTGTTGGTAGACGACCCATTAGCCTTTGTTTTCGAATTGGTAAATTTGGACTTTATGGCTGGAGTCGTTTCGGTAAGCGCTGTTATTGCAATAACCAGTGCCCTACTGGTGTTTCAACTCGGACAGCCTCGGATTTGGATGGTAATGAGTCGCGACGGGTTATTGTGGAAAAAGTTTGCTTCGATTCATCCGAAATATAAAACACCTGGCTTCGCAACCATCGTTGCAGGTTTTGTGGTAGGGATTCCTGCCTTGTTTTTCGACATGGGCTTTTTTGTTGATTTGACCAGTGTAGGAACTTTTTTTGCTTTCATTCTGGTCTGTTGCGGGGTACTTTATATGGATTATACGGGGATCACCGAAAAATCAAAGTTTAAAGTTCCGCGAATCAACGGACAATACCTGATCGGCGTAACTTTCTTAGCGGCCTTCATTTATACATTGGCCAGTGGCTCCTTTGGTCCTATCCTGGAAGAACGGCCACTAATGTTAGCGTTTTGGTTGGCCTGGCTCGTACTTAGCCTTCTAGGTTACCGTCATAAAATGTCGCTACTTCCCGTATTGGGCATTTTAACTAACCTTTATTTGATGACGGAGCTAGGCGCTTCCAATTGGATAATATTCCTTGTATGGTTAGCAGCCGGTCTGACCATATATTTCTCCTACGGATTTAAAAAGAGCAAACTGGCCGAAAGAGCGAACTAATCAAATAGGCCGATTTTAGGGTTAGCCCCGTTGGAGGTCATGCGATTGGAATAGTTTTGGTAGGAATGTAGAACCTTCAAATCCGCCTCCGCCCAATCGACCGAATAAAGCTGATCGTGTGTGAGCCAACGCATTTGTTCGTGTTCGGTAAGAATAATCTCCTGTCCTTCGGGAAGAGAACAGATAAAAGGTACCAGCACAATTTCGCGCCATCCATCGTCACGTTTGGTGGTTTCAAGTCGCTGCTCAATTACGATATGCACGGACAGTTCTTCCCTGATTTCACGAATTAACGCTTGTGTTTCCGTTTCACCTTGCTCAACTTTACCACCGGGAAACTCCCATTTAAGGGGTAGAGATCCAAGTGCACTTCTTTGGGCAACGAGTATCATGCCGTCTTTTTCGATGATGGCACAGGATACATATACGACTAATTTCGGGGCACCTTCAGACACTGGATTTTTTATTTTCGCTGCAAAAGTAAGCTTTCTTGGGTAGTTTATCACTTTTGATATTAAAAAATACGTAACCTTGCGACCCTTTACCTCCATTAGAATAGTCTCTTAAAGGAAACGGAGCGTAGAAACATAGGCCAGTCTAAAGGAGAGGCAGTTTTTGTATTTGATTAATTTATTTACTTAGCAGTCTTTAAACCTGGTATTCAATCTTTTATTAAAAGTTAATATTTCTCTGTTTTAATTAGATGGAAAGCCCTCAAAAACCAGCCCGGTTGATGTCGTTGGACACCCTTCGCGGCTTTGATATGTTCTGGATTTCAGGTGGAGAAGATCTTATTCATATTCTGGCAAAAGTAACCGGCTGGTCCTGGGCGGTTGCGTTGGGGATTCAATTCACACACGTGGAATGGCATGGGTTTGTAGCCTATGATCTTATTTTCCCACTATTCCTATTTTTAGCGGGTGTATCGACACCTTATTCCATGGGGAGTCGACTTGAAAAGGGGGCCCGTAAAGAGGACCTCCTTCGGAAAGCAGTATCCCGGGGTTTAATTCTTTTCTTCCTAGGCGTCATCTACAATAACGGTATTTTTACTACCCCCTGGGACGAGATGCGTTATGGAAGTGTATTGGGGCGCATTGGTTTAGCCGGTATGTTCGCACAAATTATTTATATCTATTGCGGAAATCGAGCCCAATGGATATGGTTTTTCGGTTTGTTGATCGGGTATTGGCTCTTTATGGCATTTTACCCGGTGCCAGGCTGTGGAGCCGGGCATTTTACCATGGAATGTAACCCCACGAGCTATTTCGACCGGATCATCATGCCCGGGCACCTTTATCTCGAAATCCATGATCCAGAAGGCTTTGTGTCAACGATTCCGGCTATTTGTACGGCTTTGATGGGGATTTTTGCCGGAAATATTCTTCGTAATAGAACCTTCGAAAAAACGAAGAAGACGCTATATCTTACTGTTGGAGGCGTCGTTTCATTGGTACTGGCGCTACTATGGGATACTTTTTTCCCAATCAACAAAAACCTTTGGACAAGTTCATTCGTACTCATGGCAGGCGGCTGGAGCCTATTGTTGTTGGCACTATTCTATTATGTTGTGGACGTATTGGAATGGCGGAAATGGACATTTTTCTTTGTCGTCATCGGTATGAATAGTATCGTTATTTACATGATCGACGATTTTATCGACTTCCACTATACTGCAAAGGCACTGTTTGCCGGTATATTATCGTTTTTACCGGAGGGAGCCGCTCAATTTGGAATGGCGACCTTGGTTTTAGCGGTAAAGTGGTTGTTTTTATACGTACTTTACCGGAATAAATGGTTCCTGAAAGTATAATGTCAATCAAAGTAAGCAAACTCACCAAAGTCTACGGAAATCAAAAGGCGATTGATTCGATCAGCTTCGAAGTTAATACGGGTGAAATAGTAGGTTTTCTCGGTCCAAACGGCGCCGGAAAGTCTACGACGATGAAAATTTTAACCGGATATACCAAAGCTACTTCCGGCGAAGCGTCGGTCAATCATTTCGACGTAACCCAGCAATCGATGCAAGCGCGTGCATCAGTGGGTTATCTGCCGGAACACAATCCACTTTACCTCGATATGTACGTGCTTGAGTTTCTGTATTTTATTGGGAAGCTCTACGGAATGACGAAGGGGGTGCTGCGGGAGCGGGCGGAGGAGATGATCCGCATCTGTGGTTTGGAGCGAGAGAGGCACAAAAAGATAGGAGAACTCTCTAAAGGTTATCGTCAAAGAGTGGGGCTGGCCCAGGCATTTATCCATGATCCCGCTGTTTTAATTTTGGATGAACCTACCACCGGTTTAGATCCAAATCAACTCGTTGAGATAAGACAACTCATTCGAACCATGGGTGCGAATAAAACCGTTCTTTTTTCAACGCATATTATGCAAGAAGTAGAAGCCCTATGCGATCGGGTAATTATCATTAACCGGGGTAAGATCGTTGCTGATGATCGGCTTCATAACCTCAAGTCGGAAGAAGAATCTCTAGAAGCCGTATTCCGCCGCTTAACAGCTTGAATTTTTTTATTCTGCAAAACTGCCTCATCAGCAGTACATTCATTTGAAATTCTTCAGTTTTAACTTTAGTTTGGTGAAAAATATTTGGTAGAAATTTCCGAATATTTGGGATGATTCCCTTATCTTCCCTATAGGTTTTCGATCTGTTATTATATCTAACCACACTGTTACTAATTCAAATCAAACTTATTCTTTAGAATACCTAACAAACTTTCATCACCAATTTCACCTAAACAACTACATGTATGCTCAGAAGATTACTCTTTGTAGTAATGGGCCTGGCTATGTCTTTTTCTCAGTTACTGGCGCAGGGTCGCACGGTAAGCGGAAAGGTCATAGATGAGAACAGCGCCCCTATTCCAGGTGCCAGTATACTGGTAAAAGGCTCATCGCAGGGAACCTCTACGACGGTCGCTGGAGAATTCAGTCTTACGGTTCCAGCCGGAGCGGCTCAATTGGTCGTTTCATCGGTGGGATATGTGGCTCAGGAAGTCAATGTATCTGAGGGGCAGACCCAGATTACCGTCCAACTTGAACCAGATGTCAAGTTGCTTGGCGAAGTGATCGTCACAGCCCTTGGGGTAGAGCAGAAGACCCGTAATGTCGGTTTTGCCGTTCAGCAGATTGATGGCGGCAGTATACAGGAAGCCAAGGAAGTCAACTTCATCAATGCGCTGCAAGGTAAACTGGCCGGCGTTCAGATCGGAGGTAGTAGCGGGTCGTTGGGGGGCTCCTCACGGGTTACCATCCGAGGTCTGAAGTCGATTTCGGGCGATAACAATGCATTATTCATCGTAGATGGTGTTCCATTGGCCAATATGAATATGAATGCCATGGCGGTAACCGGAGGTCAGGGTACAGGCGGTGGCGGGTATGATTTCGGAAACCCCGCACAACTGATCAATCCCAATGATATCGAAAATATCTCGGTGCTGAAAGGCGCTGCAGCTACGGCGCTCTATGGAAGTCGCGGTCAAAATGGGGTGATCTACATCACTACGAAAAAGGGAGAAAATGCCGGAAAACTCTCGGTTAACTACGATTTCAGCTTTACAACCGAGGAAGTTTCCTTTCTACCTGAATTCCAGAACAAATACGGTGGAGGGGGCAGCCCCAATTTCACAAAGTTGTATGTCAATGAACATCCCGATGCCTTCCTGCCCGGGGGAGGATCTTATGACGACGGGGATGGAAAGGGACCCTATGATCTGATTCCGGACTATGCCACGGATGAATCCTGGGGGCCTCGGCTGGATGGAACTTTGGTCAGACACTATTGGTCCTGGGACAAAGACCGGAACAATCCAAATTTTGGTGTTGTGGCTCCCTGGAGTCCGCATCCCGATAACGCCAATCAGTTCTTCAAGACGGGAACAACCGTATCGAACAATCTCTCGGTGGCCAGCAGCAGTGATAAAGCGAGCATACGTTTTTCGCTTGGTCAGACCAGCCAAAAGTTCATCTATCCAGGTAGTAGCCTCGGTCGTTTCTTCATGAGTCTCAACACTACCTACAAGTTCAGCGACCGCCTGACTTTCAGCGGAGGGATCAATTATGTGAATGATCATTCAAAGGGTCGTCCCGGAACAGGTTTTCACGGAAATAACCCCATGCTGTTTTACGTGATGTACGGACAGCGCCAAATCGATGATTTTTACCTGCGGAACTACAAATATGCCGACGGCACCGAGCAATCATGGAACCGCACAGCTTGGAATATTCAAAAGCCAGCCTTTACGCAGAATCCTTATTGGAACCAGTACGAAAACTACAATACGGACGAGAATAACCGCTATTTTGGGAATGCAGGCTTAACCTACCAATTCGCCGACTGGCTATCGGCCGACGTACGGGTATTCTCCGATTTCCTGCACCATTTGGATGAAGTGCGAAATGCCAAAGGATTCTTTGTAGGAGGTTATGAAAGGAGGGAATTACTCAACCGCGAAAATAATTACCAGCTAACGCTGAACGTACAAACAGACCTTGGAGCTTCCAAATTCCGCCTGGAAGGAGTTCTCGGAGGAAACATTATGGAGATCAAGAACTCTGTAAACCGCGGAGCCACCAGTGGTGGGCTTCAGAACCCTGGGGTATACGTGCTTCAGAATTCTGTATCGCCCGCAAGCGTGTCTAATACCTATGCCAATAAACAGATCAATTCGCTTTTCGGATCGGCAACACTTGGCTACAACGAACTGATTTATCTGACGCTGACTGGTAGAAACGACTGGGCTTCTACGCTATATCAGACGGGTAATTACTCGTATTTCTATCCCTCAGCAGCGCTGGCATTCGTGTTCTCCGACCTCCTGCCTACTACCTCCAACTGGCTGTCGCAAGGTAAAGCCCGTGTTTCCTATGCGAGGGTAGGTAATGACGCAAGTCCCTATTCGGTTTCCCGGTACTATGATTATGTGACGCCGTTCGGATCCTATCCCCTGCAGACTACGGCCGACAAGCTGTTTAACAGTAGGCTGAAACCCGAACTCTCAACCGAATTCGAGGGCGGGTTCGACCTGCAGTTTTTCCGGAACCGTCTCGGACTCAACTTCACCTATTACGACCGCCGTACCCGCAACCAGATCTGGGATGTATCCGTACCGGCCGAAAGTGGATTTACCAGTAAGACGGTAAATGGGGGGACCGTACAGAATAAGGGGATTGAACTGTCACTTTCAGCTACACCCATTCAGACAGCCGACTTCTCCTGGCGTGCTGTCCTTAATTTCTCCCAGAACAACAATACTGTACTCGACCTTAATAGTACCAGTGATGACGTAGGCAGCCCTGAGTACTACATCATCGGGCGGGAACGCCGTACACAGAAAGTTTCAATGGTCGCCATGCCGGGTAAATCGATCGGTACCATGATGGGTACTGATTTTATCTATCATTCCAGCGGACAAAAACTGGTAGGGGATAACGGGACTTATGAAGTTACCGCCGCGCCGGTGGTGATCGGAGATGCTTTGCCTGATTTTGTAGGCGGTTTCTCCAATACCTTTACCTATAAGGGGGTGTATCTGTCGGCGTTGATCGACTTCCAGAAAGGCGGAGACTTCTTTTCATACACCAACTTGTATGGAAACAAGTCGGGAATGCTGAAGGAGACCGCGGAAGGAGACATTCGTGAAAATGGAATCATCGTTCCCGGAGTAAAAGCAGATGGCCAGCCTAATGATGTGAGCATCACCGCACAGACGCATTTCAATGCCAACGGTGGAAATCGTATCAGCATGGCCAATCTTTACGACGGAAGCTATATTTATCTGCGTGAACTGCGTCTTGGTTACCAGCTGCCCACTGAATTTGCTTCCCGTTTGAAAATGCAGGCCATTCGCGTAACGTTGACCGGCCGGAACCTTTGGCTGATTAAAAGTAATGCGCCCAACGTCGACCCGGCCAATATCACCAATTCCATTGGTAACCAGATCGGTTTCGAAGGGGGCGCTCTTCCGCCTGTTAGGACCATGGGCGTAAATGTGAATGTGACTTTCTAACCCATTACTTTCTGCGATAGAGATATGAAAATTGCCAATAAATTTTTAGCAGCCGCTACCTTTGTCATGACCATGGGCTGCTCTGATTTTGAGACCCTAAACACGGATCCCTCGAAATCAAGTGAAACCCAGCCAGAGTTTTTGCTGGGAAATGCACAGAAAAGAGCTTCGGATCTGATCTATCACAACTATTATAACGGACGGATCGGCATGGAGCTAGCCCAATATTGGATGGGTACTGACAAGACTTCAGAGGGACGATTCCTATTCACCGACGAAGGCTTTTGGTCGGGACTGTATGCCGGCCCGTTGATGGATCTGCAGGAAATTCGTAATTACTACCAACGGCATCCGCAGGAAATTAGTGACAACATGATCGCTGTGTCTGAAATCATGAAGTCATGGCTTTTCCACATCCTGACCGATACTTACGGAGATGTGCCCTATTCCCAAGCTTTACAGGGTGATGAAATTCCCCAGCCTGTTTTTGATGAGGGGAAAGCCATATATACTTCCCTGCTCGAGAACCTGAAATCTCAGATTAGTGTGCTTAGTAATCCCAATTCTGGCGCGATTCGGGGCGATATAGTGGCGGAGGGCAACCCTCAGAAGTGGATCCGAATTGCCAACGCCCTGAGAATCCGGATTGCCCTGCGTATGTCGGATGTGATGGCCAATGAAGCAAAAGCAGTAATTGAGGAAGCGGCAGCCAATACATTAACCGGCGTGGAAGATGACATTTTTTTCCCCTATAACCTGGCTGCGGCTACCAACCGTTTCCCCTACAACGACGTCGATCGTCCCTTGGTAGAATTTGCTGTTACGGCTACCCTGGTCGACTATCTCAAGGAATCGAACGACCCACGCCTGAGTATCTATGCTCGTCCCGATGAAACCAATGGAGCATATGTAGGTAAAGTTTTCGGTACCGAAGCGAATTCGCCGATCATGACCGCTTTGTCCAAACCCGGCGTTAAGGCGTATGCGGGGGATGCTAAAGGTTATATCATCACTTACGCAGAAGTGGCCCTTGCTCTGGCGGAGGCAGCTCAGCGCGGAATGAACGTAGGAGGAACGGCGGAAGACTGGTATAAGAAGGGAGTGACCGCTTCGCTGAAACAGTGGGGCGTGACAGACGAAGCAGTCATTAGCGATTATCTGGCTCAGAACCCCTATCAGGCCGAAGATTGGGTTAACATAGTCGGAACCCAGAAATGGCTAGCGCTTTATCTGCAAGGCTTGCAGGGATGGTTTGAGCGTCTGAGACTGGACAACAAAAAACCCGGCGGGGCGGTACTATTCATTCCACCGGCATCAGGAAGTCTCGATCCGGAAGTGTCCGATGTGCCAAAGCGGTTGAAATATCCGGCATCTACGCGAGCGAACAACGCCGAGAACAGCCGTATAGCGGCCGAACGTATCGGAGGAGACTCTCAGGCAACTCGGAACTGGTGGGATATCAAATAGTTTAAAAAAAGGCTACCTCAGAACCGAACAGAGGTAGCCTTTTATATTGTTTTTCTATCATACCCTAGTGCTCCAAGAGGGTTTAACTTTTTATAACCTCCCTGTCCACATACTCCAGAATATCCCCAGGTTGACATTCCAGGGATTTTACGGGGATCCCCCCACCCACCCCCCCTTTCAAATTACGCGACATGTCGCTAACGATCCGGCTATCAAGTAATTAAAATCGAAAGTAAGCGGTTAAGGAGTAATAAACGGTTGAGAGGCCGTTGCCCTAGCTAGGTGATAGATAGGATTAATCTAATAAGGTAGTTCCAGCACCTTTTTATAGGTCGGTTGCCCTGTTATGCGATGATCATGTCATACGAAGGGAGATGAAGGGCATGTAAAGCGGGGTTGGATGAACTAACCGAACAATTTCTTTTCCGGATCACAGGATGAGGATTGTTTCCTGTATTGAAGGATCTATCGAAGCCTCTGCTTATCCTGCTCCATGCCTATGCATTTTATACATTTAGGCATTGATCCCTAAAGACAAAACTTCTGTCGTATTAGGCAAACAAAAAGGGGCGAACCTGCTGTCTCGCCCCTTTCTCTCATTTATGGAAGAATTTTAGCTATTTCAAATAAGCTTTTGGATTTCC
>ENA-UOVV01001222-UOVV01001222.1-compost-metagenome-genome-assembly--contig:-NODE-1222-length-20966-cov-6.378365_pt1 | contig 20966 bp, 23 predicted proteins | sample MGYA00238155_ERZ761577 | MGnify/ENA primary metagenome ERZ761577 (study PRJEB28898, sample SAMN06268775) | compost metagenome | isolation source: Emeryville, CA | place: USA:Emeryville, CA | collected...
CTGAGCCGGCCGGGGCCTTGCCCGCCGCCTCGCCTTCGGCCGGCCGCGCCGTCCCCTCGAGCACCGGCGGCCTGACGGCGCCGGAGCGGGGCGCGGCCTTGGGATCGCTCGACGATGTCTCGTTGCTCTTGGCGTCAGCCATGTGCTGTCCTCGCATTCGGCCCGATCATGGCCCAGTTTGCGCGCGGGCAAAAGTCAGCGCCAGCGCCATCATCGCCTCTTCGCTGGGGTGGTCGGCCAGCGACACCCGGCTGAAATGGGCGCCGAGCAGCGGCTCGGCCACCGCTTCGGACAGGCATAGCATGGCCAGCGCCCGGCGCCGGGAGCGGGGCACGATGTCGCCGGCCAGCTGGCAGAAGATCTCCGCGGTGCGGCGCGAATAGAGCAGCACGGCCTCCACCCCGCCCCCGTTCAGCGCCGCCCGCGCCTGGTCCGACAGCGCCGATTCGGCCACCATCTCGTAGACCGGGACGGTGACCACCATGATGCCGCGCGGCGCCAGGGCATGCGCCAGATCGCCGCTCAAATGCCGGCCGGCGGGATAGAGCACCGGCCCCCCCGGCGCGGCCAGCGCGATTGCCGTCGCCAGCGATTCGAAGGTGTTGTCGGCCACCACCACTTCGGTGAAGCCCATGGACCGCGCCTCGTGGCCGGTGCGGTCCCCCACGGCGAAGAGCGGCAGGCCGCGCAGCGCCGCGATGGCGCCGAGATCGGCCAGCGCCCTGAGCGCATTGGCGCTGGTCACCGCCACCGCCGCGAATCCCTCCAGCGCCGGCAGATGCGCCGGCAGCGTCTGGCGCGTCATCAGCGGGGCGGGAATTCCCGCGATCTGCAGCGCCGCCAGCCGTTCCAGCGTCGCCTGGCAATCCGGCTCCGGGCGCGTCACCAGCATGCGCATCAGGCGCTCCACCGGTTCGGCCAGTCCGGCCCGGCCTGGGCCAGCAGCTCGCGTCCCACCGCCTGCCCCAGCCGTTCGGGGTCGCTGTCGCTGGCCTCCGCCCGGAAGCTGGTCTGCCCGTCGGGGCTGAGGATCTCCCCCGCCAGCGACAGCCCGCCATCCGCCGTGCCGCTCAGTGCCCCCACCGGCGTCCGGCACGAGCCGTCCAGCACCGCCAGCATGGCCCGTTCCGCCGCGATGGCGGCATGGGTGGGCGCGTGGTCGAGCGGGGCCACCAATTCGGCCATGCGCGTATCCCCGGCGCGGACGGCGATGCCGATCGCCCCCTGGGCCGGGGCCGGCATGAAATCCCTCGGGTCGAGAATGGCGGTGGCCCGGTGGGCTTCGCCCAGCCGGTTGAGCCCGGCCAGCGCCAGCAGCGTCGCGTCGGCCACCCCGTCCAGCAGCTTTTGCAGCCGGGTATGCACATTGCCGCGGAACGGCACGATGGTCAGGTCGGGCCGCAGCCGCCGCGCCTGCGCCGCCCGGCGGATGGAAGAGGTGCCCAGCCGCGCGCCCCGCGGCAGGTTGTCGAGCCCCTTGACCGTCACCGACAGGAAGGCGTCACGCACATCCTCGCGCTCGAGGAAGGCGGCGAGCGCCATGCCCTGTGGCAGCCCGGTCGCCACGTCCTTGCTCGAATGCACCCCGAGATCGATGCGCCCGTCCAGCAGCGCCTCGTCGATCTCCTTGGTGAACACGCCCTTGCCGCCGATCTCCGACAGGCTGGTGTTCTCCGCCTGGCTGCGGTCGCCGCCGGTCGAGAACACCTCGATAGCGATGTCGTCCTCGCCGACGCCATGGGTCTCGGCCAGCCGGCGGCGCACCAGCCGCGCCTGGGCCAGGGCCAGCGGGCTGCCGCGTGTTCCGATCCGGGCGAAGGGGGCTGGCGATTGCATTGCTCGACTGTCCTGGTGTAGGCGATGGGGCGGTTTCCGGGTAAGGTGCCTCGCCTCACCCTAACGAAAACGCGGCAGAGCCGGGACCGGCGCACCGGCACCGGCCCTGCCCATGGGAGTAGACCAGTTCGTCGTGACCGGGCAAGCGCAAGCCACCATTCTGGGTATCGAGACGAGCTGCGACGAAACCGCCGCCGCCATCGTGGTGCGGGATCAATCCGGCCGCGGCACCATTCGTTCCAACGTGGTCCGCTCCCAGCTCGACGAGCATGCCGCCTTCGGCGGGGTGGTGCCCGAACTGGCCGCCCGCGCCCATGTCGAATGGCTCGACCACATCATCGCCCAGGCCCTGCGGGAGGCCGGCCTCGCCCTCGGCGACATCGACGCCGTCGCCGCCACCGCCGGGCCGGGGCTGATCGGCGGCGTGCTGGTGGGCCTCACCACCGGCAAGGCCATCGCCGCCGCCCTCGGCAAGCCGCTGATCGCGGTCAACCATCTCGAGGCCCATGCCCTCACCGCCCGCCTCACCGACGGCGTCGCCTTCCCCTATCTGATGCTGCTGGTCTCGGGCGGGCACAGCCAGTTCGTGCTGGTGCGCGGCGTGGGCGATTACGAGCGCTGGGGCGGCACCATAGACGATGCGCTGGGCGAGGCCTTCGACAAGGTCGCCAAGCTCCTGAGCCTCGGCCATCCCGGCGGTCCCGCCGTCGAGCGCATCGCCCGCGAGGGCGACGGCACACGCTTCGCCTTTCCCCGTCCGCTGCTGCGCGAGGCGCGGCTGGACTTCTCCTTTTCCGGCCTCAAGACCGCCGTGCGCCTCAAGGCCGAGGCGCTGGCCCCGCTCTCCGACGCCGACGTCGCCGACATTGCCGCCAGCTTCGAGGCCGCCGTCACCGAGATCGTCGCCACCCGTGCCGGCCAGGCCCTGGCCCGCTTCGCCGCCGATTTCCCCGCCCACCGGCCGCGGCTCGTGGTCGCTGGCGGCGTCGCCGCCAACCGGGCGATCGCCGCCGCCCTGCGCGCCACGGCCGGGGCGGCTGGTGCCGCTCTGATCGTGCCGCCCGCCGCGCTCTGCACCGACAACGGTGCCATGGTCGCCTGGGCCGGCGCCGAGCGGCTGGCCCTCGGCGCCCGGGCCCCGCTTTCGGCGGCCGCCCGTCCGCGCTGGCCGCTCGATGCCCCCGATATGAGGATCGCAGCCCATGCGGCCTGAAACCGTCACCGTCATCGGCGGCGGCGCCTGGGGCACCGCCCTGGCGCAGGCCGCGGCCATGGCCGGCCGGCAGGTGACGCTCACCGTGCGCACGCCCGAGCAGGCCGAGGCGATCAATCGCGACCGGGTCAACACCGCGGCCCTGCCCGGCCAGGCGCTGCTGCCCGCCATCACGGCCAGCCCCGCAGCCGCCCCGGCCGATCTCTATATTCTCGCCGTCCCCGCCCAGGCCACGCGCACCCTGCTGTCCGGCCTCGATCCGGCGCTGTTCGCGGACCGGCCGGTGATCCTGTCGGCCAAGGGGCTCGAAACCGGCACCTTGGCCCGCCAGAGCGAGATCCTGGCCGACATGGCGCCCGAGGCCATGGCCTTCGTCCTGTCTGGCCCGAGCTTCGCCGCCGACGTCGCCGCCGGGCGGCCGACCGCGGTGACCCTGGCGGGGGACGATGCCAGCGACGCCTCCGATCTCGCCGCGGCCCTGGCCGGCCCCAGCTTCCGCCCCTATGCCGCCGACGACCGCATCGGCGTCGAGATCGCCGGGGCGCTGAAGAACGTCTACGCCCTCGCCTGCGGGGCGGTGGAGGGGGCCGGGCTCGGGGCCTCGGCCCGGGCCGCCCTCATCGCCCGCGGCTATGCCGAGATGGCGCGCATGGTCACCGCCATGGGCGGCTCCGCCCACACGCTGACCGGGCTAGCCGGGCTGGGCGACCTCACCCTCACCTGCACCTCGGTCCAGTCGCGCAACTACCAGTTCGGCATGGCATTGGGTGCCGGCCGCGCCACCGCCGACATCATCGCCGGTGGCGCCAGGCTGGCCGAGGGCGTCGCCACCGCCCCGGTCGCCACCGCGCTCGCGCGGAGCCTAGGCGTCGAGGCCCCGCTGATCGATGCCGTCGATGCCGTGGTCGGCGGCACGGCCGATATCGCCACCGTCGTCGCGGGGCTCATGTCCCGCCCGCTCAAGAGGGAACACTAGGATGCTCTACGCCATGATCGCCAGGGATGCCCCCGGCGCCCTGCAGCAGCGCCTCGACACGCGCCCGGTCCATCTCGACCATCTCAACGCCCTCGGCAAGAAGTTGATCTTCGCCGGCGCGCTGCTCGATGGCGATGGCCAGCCCGAGGGCTCGCTGGTGGTGTTCGAGGCCGCAACGCTGGAAGAAGCGGAGGCCATGGCCGCCGCCGATCCCTTCGTCGCCGCCGGGGTCTTCGCCAGCTACGAGGTGAAGCGCTGGCGCCTTGCCATCAACACCACCGGGCTGGAGCTCTGAGATGGCCTACTGGCTGATGAAATCGGAGCCCGACGTCTTCTCCTTCGACGATCTGGTCGAAAAGACGAAGAAGGGCGAGACCGAGGAATGGCACGGCGTGCGCAACTATGCGGCGCGCAACAACATGAAGGCCATGCAGGTGGGCGACGAGGCCTTCTTCTACCATTCCAACATCGGCAAGGACATCGTAGGCATCATGAAGATCGTCGCCCCGGCCCATCCCGACAGCACCGCCGAACTCAACGCCAAGGGCGAGGTGGTGTGGGAATGCGTCGACGTGCAGGCGGTGCGACCCCTGCCGCGGCCGGTCTCGCTGGCCGAGATCAAGGCCACGCCCGCGCTCGCCGGCCTCGAGCTGGTCAAGCTCTCCCGCCTCTCGGTCTCCAAGGTCAGCCCCGAGGAATGGAAGCTGATCTGCAAGATGGGAGGCCTCTAGGTTTATCGTGCGGTCGAACCGGAAAAGTCTGCATCTTTTCCCGACCGCACGCTAGCGGGCCAACCATCATCGTCCGGCAGAAGGGAGTTGCTCGGCTCCCGCTGTCGCCCGCCCGCAAATCGGCATAAGCTGTGTCTGGCATCGTGATGCAAGGGGGACGACCATGTCGTATTTCGCCGTCAACTGGCTGGCCGTGGTGGTGGCCACGCTCGCCAGCTACGCCTTCGGGGCCGTGTGGTACATGGCGCTGTCCAACCAGTGGCTCGACGCGCTGGGCAAGACCCGCGACCAGCTCCAGGGAGGCTACACGCCCTTCATCTGGTCCTTCGCGGTCGAGCTGGTCATGGCCTATTTCATCGCCCTGCTGACCCTTGGCCTGATGGGCGGGGTCAGCCTCGGCGGCGCCGTGCTGGTGGCCGTGCATATCTGGCTCGGCTTCGTGATCACCACGCTGATCATGAACCACCGCTACGAGGGCATGAAGTGGTCGCTGACCGTCATCGACGGGCTGCACCTATTGGGCGTGCTGGTCATCCAGGGCGCGGTGATCGGCCTGTTCGGCTGAGCGCTCAGCTCTCCGCCGCCACCGGCGGGGCCGGCGGCGGCTCTTCCGCGGGCGCGTATTTGTTGAGCAGGGGCAGTTGCGTCATCGAGAAGACGACGGTGAGCGGCATGATGCCCCAGACCTTGAAGGCCACCCAGAAATCGGTGGGGAAATTGCGCCACACCACCTCGTTGAGCACGGCGAGCACCACGAAGAACAGGCCCCAGTTGAGCGTGAGCTTCCACCAGCCCTCGGGCCGGAGCTTGTAGACGTCGCCGAAGACGTAGCGCAGGAGAGACTGGCCGAACACCAGCCCCCCGAGCAGCACCGAGGCGAACAGCACATTGGTGATGGTGGGCTTCATCTTGATGAAGGTGTCGTCCTGCAGCCACAGGGTCAGGCCGCCGAACACCAGCACCACCACGCCGGTCACCAGCGGCATCACCGCCACCTTCCTGAGCACGATCCAGCTCAGTGCCAGCGAGATCACCATGGCGGCCATGAACCAGGCCGTGGCCACGAAGATGTCGGCCCGCCCGTTCATGACGAAGAAGATGACCAGCGGACCGAGCTCCAGCGCGAGCTTGATGATCTGCGGGCGCAACTCGCCCCAGTTGACGTCGGCTTCGGCTTTCTCGGTCATCTGTCGTTCCAAATCGTCCTGCGGCCAATGTGATGGCTCAAGCCCCGCGATGCAAGGCGCTTAGGCCGCAACCGTGGTGACATTGGGGCTGTGGCCCTCCCGGATGGCGCGGCATGGGCCGCAAGGCCGCTCTGCGGGTGTCGCCTCAATCCTGCCCGGCGATTGCCCGGGCGAAATCCCTGGCCTCGAACGGTTCGAGATCGGCCACGCTCTCGCCGACGCCGATGAAATGCACCGGCAGGCCGAAAGTGCGGGCGATGGCGACCAGGATGCCGCCCCGCGCCGTGCCGTCCAGCTTGGTCATCACCAGCCCCGTCACCCCGGCGCGCTGACCGAAGATCTCCACCTGCCTCAGCGCGTTCTGCCCGGTGGTGGCGTCGAGCGTCAGCAGGGTCGCATGCGGGGCCGAGGGCTCGACCTTGCGGATGACGCGGATGACCTTCTCGAGCTCGTTCATCAACTCGTCGCGGTTCTGCAGCCGCCCCGCCGTGTCGATGATCAGCACGTCGCGCCCCTCGGCCTTGGCCTGGGTCACCGCGTCGAAGGCCAGCCCCGAGGCATCGGCGCCCGCCGGCCGGGCGATCACCGGCGCCCCGGTGCGCTGTCCCCAGACCTGGAGCTGCTCGATGGCCGCGGCGCGGAAGGTGTCGCCCGCCGCCAGCATCACCGACTTGCCCTCGTCGGCCAGCTTCTGCGCCAGCTTGCCGATGGTGGTGGTCTTGCCCGACCCGTTAACCCCGATCATCAGGATCACGAAGGGCTTGCGGTCCGCCTCGATCACCAGCGGCCTGGCCACCGGGGCCAGCACCTTCTCGACCTCGGCGGCGAGCACGGCGCGCACGTCCTCGTCGGTCACGTCCCGGTCGAACCGGTCCCGGCGCAGCGCCTCGGTGATGGCCATGGCCGTCTCGATGCCGAGATCGGCCTGGATCAGCACGTCCTCCAATTCGTCCAGCGTCGCGGCGTCCAGCCGGCGCTTGGTGAACACCGAGGTGATCGAGGAAGCGAGATTGTCCGAGGAGCGCTTGAGGCCCGAGGCCAGCCGGGCGAACCAGCCCTGGCGCGGCTGCGCCGGCTCGGCCACCGTCGCCGGCGGGTCCACGAACTGGTCCTCCACGTCCTCGATATAGTCGGGCGTCGTCTCCGGCGGCCCGGGCGGCGGCACGTGATCCGGCTGCGGCGTGGTCGGGGGAGGGGAGGGCGCTTCCGGCTCCGGTTCCGGCGCAGGGGCCGGCGGCACCGGCTCGGGCGCGGCGGGAGCGGGTTCCTCGGGCCGAGTCTCGGGCGGCGCCGGGGAGGGTGTCGGCTGGTTGCCGCCGAAGAGGCGCTGGAAAAAGCCCGGTTTCTTGTCGGTCATCGGTATCCCTGAATGCTGGCGGTTGCCTTGGGCTGCGTGGACGATTGGACGACGGTGTCGGCTCCATCACCTCTCGCCCCGCCGGGGAAGGAGGTGAAGGCAGGCGGCGGTGCCCGGCCGAGCCTGACCCTTCTAGGCCGCTGCGCGCAGCGCCTCGCCGGCCAGGCCGTCGGCGGTGAGCCCGGTGATCCGCACGGCGAGCAGTTCTCCCGCCTGCGCCCCCGGCACCGCGACCGGCACGAACTGCTCGGTCCGTCCGAGCCCTTCCCGCTCCACGAGGACGGTCTCGACGGCGCCGAGGCGCGAGCGGCACAGCGCCGCGAATTGCTTCTCGCCGGCCGCGCGCAACAGCCCGGCGCGCTTTCTCGCTATCGCCTTGCCCACCTGCGGCATGCGCGCCGCCGGGGTGCCGGGGCGCGGCGAATAGGGGAAGGCGTGGATATAGGTGAGGTCGGCCTCGCCGATAAAGCGTAGCGAATTGTCGAACATTTCGTCGGTTTCGGTGGGAAAGCCGGCAATGATGTCGGCGCCGAACACCATGTCCGGCCGCAGCCCCCGCAGCTTTTCCACCACCGCCAGCGCCTCGTCCCGCAGGTGACGGCGCTTCATGCGCTTGAGGATCAGATCGTCCCCCGATTGCAGCGACAGGTGCAGATGCGGCATCAGCCGGCGGTCGGTCACCGCCTCGTAGAGCGCCGGGTCCGCCTCGATGGAATCGATGGAGGAGATCCGAAGGCGCGGCAGGTCCGGCACGTGCCTGAGGATCGCCTGGGTCAGCTTGCCCAGCGTCGGCGCGCCCGGCAGGTCCGGTCCGTAGGAGGTGATGTCCACCCCGGTCAGCACCACCTCGCGATAGCCGTTGCCGACCAGCCTCCTGATCTGCTCGACCACCGCGCCCATGGGCACCGAGCGCGACGGCCCGCGCCCATAGGGGATGATGCAGAAGGTGCAGCGGTGGTCGCAGCCGTTCTGTACCTGGACGAAGGCGCGGGTGCGCCCGTCCATCCCCTCGATCAGGTGCCCGGCGGTCTCCCGCACGCTCATGATGTCGTTGACCTGCACCTTGTCGTTGAGAGGCACCCCGAACGCCATGGGCCGGTAGCTCTCGGCCTTGAGCTTGTCGGCATTGCCGATCACTAGGTCCACCTCCGGCATATCGCCGAAGCTGCGCGCCTCGGTCTGGGCGGCGCAGCCGGTGACGATGATGCGGGCCTCCGGATGCTCGCGGCGGGCCTTGCGCACCGCCTGCCTGGCCTGGCGCACCGCCTCGGCGGTCACCGCGCAGGTATTGATGATGACGGCATTGTCGAGCCCGGCCTTCTCGGCCTCGGCCTTCATCACCTCGCCCTCATAGGCATTGAGGCGGCAGCCGAATGTCAACGTGCGCACGGCCATCAGGCAGCCTCGCGCGTCCAGGCGCCGGTCTCGGGGTCGAGCCGGCCGGACCATTCCAGCTCGGCCGGCCCGCTCAGGGTCACGTGGTCGTTGGGTAGCCATTCGACGGTCAGGTCGCCGCCCGGCAGGGTGACGACGGACTTGCGGTTGGTGCGCCGCGTTCGCGCGCCGTTGACCACCGCGGCGCAGGCAGCCGTGCCGCAGGCCTCGGTCAGCCCCGCCCCGCGTTCCCAGGTCCTCAGCTCGATGCGGTCCGGCGTCACCACCCGGGCGATGGAGATGTTGGCCCGCTCGGGGAACAGCGGATGGTTCTCGAGCAGCGGCCCGAACCGGTCGAGCGCATAGCGCCACACATCGTCCTTCACCCAGAAGGTGGCGTGCGGATTGCCCATCGAGGCGACCGAGGGCGAATGCAGCACCGGATCGTCGATCGGTCCGATCTGCAATTCGATGGCGCGGGTATCGGCGAATTCCTCGTTGAGCGGAATGTCATACCAGGCGAATTTGGGCGTGCCCATGTCCACCGTGATGGTGCCGTCCTCGGTCTGCTCGCCGAACAGGATACCGGCCAGGGTCTCGAAGGTGAAGCGCTGCCGTCCCTGCTCGGCCGTCAGCGCCTGCACCACACAGCGCATGCCGTTGCCGCAGGCCTGGGCGATGGAGCCGTCCGAGTTGATGATCTCGATATAGTTGGCCGTGCCCGGCGTGCGCGGGTCATGGATGGCCATGATCTGGTCGAAGCGCGTCTCCGTCCGCCCGTTGATGGCGACCGCCGCCGCGGGCGCGACCCGACCGGGGCGGCCGCGCATGTCGACCACCACGATCTGGTTGCCCAGCCCGTTCATCTTCAAAAAGGGGACGTCGCTCACGGCCGCCTTCCAACCCTTGCGCCCGCGCGGCACCCATTGCGCGCGGACAGGACCATGCCTTTGCCGCCCTATATGGCGGAAGTGGACGACAAATGCCAGTGCGGCCCGAAAGGCGATGGCATCGATTGCACCGGCCAGCCTCCGGGAAAGTGCGCAATTTTCGTTTATTTTTAACGACTTGCCGGGGTCGCGATCTTAACCAGACCGCGAGCTTTTGAGTGCGCCGCGCCCGTCTTGCGCTAGGGTGCCGGCCAAGGCCCGCCGTTCATCCGCCACTCCGGGAGATCCCGCCCATGAACATGCCTCTGCTCACTGACCAGATCGTCACCGACTGGCAGCCGCATTTCCCCCAGCTGTGGGGCAATCATTCCCTGTGCCTCAGCCACAACCTCGCCAGCTCCCCGCTCTTCACCGACGAGGCGCTGGCCGCGCTGATCGACAGCACCCCGCGCGAGGCCTACCACGTCAACTACTCGCAGAAGACCCCCGGCAATCCGCCCAAGCGCCGCGAGGGCGAGATCGCGGGCCTGTCCGGCCGCGAGGTCATCGAGGTGGTCCGCAACGGCAATATCTGGGTCAACCTTACCGCCCCCGCCCGCACCGATCCGGCCTATGGCGAGCTGGTGGACAAGCTCTATGCCGAGTTCGAAAGCCGCGTTCCCGGCTTCGTCTCCTACAAGCGCAACCTGACCATCCTCATCTCCTCGCCCAACGTCTCGGTGAAATACCACTCCGACGTGCCGGGCCAGACGCTCTGGCAGGTGCGCGGCACCAAAAAGGTGTATGTCTATCCGGCCAAGGCCCCCTTCATCTCGCAGCCGGCGATGGAGAAGCTGATCCTCGGCCAGCTGCGCGAGACCGACATGCCCTACGAGCCCTGGTTCGACGACTATGCCGAAACCTACATGCTCGAGGCCGGCAAGATGCTGCACTGGCCGCTCAACGGCCCGCACCGGGTGGTCAACGAGGGCATGCTCAATGTCAGCTTCACCACCGAGCACTGGACCGACGAACTGCGCCGGCACTATGCCGTCAACTACGCCAACGGCATCCTGCGCAACCAGCTCGGGGCCAAGAAGCTCAGCCAGCAGGTGACGGGCCTGTCCTACCTGGCCAAGCTGGGCCTCGCCGGCGCGGTGAAGTTCTCGCCCCTCAACCCGCAGAAGAAGAAGGTCTATACCGTCGACTTCCGTGTCGATCCCGCCGCGCCCGAGGGCGTGCGCGACATCCCCGCCTACACCTTCGAGAAATGACCGCCGTCGGCGCGCTCGACATCCCGGAACGCCGCCGCGCCATGGGCGCGGCGGCGCCCGGCTTTGCGTGCCGTGTGGAGGTGGTGCGCGGGCGCGAGGCGCTGGAGGCGCTGGCCCCGCAATGGGCGGCGCTGGCGGCAAGCTGTCCCGAGGCCAGCGTGTTCCAGTCCCCGGGCTGGGCCCGCGCCGTCTTCGATTTCGAGGCCCGGCGCGGCAACCGCGCCTTCGAGCCGGTGATCGCCGCGCTCCACGACGGCAGCCGGCTCGTGGCCCTGCTGCCGCTCGAGCGCATCCGCACCGGCGCGCGGCGGGTGCTGGTGCCGCTGGGCAACGCCTTCGGCCAATACGCCGATTGCCTGGTTATGCCCGGCTACGAGCCCCGCCCGGTCGTCGCACAACTGCTCGCGGCCGCCATCGGGGCCGCGCCCGCCGATGCGGTCAGCTTTCTCAAGGTGCGCGACGGCTCGGCCCTGGCGCGCGGCCTGCCCGACAGGCGCATCCCCACCGGTACCGCCGAGGGTGCGCCCTATGTGGCGCTCGACGCCTTTGCCGATTTCCCCGCCTATTTCCAGACCATCAAGGCCAAGACGCGCAAGAACATGCGCAATGCCCGCAACCGACTGGAGCGGGAGGCCCCGTTGGAGCATCGCCTCGCCCAAGGCCCGGCCGAGACGCTCGAGGTCATCGCTAGCACGCTGAGCGGCCGCGCCGAACGCCTCAAGGACCAGGGCCTCACCTCGCGCGCCTTCCGCGACGCCGGCTTCTCGGCCTTCTGCGAAAGCCTGCCGGGGCGCGACGACCTCAGCCTCATGGCCTTCTCGCTGCTGCATGGCGGCCGGCCCATCGCCCGCCAGTGGGGTTTCGTCCATGCCGGGCGCTACTATGCCTTCGTCGCCTCGCGGGATTTCTCCAATTCCGACGAGAGTCCCGGCAAGCTGCATCTGGGCGAGGTCATCCGCGTGTGCGCCGAGCACGGCCTCGCCGGCTGCGATCTCGGCGTGCCGGCCATGCCCTACAAGCTCACCTGGGCCACCGATGCGGTCACGGTGCACGACTATGCCCTTCCGGTCACCATCAAGGGCTGGCTGCTGATCCAGCTCTGGGACGTGCGCATCCGCCCCGCCCTCAAGACCCTGCTCATGCGCATGCCCGCCGGCCTGCGCGCCCGCGCCCTGCGCCTCGTCGGCCATGGCCATTGAGCCGGCGGCGGCGCCCCGTCATCGCGCCGCCATCGCCGCACTGGAACTGACCGGCGCCGAACAGGTGCTGGAGATCGGCTGCGGCCACGGCGTCGCTGCGCGGTTGGCCCTGGCGCTCCTTCCCGCCGGGCGCCTCGTCGCCCTCGACCGCTCGCCGAAGATGATCGCCGCCCTGGCCGCCGCGGCGCCCGAGGCCATCGCCGCCGGCCGGCTGGTGCTGCGCGCCGAGCCCCTCGAGGATGCCGACTGGCACGGCGAACGCTTCAACGCCATATACGCCGTCAATGTCGATCTCAACCGGCGGCTGGGCGAGCGCTGGCCGCCCCTGCTCCGCAGCCTGCTGCACCCGGCCGGCCGTCTCGTCCTCGCCTTCGATCCGCCTCCCGGCAGCGCCGCAGGCGCCGATGTCGCCCGTCTGACGCGCGACAGGCTGCACCGCGCCGGCTTCCGCGTCGAAACCCGCACCGACGGCCGTGTCACGGTCCTTATCGCTGGCCCATCTTCCGGCGGGGCCGGACGGACGGAAGCGCTCACCCCACGACCATCAAATCGGGGTCGAGCACACGCAGCACCTGGCCCAGATCGTGGCCGCGCTTGAGGATGCGGCCCTGCTGGTTGGTGACCAGGTACTGGCCCTGGCGGTTGCGCAGCCTGGGGTTCTTCTCGACCACGAAGAGCGGTCGCTCGGAAACCCGGGCGTAGATGGAGAACAGCGCCCGGTCGCGGAGGAAATCCATAGCGTAGTCGCGCCATTCGCCCTGGCCGACCTTGCGGCCATAGACCGACAGGATCTGCATCAGCTCGCGGCGGTCGAAGGCCACGACCGGCTGGATCGGCCGGGCGGGCTGCGCCGGCGGCTCGCCCACATGCACCAGCGCTAGGCCGGGCGGCGTCTGATCTGGCGGGCGACCCTGCACGCGGTCCTCAAATCCCGTGTCACTTCCCCGTCATGATCGCGGCATTCGGCGGGGATGGCAAGGGGCGGCAAATACCCCATTTCAGCCATGATTTGTCCCTTCTGGCGCCCCATTGGGCAGGCAGTGTTCAACCATTGCCTCCAGTGGCTGGCAGTCGGGCCGACCGAGCCCCCAAACCATGACGCCCGACTGCCAGCCGCCCCTTTGAAGTTGACCAAAGTCAGTCGGCCCGCTCCATGCCCCCGGAGCGGGCTTTCTTTTTTGTCGGATCGGCCCTTCCGGTTTTCGTCCCCGGTTCTCCGGTGGACGGATCGCGCCGCGTCCGGCGGCAAAGCCTGAGACTATTCTAGGGCTCGTAGGCGGCGGCGCCGAGGATGGTGCCAGGCAGGCCGTTGCGCTCCTGCTGCACCACCACGGCGAGGCCGGTATTGCCGTTGCCGAGCAGATTGCCCAGCGGCAGCTTGAGATGAGCGCCGGCGCGCGCCTCCCACATACCCAGCACCTGGCGGCCGGTGACCACCTGGGTATAGACCATGGTCTTGCCGGCATTCTCGCCCTTGTCGATGGCGACGTCGGCGCGGTCGATATAGGTAACCAGCCAGATGCCGGCATCGGACAGGCTGGTATTGGGCGGCACGTCGATGCGCAGCATGTCGCCGTCGCGGGCGATCTCCATCGCCAGCGGCAGGGCGGCGCTGGCGATAACCCCATGCACCTCGTCGCGGCGCGAGCCGACCACGCCCTTGGCGCCGTTGATGACCATTTGCGGGGTGTAGATGCGCGAGGAACCCCAGCTCTTGGCGTAGGCGCGCTGGCGATCGGAGAAGCTCTGGTCCCCGAAGGTGTCCTCCCAGCCGATATAGTCCCAGTAATCGACATGATAGGCCAGCGCCACCACGTCCTCGCGCTCGGCGAGGCTGGTCAGCAGGGCGTCGGCGGGCGGGCAGGAGGCGCAGCCCTGGCTGGTGAAGAGCTCGACCACGGCCTTGGGCCGCGCGCGCACCGTTTCCGCCGCCGGAGCGGCGGCCAGGGCGATGCAGACGGCGAGTCCAAGGGCGAGACCGGACAGGGGGCACGGAGACATGGGCAAGGTTGTAAGCCGCGGCCCGGCGCCCTGCCTAGTCAAAAGAGGGTGAGAGAGGGGGATTCTTTTGCCGGTTGGAACGGTCGGGGCAGGGGCAGAAACGGGATGGACCGGCACTCCAGTCCGTCAGTTGTCGGCCCATTCGCTTCCTCCCTTGAAGGGAGGAAGCGAATGGCTAGGGAGCCAGGCTTTGCGGCCTCGCATCGTCCGCTAGGCGGCGACGAGGCTGCGCAGCACGTAGTGCAGGATGCCGCCATTGCGGAAGTAGTCGAGCTCGTTGGCGGTATCGATGCGGCAGCGGGTCTCGACATCGAGCACCTCGCCATTGGCGCGGGTGATCTTCACATTGACCGTAGCGCGCGGCTCGATGGTCTCGACCCCGGTGATGTCGATGGTCTCCGAACCGTCGAGGCCGAGGGTCTGCCAGCTCTCGCCCTCCTTGAACTGCAGGGGAATGACGCCCATGCCGACCAGGTTGGAGCGGTGGATGCGCTCGAAGCTCTGAGCGATCACCGCCTTGACGCCCAACAGGTTGGTGCCCTTGGCCGCCCAGTCGCGGGAGGAGCCGGTGCCATATTCCTTGCCGGCGAAGATGACCAGCGGCGTGCCCTGGGCCTGATAGGCCATGGCGGCATCGTAGATGGGCATCTGGCTGCCGTCGGGGCCCTTGGTGAAGCCGCCCTCGACATTGTCCAGCATCATGTTCCGGATGCGGATATTGGCGAAGGTGCCGCGCATCATCACCTCGTGATTGCCGCGGCGGGCGCCGTAGGAGTTGAAGTCCTTGGGCGCCACCTGGCGCTCGGTGAGGTACTTGCCGGCGGGGGTGTTGGGCTTGAACGAGCCGGCCGGAGAGATGTGGTCGGTGGTGATGGAATCGAGGAACAGCGCCAGCACCCGCGCGCCCACCACGTCGGTGACCGGCTTGGGCTCGATGGTCAGATCCTCGAAATAGGGCGGGTTCTGCACATAGGTGGAAGCGGAGTTCCAGCCATAGGTCTCGCCGCCCTCGACGGCGATGGACTGCCAGTGACGGTCGCCCTTGAACACGTCGGAATAGCGCGAGCGGAACATCTCGGCGGTGACGTGCCGGCGCACGATCTCGGCGATCTCGTGGTTGGTGGGCCAGATATCCTTGAGATAGACCGGCTGGCCGTCCCTGCCGGTGCCGAGCGGCTCGGCGGTGAGGTCGATGTTGAGCGAGCCGGCCAGCGCATAGGCCACCACCAGCGGCGGGGAGGCCAGATAGTTGGCGCGCACGTCCGGATTGACGCGACCCTCGAAATTGCGGTTGCCCGACAGCACCGAGCAGGCCACCAGCTTGTTCTCGTTGATGCAGTCCGAGATGGCCTGGGGCAGGGGGCCGGAATTGCCGATGCAGGTGGTGCAGCCATAGCCGACGAGGTTGAAGCCGATGGCGTCGAGATCCTCCTGCAGGCCCGCAGCGGTCAGATAGTCGGTGACCACCTGCGAGCCGGGAGCCAGCGAGGTCTTGACCCAGGGCTTGCGATCGAGCCCCAGCGCCCGGGCCTTGCGAGCGACGAGGCCGGCGGCGACCAGCACGGAGGGGTTGGAGGTATTGGTGCAGGAGGTGATAGCGGCGATCACCACATGGCCGTCCTCGAGGCTGAAGCTCTCACCCTTGACCGGGAAGGCGGCCTCCTCAGGGATGTCGTCGACGCCGGTGGCGCCTTCATCGACATAGCGGCTCTCCTGCTTGTCGGCCGGCAGGCGGGTGCGCTCGATGCGGCCGCCGCTGAGCTCGGGCAGCACCTTGGCGAAGGCCGAGGCGGCGTCCTTGAGGGCCACGCGGTCCTGCGGGCGCTTGGGGCCGGACATGGAGGGCACGACGGTGGAAAGATCCAGCTCCAGCGTGTCGGTGAAGACCGGGTCGGGCGTATGGGTGTCGCGGAACATGCCCTGCGCCTTGGAATAGGCTTCCACCAGGGCGACGCGCTCGGGGTCGCGGCCGGTGGTGGCGAGATATTTGAGCGTGTCGGCATCGACCGGGAAATAGCCGCAGGTGGCGCCGTATTCGGGAGCCATGTTGGCGATGGTCGCCTGGTCCTCGAGGCTGAGATAGTCGAGGCCGGGGCCGTAGAACTCGACGAACTTGCCGACCACGCCCTTCTTGCGCAGCATCTCGGTGACGGTGAGCACCAGGTCGGTAGCGGTGATGCCCTCGTTGATCTTGCCGGTCAGCTTGAAGCCGATGACTTCGGGGATCAGCATGGTGATGGGCTGGCCGAGCATGGCCGCCTCGGCCTCGATGCCGCCGACACCCCAGCCGAGCACGGCCAGGCCGTTGACCATGGTGGTGTGCGAATCCGTGCCCACCAGCGTGTCGGGATAGGCGACGGTCTCGCCGTTCTCCTCACGCGTCCACACGGTCTGGGCGAGATATTCGAGGTTCACCTGGTGGCAGATGCCGGTGCCGGGCGGCACGACGCGGAAGTTGTCGAAGGCCGACTGGCCCCAGCGCAGGAACTCGTAGCGTTCGCCGTTGCGCTCGTATTCGAGCTCGACATTCTGCTGGAAGGCGAGCGGGGTGCCGAAGGAATCCACCATCACCGAATGGTCGATGACCAGATCGACCGGCACCAGCGGGTTGATCTTCTGCGGATCGGCGCCGAGCTTGGCGGTGGCGTCGCGCATGGCGGCGAGGTCGACCACGGCGGGCACGCCGGTGAAGTCCTGCATCAGCACGCGGGCGGGGCGGTACTGGATCTCGTATTCGGAGGTGCGGGTCTTGAGCCATTCGGCGATGGCGAGGATATCCTCCTTCTTGACCGTGCGGTCGTCCTCGAAGCGCAGCAGGTTCTCCAGCACCACCTTCATCGAGCCCGGCAGCCTCGACACCCCGGAAAGACCGTTCTTCTCGGCCTCGGCGATGGAATAATAGGTATAGGTCTTGTCACCGACGGTGAGCGTCGACTTGGATTTGAAGCTGTCTATCGAGGTCACGATGCTCCGCCCTTCTTGCTGCTGAAACGCCGCTCCCCGGCCGATGAGGGCCGCCGGAAAGCCGCGTTTGCTGGAATGACTCCAATCTGAAAGGGCTTATAGTCAATCGCAAAAGCCCTTGCCAGTCTCGCCATGGGTTCAATACGAGATGGGGCCATGACGCAACGGCAAGTCTTTCCGCCTCTTTCGCTGCATCTGCGCGCCTTGGCCTGCGGCCGCGGCGGCATGGTGCTGGTCGAGGGGCTGGAGCTGGTGGTGCCGGCGGGGACGGGGCTGCTGCTGCGGGGGCCCAACGGGGCCGGCAAGTCCACCCTGCTGATGACGCTGGCCGGGCTGATCCCGCCCCTGGGCGGTGCGGTCGAGCTCGCGGGGCAGGACGGCGAGGCGGGCCCGGCGATCCATTATTGCGGCCACCGCAATGCGGTGCGGCCGCGGCTCGGCGTGGCCGAGACCCTCGCCTTCTGGACGGCGGTCAACGGCGCGAGCGGACTCGGGGTGGCCGATGCGCTCGAACGGGTGGGGCTGGCGCGGCAGGCCCGGCTCGATGCCGGCCATCTCTCGGCCGGCCAGCAGCGGCGGCTGGCGCTGGCCCGGCTGCTGGTGACGGCCCGACCGGTCTGGCTGCTGGACGAGCCGACGGCGGCGCTCGACGCCGAGGGGCACGGCCTGCTGGAAGCCATGCTGGCCGAGCATCTGGCGGCAGGCGGGCTGGCCGTGGTGGCGACGCACGAGACGCTCGATCTTGCCGGGCTGCGCACGCTCGATCTGGGGGCGACGGCATGAGCGGCTTTTCCGCCCTGCTGCGCCGCGAATTGCGGCTGGCGCTCGCCCATGGCGGGGAAATGCTGACGCTGGTGCTGTTCTTCGTCATCGTCGGGGCCATCACCCCCTTCGCAGTGGGGCCGGACCAGGCGCTGCTGGCGCGGATCGCACCCGGCATCGTCTGGATCGCCGCCTTCCTCGCCATGCTGCTGGGGCTGGGGCGGCTGTTCGGGCCCGACCACGAGGACGGCACGCTGACCCTGCTGCGGCTCGCCGAGCTGCCGCTTGCTGCCGCCGTTGCCGCAAAAGTGATCGTGCACTGGCTGACCGCGGCGCTGCCGCTGGTGCTGGCCACGCCCATCCTCGCCCTGCTGCTGGCCATGGATGGCGAGACGCTGGGGCGGACCATGGTTTCCCTTCTGGTCGGCACTCCGGCGCTGGCCGGTTTCGGGGCGGTGGGAGCCGCGGTGACCCTGGCGGCGCGGCGCGGCGGGCTGTTGGCGCCCATCCTGATCGCGCCGCTGTCGGTGCCGGTGCTGATCTTCGGGGTGGGCGCGGTTTCCCCCAGCGGCGGGCCGGACCAGGCGTGGACGGCGCTGCTGCTGCTTGCGGCACTCAGTCTCATGGCGGCTGCGCTCTCTCCCCTTGTCGCCGCGCTTGCGCTAGCGTGGGGCGAGGAGTAGAGCCCCGGAAGTCTCAAGGCCGCGATAGATCCATGACCATCGACACCACACCCAAGATGCGCTGGTGGGAAAGGCTGGCCCATCCCGGCCAGTTCGTGGCCTGGACAACGCCGCTGGTCTGGCCGCTGGCCGGCCTCACCGCCGTCCTGTTCCTGCTGGGGCTGTGGTTCGCCTTCTTCAACTCGCCGGCCGACTACCAGATGGGCGACACGGTGCGCATCATGTATGTGCACGTGCCCACCGCCTGGCTCAGCCAGTTCGTCTACGCCACCATGGCGGTGTCGGCGCTGGGCACGCTGGTGTGGCGGCATCCCATGGCCGATGTGTCGATGAAGGCCGCCGCGCCCCTAGGCGCCGCCTTCACCGCCATGGCGCTCTATACCGGCTCGCTATGGGGCCGGCCCACCTGGGGCACGTTCTGGGAATGGGACGGGCGCATGACCTCGACCCTGGTGCTGCTGTTCATCTATCTCGGCATCGTGGCGCTGTGGCGCGCCTTCGACGACCAGCTCAGGGCGGCGCGGATCGTGGCCATCTTCACCCTGGTGGGGGCGGTCAACATTCCCATCATCAAGTTCTCGGTGGACTGGTGGAGCACGCTGCACCAGCCGGCCAGCGTGTTCCGCGCCGACGGGCCGACCATGCCGGGCTCGATCCTGGTGCCGCTGTTCATCATGTTCTTCGCCTTCACCTTCCTGTTCCTCACCCTGCAGCTGGTGGCCATGCAGACCGAGGTGCGCCGCCGAAGGGTGGCGACGCTGGAGCGCAAGGCGGCGCGGGGAGAGGCGGCATGATCGAATTGGGGCAGCACGCCGTCTTCATCGTCTGGGCCTATATCGGGGTCTTCGCCGGCGTCGCCGGGCTGATCGGCTGGGCGGCGTTCGACAGGAGCCGGGTCGGTCGCCGGCTCCGGGAGCTGGGGAACGGCCGCTCCTGATGCGCGCCGTGCTCTTCACCCTGCCGCTGGTCGCGCTGGTGGCGCTGGTCGCCGTCTTCGCCCTGTCCATCGACCGCGACCCGGGGCTGGTGCGCTCGGTGCTGATCGACAAGCCGGTGCCCGAGTTCTCGCTGCCGGCGGTGCCTGGGCTCGGCGTGCCGGGCTTCGACAGCGCCGCCCTCACCGGCGCGCCCACCGTGGTCAACGTCTTTGCCAGCTGGTGCATTCCCTGCCGGGACGAGCATCCGCTGCTCGAGGCCCTCAAGGCCGATACCGGCATGCGCCTTTACGGCATCAACCATTCCGACGCGCCGGAGAATGCCCGCGCCTTCCTCGCCGAGCTCGGCAATCCCTACGACGCAGTGGGCGCCGACCGCGACCGGCGCGTCTCCATCGACTGGGGAGTCTACGGGGTGCCCGAGACCTTCGTGGTCGATGCGGCGGGCGTCATCACCTACAAGCATGTCGGGCCCCTGACGCCCGGGGCGATCGCGTCCGGCCTGCTGCCGGCCTTGGAAAAGGCGCGGCGCTAGGCGAGACTGGGGCGGTGCCCGCGAGGAGGCCGAGGAGGACGCCATGAGCCGGATAGACAGCGCGACCCGCATCATCGAGGCCTCGCCCGAGGCCGTCTATGCGGCGATGACCACCGCCGAGGCTCTTGCGGCCTGGCTGCCGCCGGACGGCATGAGCGGGCAGATGCTGGAGTTCGATCCGCGCCCGGGCGGGCACTATGCCATGGTGCTGCGCCATGACGATGGGGCTGCCGCCGGCAAGAGCGGCGGCAACGAGGACCGGGTGACGGTGCGCTATCTCGATCTCGTGCCCGGCGCCCTGGTGTCGCAGGCGGTGGAGTTCGTCTCCGACGATCTGCGCTTCGCCGGCACCATGGCGATGCATTGGATGCTGCGGCCGGTGCCCGAAGGCACCGAGGTGACCATCCGCGCCGAAAACGTGCCGGCGGGCATCTCCGCAGAGGACCACGCGGCGGGGCTGGCCTCCTCGCTGGCCAATCTGGCGCGCTTCGTGGAACAGAGCGGCTGACCGGCGTCGCCAGCCTCCGGAACGGGCAAAGCCCTAGTCCCGGGGGTCTTGCTTCCGCTCCCGCCGCGGCTTTCCTTGACTCGCGATCGAAACTCCCCTAGAGCGGGCCCGTTCATCAGGCCGAGCGTTCCTGAGCCGCCGACCGGGACCCCGCAGAGGGTATTCGACGATCCCGGAGGTCAACATCCGCCAGCGCGTTGCGCCCGCGGGTGGGTTTGGCGTTTGGCCTCATGCACCCTATCTCTCCGGGGATCGGCCCCGCGAGCGAAAAGGAACGAGCGATGTTTGAAAGCCTGAGCGACCGGCTTGGCAAGATATTCGATGGGCTGCGGGGGCGCGGCGCGCTGAGCGCGGCCGATGTCGACGCCGCCATGCGCGAAATCCGCCGGGCGCTGATCGAGGCCGACGTTTCGCTCGAAGTGGTCCGCGCCTTCGTCGAGCAGGTGAAGGAACGCGCCGTGGGCGCCGAGGTCACCCGCTCGGTGACGCCGGGCCAGCAGGTGGTCGAGATCGTCCATGACGAGCTGGTCGCGGTGCTGGGCGAGGCGGCGGTCAGCATCGA
>ENA-UOVV01001223-UOVV01001223.1-compost-metagenome-genome-assembly--contig:-NODE-1223-length-20942-cov-15.363432_pt1 | contig 20942 bp, 18 predicted proteins | sample MGYA00238155_ERZ761577 | MGnify/ENA primary metagenome ERZ761577 (study PRJEB28898, sample SAMN06268775) | compost metagenome | isolation source: Emeryville, CA | place: USA:Emeryville, CA | collected...
AACCTGCCGGGCGTCTTCGCGTGCGGCGACCTCGTGGACCACACCTACCGCCAGGCCATCACGGCTGCGGGCACCGGGTGCGCTGCCGCTCTCGACGCCCAGCACTACCTCGCGGCGCTCGACGACGCCGCGCAGGGCGTGCACTCGGCCGTCGAGGCCGCGCTCGGGAGCTGAGCATGGCTACGGGCTCCCCGGTCGAGTCCTCGCTCGAGCCTGCGCTGCCGGCCGAGCCCGGCGGGGTCCTCGCGGTCGAGGGCCTCGAGGCCTTCCGGGCCGAGGTGCTCGAGTCCCCGCTGCCCGTCGTCGTCGACTTCGGGGCACGCTGGTGCGCGCCGTGCCGGGCGATCGCCCCCGTCCTGGTCGAGCTCGCCCGAGAGCTCGCGGGCGAGGTCAAGGTGGTCACGGTCGACACGGACGAGAACCAGGAGCTCGCGCGCGCCTACGGGATCACCACGATCCCCACGCTGCACTTCTTCCGGGCGGGCGGCGAGCTGGACCACAGCGTCGTCGGCGCCCACCCCAAGCGCGTGCTGCGCGAGCACGCGCGGTCCCTCCTGGCCGGGGCCTGAGACGCCCCGGGGCTGAGATCCTGCGGCCCGCGGGGCCTGTGCGCCGTCTCACGCGCGGGCAAAGGATTCGCAGGACTGGCGCGCGAGCGTGCGAGACTCGGAGGATGAGCGAGAACCAGACCCCTGCCCGCGACGCGTCGAGCCCTGTGCCGACGCCCGCAGCAGGCACGCGTCTGGACCCCTGGCTCGGCGCCTACGCCGACCGCACGCACGGCATGCGCGCCTCGGAGATCCGCGCGCTCTTCGCGGTCGCGAACCGCCCCGAGGTGGTCTCGCTCGCGGGCGGCATGCCCTACCTCGAAGGACTCCCTCTCGACGCCCTCGCCGAGACCGCGCGCGAGCTCATCGCCCAGCGCGGCACCGTCGCGATGCAGTACGGCTCGGGCCAGGGCGACGAGCGCCTGCGCGAGCAGATCCTCGAGGTCATGCGCCTCGAGGGCATCGACGCGCACCCGGACGACGTCGTCGTCACGACCGGCTCGCAGCAGGCCCTCGACCTCGTGACGAGGCTCTTCATCAACCCCGGGGACGTCGTCCTCGCCGAGGCGCCGTCCTACGTCGGGGCGCTCGGCGTGTTCCGCGCGTACCAGGCCGAGGTGCACCACGCGCCGCTCGACGAGCACGGACTCGTGCCGGAGGCTCTCGAGGAGGCTCTCGCTCGCCTCGTGGGGGAGGGCAAGCGCGTGAAGTTCCTCTACACGGTGCCCAACTTCCACAACCCCGCAGGCGTCACGCTCTCCCTCGAGCGCCGTCCGCGCGTGCTCGAGATCGCCCAGCGCTACGGCGTGCTCGTGCTCGAGGACAACCCCTACGGGCTCCTCGGCTTCGAGGGCGACCCCCTGCCGGCCCTGCGTTCCTTCGACGACGACGGCGTCATCTACCTGGGCTCCTTCTCCAAGACCTTCGCCCCGGGGTACCGGGTGGGCTGGGCGGTCGCGTCGCACGCCGTGCGCGAGAAGCTCGTGATCGCGAGCGAGTCGGCGATCCTGTGCCCCTCGAACGCCTCGCAGCTCGCGATCTCGAGCTACCTCGCGACCCACGACTGGAAGGGTCAGGTCAAGGCCTACCGCGAGCTCTATCGCGAGCGCCGGGACGCGATGGTGTCCTCGCTCGCCGAGCACCTCCCTGACGCGAGCTGGACCGTGCCCGACGGCGGCTTCTACACCTGGGTCAAGCTCCCCGAGGGCCTCGACGCCCAGGCGATGCTGCCGCGCGCCGTGACGGCCCGCGTCGCCTACGTCCCCGGCACCGCGTTCTACGCCGACGGCTCAGGAGCCGACCACATGCGACTGTCCTTCTGCTATCCCACGCCCGAGCGCATCCGTGAGGGCGTGCGCCGCCTCGCGGGAGTCGTGAGCGCCGAGCACGAGCTCGTCGAGATCTTCGGGACGGCGCCGGCCCCCGAGGGCCGCGTCATCGACTCGCCCGGACCGGACCTCGCATGAACCGCCCGAGCGTGCTCGTCCTCGCGGGCGGGCTGTCCCACGAGCGTGACGTCTCCCTGCGCTCGGGCCGTCGCGTGGCCGAGGCCCTGCGCAGCTCGGGCATCGAGGTCACGGTGCACGACGTCGACGACGACCTGCTGCCCGCGCTCGCACAGATGAGGCCCTCGATCGTGTGGCCGCTGCTGCACGGGGCCACGGGCGAGGACGGCTCGGTGCGCGACATCCTCGAGCTCGTGGGTCAGCCGTACATCGGCGCGGACCCGCGCGCGAGCCGCATCTCGTGGTCCAAGCCGATCGCCAAGACCGTCGTGGGGCGTGCGGGGATCTCCTCGCCGCGCTTCGTGACCTTGCCGCAGAGCCTCTTCCGCGAGCTCGGGGCCGCGCGAGTGCTCGAGTCGATCGTGCAGAACCTTGGCCTGCCGCTCGTCGTGAAGCCCTCACGCGGAGGTTCGGCCCTGGGCGTCTCGGTGGTGCACGAGGCTGCGGCACTGCCGCGCGCGATGGTCGATGCCTACGCCTACGGGGAGACGGCGATCATCGAGCAGGCCGTCTTCGGCACCGAGGTCGCGATGTCCGTCGTGGACACGGGCGACGGGCCCTTCGTGCTGCCCGCGGTCGAGATCGTCCCTCGCGAAGGTCCTTACGACTACGACGCCCGGTACTTCCCGGGGCGCGTCGAGTACTTCGCGCCCGCCCGCCTCGACGCTGCGACCGCCTCTCGGGTCGCCGACGCGGCGCTCACGGCGCACACCTCGCTCGGGTTGCGACACCTCTCGCGCTCGGACTTCATCATCGACGCCTCGGGTGAGCCGCAGTTCCTCGACATCAACACCGCGCCCGGCATGACGGAGACCTCGCTGCTGCCGCAGGCCGCGGAGGCCGGCGGCTTCGAGCTCGGGGAGCTCTATCGGGCGATCGTCGACGCAGCGCTGCGCGAGGGCTGAGGCCCAAGTCCGCAGGACTGCACCCTCAGAATCGTCCTATGATTCGCCTGCGGGGGTGCCTGGGGCGCTGTACGACCGAGACGTCAGGTCTTGTACTTCTGCGCTCTGACCTGCGCAAACACTTCCCTAGCGGAGGACTCCCGGATCGTCGGGCTTGAGGATCGCGATGATCCGGTTGAGGTCCTGGACCGAGGCGAACTCGATCATGACCTTGCCCTTCTGCTTGCCGAGCTGGACCTTCACCCGGGTGTCGAGGGAGTCCGCGAGCCGCGAGGCGAGGTCGTCGAGAGCCTCGAGGCGGTCACCCGCGCGCGGGGCGCGGGGCCGCTTCTTCTCGGGAGCCGTGCCCGTCCACATCGCGACGGCCTCCTCGGTCGCGCGCACCGACATGCCCTCGGCAACGATCCGCGTCGCGAGGCGGTCCATGGACTCCTCGTCCGGCAGACCGAGCAGGGCACGGGCGTGACCTGCGGAGAGCACCCCGGCGGCGACGCGGCGCTGGACGGCCGGGGGGAGGCGCAGCAGGCGCAGGGTGTTGGAGACCTGGGGCCGTGAGCGGTGGATGCGCTGTGCGAGCTCCTCCTGGGTGCAGCCGAAGTCGTCGAGGAGCTGCTGGTAGGCCGCGGCCTCCTCGAGCGGGTTGAGCTGGGAGCGATGCAAGTTCTCGAGCAGGGCGTCGCGCAGGAGGTCGGAGTCCTCCGTCTCGCGGATGATCGCGGGGATCGTCGAGAGGCCGGCCGCCTGGGTCGCACGCCAGCGGCGCTCGCCCATGATGAGCTCGAAGGGCGGGGCGGAGGGGTCCGTCGAGCGGCGCACGACGACGGGCTGCAGGACGCCGATCTCCTTGATGGAACCGGTGAGCTCGGCGAGCGCCTCCTCGTCGAAGACGGAGCGAGGCTGCCTGGCGTTCGGGGCGATCTGGTCCACGGGCAGCTCGGCGAACTCGGCACCGGGGACGGGGACGAGCTCAGGTCCGTCCTGGTCCTGGCCCTCCGAGGCGACCGGGCTCGGCGCGGAAGGAGCGGCAGTGACGTCGCTCGTCACCTCGGTGCCCTGCTCGGAGGCCGCCGTGGAGTCCTCCTCGACCGGGCGACCGGGGAAGAAGACGTCGACGGGGCGCTCGGCTCCCGTGGAGCCCGTGGGGATGAGCGCTCCGAGCCCTCGACCAAGTCCGCGGCGCTTCTCACTCATGCGTGCTCCCGTTCACTGCTGGCTGCTTGGGCTGGGCGCCCCGGTCGGCGATCTCGCGAGCCGCCTCGAGGTAGGAGAGGGCTCCCGTCGAGCTGGGGTCGTACTCGATGACGGTCTTGCCGTAGCTCGGCGCCTCGGAGATGCGCACCGAGCGGGGGACCGTGGTGCGCAGGGTCTGCTCGGGGAAGTGCTCGCGCACCTCACTCGCGACCTGGTGCGCGAGGTTGGTCCTGCCGTCGTACATCGTGAGCAGGATCGTCGAGACGTGCAGCTCGGGGTTCAGGTGGGCCTTGATGAGCTGGATGGTCTTGAGGAGCTGGCTCACGCCCTCAAGCGCGTAGTACTCGCACTGGATGGGGATGAGCACCTCGCGCGCGACGACGAAGGCATTGACCGTCAGGAGCCCGAGGCTCGGCGGGCAGTCGACGAGCACATAGTCGATGCGACGCTCGGGGTCGTGCTCCGTCTCGGCGAGGAAGTTGTCGACGGCGGTGCGCAGCCGGTTCTCGCGAGCCACGAGAGAGACGAGCTCGATCTCGGCCCCCGAGAGGTCGATCGTCGCGGGGACCCCCCAGAGGGTCTCGAAGTCCGGGCTGCGCTGGATGACCTCGGAGATGGGCCGCCCCTCGACGAGGACCTCGTAGACCGAGGGGGTGCCGGCGCGGTGCTCGATGCCAAGTGCCGTGGAGGCGTTGCCCTGGGGGTCGTTGTCGATCACGAGGACGTTGAGCCCCGCCTGGGCGAGAGCCGCGGCGAGGTTGACCGTCGTCGTCGTCTTGCCGACGCCGCCCTTCTGGTTGGCGATCGTGATGATGCGCGTCTTCTCCGGGCGAGGGAAGCGGCGACCGGTGAGCTCGATGCGACGGCGAGCGTCGACGGCGAGCTGCGCGAGCAGCGGCGTCGACTCGTCCACCTCGGGGATGCCCCTCACGAGCTCGGCGCGGCGAGCCTCGTCGTCGTCGGCCGTTTCACGTGAAACGGGACGCCAACCATTCTCCTCTGGGAAACCCACTCGGTTCGTCCTTCTTGGTCGAGCGCCAGGTCAACGCACAGTCTTGCGCATGACCCGGACAACGGTCGTACTGTCCACACCCTCGATCGTCGGCGCATCGAGCACCTCGCCGGCGTCGGCGCCGAGCTTGCGCAGCACGTACTTGGCCTTGTCGAGCTCCTCGGCAGCCGAGCTCCCCTTGAGCGCGACGAGACTGCCGCCCTCTCGAAGCAAGGGGATGCACCAGCGCGCGAGCTTGTCCATGGCCGCGACAGCTCGAGCGGTCACGGCGTCGGCCTCCAGCGCACCGTCGAACTCCTCGGCGCGGCCGCGCAGGACCCGCACGTTGTCCAGCCCCAAGGTCGCGACGACCTCCTCGAGCCACTGCGTCCGACGCTCCATGGGCTCGAGGAGCACGACCTCGGCCTCGGGGAGCATCGCGCCGACCACCACACCGGGCAGGCCCGCCCCAGAACCGACGTCGACGATCGTGCCGCTCCGGGGGAGGTGCTGGACCACGGCTGCGGAGTTCAGGATGTGTCGCTCCCACAGTCGCGACTGCTCGCGCGGGCCGATGAGGCCGCGCAGCTCACCCTCGGAGCGAAGCAGGCGGACGAAACCCTCGACCTGGGGCCACGCGGCACCGAAGTACTCGGGCAGGCGAGGGTCGTCGTCGAGCGGATCGACGGCAGAGGGGGAGGTGGTGTCCACGATCTTCCTGAGGGTCGGTGGTGCGCGCCCTAATCTACGTGCTCGCCTGACCTTCGTCGGACGCGAATGGTCGGGGAAGGCGACGCGTGGCGTGGTCTCGAGCCGGACCAAACGCTCGAGAGGTGGAGGCGACTCGTTTCACGTGAAACGTGGGGCTTGCCTTCTGCGAGTCCCGACGGCGCCGCGAACACCGTTTCACGTGAAACGGCTCAGCCAATCTCGCCGCGGCAAGACGCCCGCGCGCCCCGGCTGCACATCTCTGCGCGATACCCACTGACACCACACCACGCCTCGTGGGGACCTTGGGGTGGCACCCTGGACGCCGGACGAACCCTCGGCGACGACCCGGGCAGCTCAACTCCCAACAGAGCAGCGATCACCGGGGGTCACACGAAACGCGTGCCGCTTCCACCCGAGCTCGACCTGCTCCCGCACCGCGCTAGAAGGTTCGAGTGACGTCAGTGAGCGCTAGAAGGTGGGTCCGCCCCGAGTGCTTCCGGCCGAGTCGGGCACCGCGAGGATCGCGTTTCACGTGAAACGGAAGCGAGTACGGCACCTTCGAGGACAAGCGGGGTGCCGCACCGTCGAGGCAAGCACCCACGTGAGACAGGGAGTCGTCAGCTGGCCCGCGCCCCCGATCTGCCTCGCGCCAACCGGGGAGATCCTCCCGTGCGGGCTCCCGCGTTTCACGTGAAACACGAAGCGCGGCCACCCCGAGGGGCAGCCGCGCTTCGAAGGAGAGCGGGGGAGTACTACGCCGGCTTCACCACGACGTAGCGCGAGGGCTCCACGCCCTCCGAGTCGCTCACGAGTCCCGCGGCGGTGACCGCGTCATGGACGACCTTGCGCTCGAAGGGGTTCATCGGCTCGAGGGCGACAGGCTGACCTGACTCCTTCACTCGAGCGATGACCTCCTCGGCCACGCGCACGAGCTCGGCCTTGCGCGCCGCACGGTGCCCGGCGATGTCGAGCATGAGACGCGAGCGCTCACCGGTCTTGGTCTGGACGGCCAGGCGCGTCAGCTCCTGGAGCGCGTCGAGCACCTCGCCGTCCCGCCCGACGAGCCGCGAGAGCCCGCGGCCACCGGACTCGGCGACGATCTCCACAGCCGCACGACCGTTCTCGACGTCGATCTCGATGTCGCCGTCAAGGTCTGCGATGTCGAGGAGCTCCTCGAGGTAGTCAGCCGCGATCTCACCCTCCTCGTCGAGGCGGTCGCTCGCGCTCGTGTTCTCAGACACCGGGGACTCCTCGTTCACCTGCGTGGTCTCCATCCCTCACTCCTCGTCGACGGGGGGGTTCTGCTGGGGGTTCTTGGGCTGCTGCGGCCCCTTGGGCTGCTGGGCTCGCTTCTGCCGACTCTGGCGCTTGGGCTGCTGGCGCTGCCCGCCGCCCTTCTGGACCTCCTCGATAGGAGGCGCGAGCTCGGCGCTCGAGTCGCTCGAGCCACCACCGAGCAGCTTGCCGCGCCTGGCGGCCTTGCGGGCCTGGCGCTCCTTGAAGGCCTTCTCGGCCTCCGAGCCGGGCATCGGCATCCGACGGATCGTGTAGAACTGCTGACCCATCGACCACAGGTTCGTGGTGGTCCAGTAGACGAGGACACCGATCGGGAAGTTCACGCCGGTGAAGGCGAAGATCAGGGGGAGGGCGTAGAGCAGGATCTTCTGCTGCTGCGCCATGGGGCCCTGGAGAGCCGACTCCGGCATGTTCTTGCGCGTGAGCTGACGCTGCGTGAGGAAGGTCGTCGCGGACATCGCGATGATCAGCAGCGCAGTGACGAGCTTCGTCGAGGCGGTCGCGTCAGGGGCGAGGAACCACGAGGAGATCTTCGCGCCGAAGAGCGTCGCGTCCGTGATCGACTGAGCGACAGCCGCGTCGATCGGGCCGATCGAGTCACCGCGCTTGTAGGTCCCCTTCGCGAGGTCCGGCAGCGACATGAGCACGCGGAACAGAGCGAAGAACACGGGGGACTGCGCCAGGATCGGCAGGCAGGAGGAGAAGGGGCTCGTCCCGTGCTTGCGGTAGAGCTCCATGGTCTCGCGGCCCATGGCCTCGCGGGAGGCCGGGTCCGTCTTGCCCTTGTACTTCTTCTGGATCGCCTGCAGCTCCGGCGAGATCATCTGCATGCTGCGCGAAGCCTTGATCTGCTTGAAGAACAGCGGGATCAGCAGGATGCGCATGAGGATCGTCAGGCCGACGATCGACAGCACCCACGAGGCGCCGGAGTTCTCGTCCAACCCGAACACCCCGGTGAACAGGTTGTGGAACTGGACCATGATCCAGGCCACGGCCACCTTCAGCGGCCACAGCAGGCTGTCAAACCAATCCATGGATCACGAACTCCTCAGTGGGACGCCATCGGCGCAGCAGCGCTGGCGCCGAGGTGGGTGTGCGGGTGACGGGCCGGCGGGACGTCGTCGACGCCCCCAGCGGACCAGGGGTTGCAGCGCAGGACGCGCCAGACAGCGAGGGCCGTGCCACGGAAGAGCCCGTGGCGCTTGAGCGCGGTCACGGCGTAGCTCGAGCACGAGGGGTAGTACTTGCACGAGGGCGGCGTGAGCGGTGAGATCACCAGCTGGTAGACGCGCACGAGCCCGACGAGAGCAAGGACCGGGAGGCGAGCGACCCAGCGCAGCGCGGCCCTCATCGAGCGACCGCCAGTCGCTGCGTCGTCCGGGCCAGGGCCGACTCGAACTGGGAGGCGAGCTCGGCGAAAGAAGCCTCGGCAGCAGCAGGAAGGGCGCGCACCACGAGAAGCGCCCCCGCAGGCAGAGAGCTCAAGCGCTGGGCGACGACAGCACGAAGTCGCCTCTTCACGAGGTTCCTCGTCACGGCGTTGCCCACAGCCTTAGAGACGACGAAGCCCACCTTCGCGTTCCCGTCTCCGGGAGCGAGGTGGACCACGATCGCATCACGTCCAGCGCGGACGCCGCCCCGCAAGGTGCTCTGGAAGTCCCCGGAGCGACGCATGCGGTGCTGAGCGGGAAGCACTCCCGCAGGTCAGGCCGAGAGCTCGGAGCGACCCTTGCGACGACGAGCCGCGAGGATCGCACGGCCGGCGCGGGTACGCATGCGCAGACGGAAGCCGTGGGTCTTCGCACGACGGCGGTTGTTCGGCTGGAAGGTCCGCTTGCTCACGGGGGTCTCCAAGGTGTCTCGATCAGGGACGCACCGCAAGAGCGGTACAGGCTTGAGGGACGTTCCCGGGTCGACCGCTCGCGGGCACGCAAGCAGGAACCGAAGAACGGCTTGGCAACGGTACGCTGACCGACCCTGAGAGGTCAAATGCTCGACACTCTCTGGCGCAGGATTCCGGGCGAGTCCTAGCGTACCCAGGGGATCAGGTCACGGTCTGGTGACGCCAGGCTCACAGCCTGTGGAAAACTGTGTGGACACGCGCGAGCTCCGCGCAGGTGGACGAGGAAGAGGTGGGACGTGGCGCCGCAGGACCCGGGCATGACCCAGCTGTGGGAACGAGCTCTCGCCGACCTCGACGCGAGTCCGGACATCACGCCGCGCCAGCTCGCCTTCGTCCGCATGGCCGTCCCTCTCGGTCTCCTTGACGACACGATGCTCATCGCGGTGGGGAACGACGCGACGAAGGAGTTCCTCGAGAGCCGTGTGCGCGAGGAGCTCAACGAAGCCCTCACGAACGCGCTCGGCCGCGAGGCCCGCTTCGCCGTCACCGTCAACACCGACCTGGACCGCGAGGACGCCCCGGAGCTCCCGAGCTCTCGTCCGGTGACCGAGTCCGCCCCCAGCCCGGACGCCTCGCCGCCCTTCACGCCACCGCGCCCGGTCGACCAGGCGAGGCCCCGCTCCTCGGACGTCGCCCAGCAGCTGCGCGACCGCTACCAGTTCGACACCTTCGTCATCGGTTCCTCGAACCGCTTCGCCCACGCCGCGGCCGTCGCGGTCGCGGAAGCCCCGGCCAAGGCCTACAACCCGCTGTTCATCTATGGCGACTCGGGACTGGGCAAGACGCACCTGCTGCACGCGATCGGTCACTACGCGCAGAACCTGTACCCCTCGATCCGGGTGCGCTACGTGAACTCCGAAGAGTTCACCAACGACTTCATCAACTCCATCCGCGACGACAAGGCCGGCGCCTTCCAGCGTCGCTACCGCGAGGTGGACGTCCTCCTCATCGACGACATCCAGTTCCTGCAGGGCAAGGAACAGACGATGGAGGAGTTCTTCCACACCTTCAACACCCTGCACAACGCGAACAAGCAGGTGGTCATCACCTCCGACGTCCCTCCCAAGCAGCTCAACGGCTTCGAGGACCGCATGCGTTCGCGCTTCGAGTGGGGCCTCATCACCGACGTGCAGCCGCCGGACCTCGAGACCCGGATCGCGATCCTGCGCAAGAAGGCCGCGGCAGACAACCTCCCGGCGCCCGACGACGTCCTGAGCTACATCGCCTCGCGCATCTCGACGAACATCCGCGAGCTCGAGGGTGCGCTCATCCGCGTCACTGCCTTCGCTCAGCTCAACCGCCAGCAGGTCGACCAGTCCCTCGCCGAGATCGTCCTCAAGGACCTCATCACGGACGACGACGCCGTCGAGATCACGGCGGCGACGATCATCGCCCAGACGGCGGCCTACTTCGGCCTCACGATCGACGACATCTGTGGTTCCTCGCGCTCGAGGGTCCTCGTGACTGCCCGACAGATCGCGATGTACCTGTGCCGCGAGCTCACCGACCTCTCGCTGCCCAAGATCGGTCAGGCCTTCGGCGGGCGTGACCACACGACGGTGATGCACGCGAACCGCAAGATCTCCGAGCTCATCGGTGAGCGTCGTGCGGTCTACAACCAGGTCGCCGAGCTCACGAACCGCATCAAGCAGCAGCACCGCGGATAAGTCCCCGGATCGGACAAATCCTCCAGGTCTCAACCTCGACCTCATCAAGCCATAGGACGATTACACACACCTGTGCACAATCCTGTGGAAGACCGTGGATGACGGGCCTGTGGGTGTGGACCTGAATGACACGATCCGTGGACGACGCCGTGGGCACCTTTCTCCGTCAACACGATCCGAGCTCGTGCCCAGCGCGGCTCACAAGGCGCTCCACACGCGGATCGAGCACGTGACCTGCGAGATCGCCCGAAGTCCACAGTTCCCACAAGTGCTATGACGATGATGAGTCTTTCTGTCATGGGGAATCCACACACCAGCGATGCTGGGTCGAGCAACTGGCCGGCCTCTGGCAACTCCTCCACACAGATGACAAGAACCGTGTCGCTACTGCGTGTGGGCGCGCTCGCGTAGTGTTCGCTGCAGTGTCTTGTCATCCTCTGTGGGACGAAGGAGTTGAAGGATGAAGTTCCGAGTCGAGCGCGACGTGCTCGCCGAAGCTGTCACCTGGACAGCCCGGACCCTGCCGACCCGTCCCGCTGCTCCTGTCCTGGCAGGTGTGCGCATCGAGGCGGACTCCGCGGGAGTGCTGCACCTAGCGAGCTTCGACTACGAGGTCTCGGCCCGTTCGCAGATCCCTGCCGAGGTCTCCGAGCCCGGCACGGTCCTCGTCTCGGGCCGTCTCCTCGCCGAGATCTCCCGCGCTCTTCCTGCCAAGCCCGTCGACGTGACCCTCGACGGCACGAAGGTGGTCGTCACCTGTGGCTCGAGCCGCTTCACGCTGCTCACCATGCCCGTCGAGGAGTACCCGGCTCTTCCCGCAGTTCCCGAGCCGGCCGGCGTCTTCGACGGTGACGAGCTCGCCGAGGCTGTCGCCCAGGTGACCGTTGCGGCCTCGCGAGACGAGACCCTTCCGCTGCTCACCGCGGTGCGCATGGAGATCGAGGGCGAGAAGGTCACGCTTCTCGCGACTGACCGCTACCGCCTCGCGCTGCGCGAGCTCGACTGGCGGCCCTCCTCCCCGGACATCTCGACCGCGGCCCTCGTGCGCGCCAAGACCTTGTCCGACGTCGCGAAGTCCATGGGATCGACCCCCGAGGTGACTGTCGCGTTCTCGCAGGGTGCCGGCGTGGACCTCATCGGCTTCGAAGCTGCGGGCCGCGTCACCACGAGCCTGCTCGTCGACGGCGACTACCCTGCGGTACGTCGCCTCTTCCCCGACGAGACGCCGATCCATGCCGTCGTCGACAACCAGGCCCTCATCGACGCGGCCAAGCGCGTCGCGCTCGTCGCCGAGCGCAACACCTCGATCCGCCTCGCCTTCTCCGAGGGTCAGGTCGTGCTCGACGCCGGCCAGGGAGACGACGCCCAGGCTTCCGAGTCGATCGAGGCGCGCCTCGAGGGTGAGGAGATCACGGTCGCCTTCAACCCGCACTACCTTCTCGACGGACTCGGGGCGATCGATCACCCCTTCGTGCGCTTCTCCTTCACGCACCCCAACAAGCCGGTCGAGTTCACGGGCCAGAAGACGGCGGACGCTGACGACGACCGCAGCTACCGCTACCTGCTGGTCCCCATCCGGTTCGCGAGCTGATCACCATGCAGCTCGGGATCGTCGGCCTCGGGCGCATGGGCGCCAACATGCGCGAGCGGCTTCGCCGCGCGGGCCTCGAGGTCACCGGTTTCGACCGCAACCCCGAGGTCTCCGACGTCGCGAGCCTCGCCGAGCTCGTCGAGAAGCTGCCGGCCGGTCGGCGCGTGGTCTGGATCATGGTCCCCGCCGGCGAGATCACCCGCTCCGTGGTGACCGAGCTCGCGGGACTCCTCACCGAGGGCGACCTCGTGATCGAGGGCGGCAACTCGCACTACGTCGACGACGCGAAGCACGCCGAGATCCTCGCCGAGCACGGCATCGGTTATCTCGACGTCGGGGTCTCCGGCGGGGTCTGGGGACTCGAGAACGGCTACGGCCTCATGGCCGGCGGCTCGACGGAGGACGTCGAGCGGGCGATGCCCGTCTTCGACGCGCTGCGACCCGAGGGCCCCCGCGAGGAAGGCTTCGTCCACGCGGGCGGCGTCGGCGCAGGTCACTACGCGAAGATGGTCCACAACGGCATCGAGTACGGACTCATGCAGGCCTACGCCGAGGGCTACGAGCTGCTCGCCGCCTCCGGCGTGGTGACCGACGTGCCCGGCACCCTCAAGGCCTGGAGCCGCGGGACCGTGGTCCGCTCGTGGCTGCTCGACCTGCTGGTCGAGGCCCTCGAGGAGGACCCGACCCTCGCGAAGATCGACGACTGGGTCGACGACTCGGGCGAGGGTCGCTGGACCGTCGACGAGGCGATCGACCACGCGGTCCCCCTGCCCGTCATCTCTGCCGCGCTCTTCGCTCGCTTCGCCTCGCGCCAGGTCGACTCCCCGGCGATGAAGGCCGTCGCCGCGTTGCGGCACCAGTTCGGGGGTCACGCGACGAAGCCGGCGAGCCCGGCACCCTGAGCCGTGTTCGTCACCTACCTCGCCCTCACGGACTTCCGCTCGTACGCCTCGGCCGAGCTCGAGCTCGAGCCAGGGGTCACGGCCTTCGTCGGCCCCAACGGTCAGGGCAAGACGAACCTCGTCGAGGCGATCGGCTACGCCGCGACCCTCTCGAGCCACCGCGTCCCCTCGGACCAGGCCCTCGTGCGGGCGGGAGCGAGCCGAGCGATCGTGCGGATCCGCGCCCAGCGCGGGGACCGCAAGGCAGCGCTCGAGCTCGAGATCACCCCGGGGCGAGCGAACAAGGCGCGCCTGAACGGGTCCCCGGTCGCGCGCGTGCGCGACGTGCTCGGTCTCGTGCGCACGGTGCTCTTCGCCCCCGAGGACCTCGCCCTCGTCAAGGGCGACCCCGAGGGTCGGCGACGCTTCCTCGACCAGCTCACCGTGATGGTCCGTCCGCGCATGGCCGGCGCGCTCGCGGACTACGACCGCGTGCTCAAGCAGCGATCCGCCCTGCTCAAGTCGGCCTCGGCGGCGATGAAGGGCTCGCGCGGCAACGCCGACCTGCGCACCCTCGACGTGTGGGACGCCAAGCTCGCGAGCCTCGGGGCCCAGATCCTCGCCGCGCGCCTTGAGCTCGTCGCGGCCCTCTCACCGCACGTCGCCCTCGCCTACGAGCAGGTCAGCGCAGGCCAGGGCGTCGCGAGCATCCGCCTCGCCTCCTCCCTGGACCGCATGGCCGAGGACGAGGACGGCGCCCCGGCCGTCGACCCGACCGAGGCGAGCCCCGCTCTCCTCGAGGCGCGGCTCCTGGACGCGATGAGCCGACTGCGCCCCAAGGAGATCGAGCGCGGCCAGTGCCTCGTCGGTCCGCACCGCGACGACCTGCTGCTCGAGCTCGGTGGCCTGCCGGCCAAGGGCTACGCGAGCCACGGCGAGTCCTGGTCCTTCGCGCTCGCCCTGCGGCTCGCGTGCTACCGCCTCATGACCTCGGGGGCCGCGGGCTGGGACGAGGGGCACGACGCCGAGCCGATCCTCGTGCTCGACGACGTCTTCGCCGAGCTCGACTCCGGCCGCCGCGACCGCCTGGCCACGCTCATCGAGCCCGCGGGCCAGGTGCTCATCACCGCAGCCGTCCCCTCCGACGTGCCCGAGTCCCTCGCCGGCGCGCGAGTCGACGTCATGGCTGGGGAGGTGCGACGTGTCCGATGAGTCGATTCCTCCCCAGAGCCCGGACGAGGAGCTGCCCCCTCCCCCGCGGGACGAGACCCTCCCGGTGAGCGAGCTCGTCGAGATCTCCCCGCCAGAGCTCGTGGCTCGGCGCGCGCTCGAGCGCGCGAAGGTCGCGGCCAAGGAGCGCGGGCTCAAGCCCGGGGCCCCGGGCGGCCGCCGGCGCAAGCCCTTCGTCGAGGCCCAGCTCGCGAGCTCGGGGCGCGACCCGATGCTGCTGGGCGACACCGCCATGAACCTGCTCGCGGAGCGCGGCTGGACCGAGGAGGTCGCCGTCGGCGGCGTGATCGGGCGCTGGAGGGAGGTCGTGGGCGAGCAGGTCGCGGAGAACTGCACCCCCGAGACCTTCGAGGACGGCCGACTCGTGGTCCGCGCGCACTCGACGGCCTGGGCGACCCAGCTGCGGCTGCTCGTCCCCGAGCTGCTCGCGCGCCTCGCCGCAGACCTCGGCGGGGGGGTCGTCGAGGAGGTCACGGTGCTCCCGCCGGTGGGTCCGAGCTTCAAGAGGGGCCCCCGTTCGGTGCGCGGCCGAGGACCGCGAGACACCTGGGTCTGACGACCAGCGCGAAACCGCTCCCACAAGGTGTGGAAAAGAGGGGGATTCCCCATTCGCCAGGTAGACTGGAAACGACCCTCCTGAGAGCCGCGGACCGCCCGTGACGCCAGGAAATCCAAGCGAGTGGACTGATCCGGCCTCCGGCCCCGAGACACGCGCTTGAATGACGTTGAGGAGCACCCAGCCCCGTGGCGAACGAGAGCACGACGCCCAACACCGGCTACGACGCAAGCGCCATCACCGTCCTCGAGGGACTCGAAGCGGTTCGCAAGCGCCCCGGCATGTACATCGGATCGACGGGCGAGCGGGGTCTGCACCACCTCGTCTACGAGGTCGTGGACAACGCCGTTGACGAGGCGCTCGCCGGCTACTGCGACACGATCGACGTGACCCTCCTCGCCGACGGCGGGGTGCGGGTGATCGACAACGGCCGCGGCATCCCGGTCGACATCGTCGAGTCCGAGGGCAAGCCCGCCGTCGAGGTCGTGCTCACGGTGCTGCACGCGGGCGGCAAGTTCGGCGGTGGCGGCTACGCGGTCTCCGGCGGACTGCACGGCGTCGGCGTCTCCGTCGTGAACGCCCTGTCCCACCGGCTCGAGGTCGAGGTGCGCCGCGACGGCGTCGTGTGGCGCCAGTCCTACGTCGACGGCGTCCCGCAGGCCCCCCTCGCGCAGGGCGAGGCCGCGGACCACACCGGGACCACCGTCACCTTCTGGCCCAACGGCGACATCTTCGAGACCACCGAGTTCGACTTCGAGACCCTGCGCTCGCGCTTCCAGCAGATGGCCTTCCTCAACAAGGGCCTGACCATCAAGCTCACCGACGAGCGCCCCGCGCACACCGACACCGAGGACGAGGTCGCCGGCGCCGAGGGCGAGGAGCCCCCCGCGAAGCAGCACTCGGTGACCTACCGCTACGACGGCGGCCTCATCGACTACGTCAAGCACCTCAACACCGCGAAGAAGAACGAGGTCGTCAACCCCGAGGTCATCTCGATCGAGGCGGAGGACACCGAGCGGCGCCTGTCCCTCGAGCTCGCGATGCAGTGGACGACGGCGTACTCCGAGTCGGTGCACACCTACGCGAACACGATCTCCACCACCGAAGGCGGCACGCACGAGGAGGGCTTCCGCGCGGCGCTGACCTCGCTGGTCAACCGCTACGCGCGCGAGAAGAACCTGCTCAAGGAGAAGGACGACAACCTCACGGGCGACGACATCCGTGAGGGCCTCACCGCCGTCATCTCGATCAAGCTCGGCGAGCCGCAGTTCGAGGGCCAGACCAAGACGAAGCTCGGCAACACCGAGGCCAAGACCTTCGTCCAGCGCGTCGTCAACGAGCACCTTGCCGACTGGCTCGACTCCCACCCGAACGACGCGCGCGAGATCATCCGCAAGGCCATCCAGGCCTCGGCGGCCCGCATCGCCGCGCGCAAGGCCCGCGAGGCCACGCGTCGCAAGGGCCTCCTCGACGGCGGCGGCATGCCCGGCAAGCTCAAGGACTGCCAGTCCAACAAGCCCGAGGAGTGCGAGGTCTACATCGTCGAGGGTGACTCGGCCGGCGGTTCGGCCGTGCGCGGGCGCAACCCGCACACCCAGGCGATCCTCCCGATCCGCGGCAAGATCCTCAACGTCGAGCGGGCCCGCCTCGACCGCGCCCTCGGCAACGCCGAGGTCCAGGCCCTGATCACGGCCTTCGGCACGGGCATCGGCGAGGAGTTCGACATCGCCAAGCTCCGCTATCACAAGATCGTGCTCATGGCCGACGCCGACGTCGACGGCCAGCACATCCGCACCCTGCTGCTCACGCTGCTCTTCCGCTACATGCCCGAGCTCATCAAGGGCGGGCACGTGTTCCTCGCGCAGCCGCCGCTGTACCGCATCAAGTGGACGAACGCGGCGCACGACTACGTGTTCTCCGACCGCGAGCGAGACGCGGTGATCGCCGACGGGCTCAAGAACGGCAAGCGCCTGCCCAAGGAAGCCGGCATCCAGCGCTACAAGGGTCTCGGTGAGATGGACTACACCGAGCTGTGGGAGACCACGATGAACCCCGACACCCGCACCCTGCTGCAGGTGACTCTCGACGACGCCGCCGCCGCGGACGAGATCTTCTCCGTGCTGATGGGCGAGGACGTCGAGCAGCGACGGTCGTTCATCCAGCGCAACGCGCGCGACGTGCGCTTCCTGGACATCTGAGGACGAGGACCCTTTCGTGAGCGAGAACAACACCGAGGTCACCTACGACCGCATCGAGCACGTCGACCTGCAGCTCGAGATGCAGCGCTCGTACCTCGACTACGCGATGTCCGTCATCGTCGGTCGAGCCCTGCCGGACGTGCGCGACGGCCTCAAGCCCGTGCACCAGCGCGTGCTCTACGCGATGTACGACGGCGGCTACCGCCCCGACCGTGGCTTCTCGAAGTGCACGCGCGTGGTCGGCGACGTCATGGGCAAGTACCACCCGCACGGCGACGGCGCGATCTACGACACCCTCGTGCGCCTCGTGCAGGACTGGACGATGCGCTACCCGCTCGTCGCAGGCCAGGGCAACTTCGGCTCCCCGGGCAACGACCCGGCCGCAGCCCCGCGATACACCGAGTGCCGCATGGCGCCGCTCGCGATGGAGATGCTGCGCGACATCGACCAGGACGCGGTCGACTTCCGCGACAACTACGACGGCCGCACGCAGGAGCCCGTCGTCCTGCCCGCGCGCTTCCCGAACCTGCTCGCGAACGGTTCCTCGGGCATCGCCGTCGGCATGGCCACGAACATCCCCCCGCACAACCTGCGCGAGGTGGCCGAGGGCGTGCAGTGGTTCCTCGACCACCCCGAGGCGTCGAACGCCGAGCTGCTCGAGGCGCTCATCGGCATCATCAAGGGCCCCGACTTCCCCACCGGCGCGCTCATCCTGGGCCGCCGCGGGATCGAGGAGGCCTACCGCACGGGCCGCGGCTCGATCACGATGCGCGCGGTGGTCGAGGTCGAGGAGATCCAGAACCGCCAGTGCCTCGTCGTCACCGAGCTGCCCTACCAGGTCAACCCGGACAACCTCGCCGAGAAGATCGCCCAGCTCGTGCGGGACGGCAAGGTCCAGGGGATCTCGAACATCCGTGACGAGACCTCGGGCCGCACGGGCCAGCGCCTCGTCATCGAGCTCAAGCGCGACGCCGTCGCGAAGGTCGTGCTGAACAACCTCTACAAGCACACCCAGCTGCAGGACACCTTCGGCGCGAACATGCTCGCGCTCGTCGACGGCGTCCCGCGCACGCTGAGCCTCGACGCCTTCATCCGCCACTGGGTGAACCACCAGCTCGAGGTCATCGTGCGCCGCACGCGCTTCCGCCTCAAGGAGGCCGAGGAGCGCGCGCACATCCAGCTCGGCTACCTCAAGGCGCTCGACGCGCTCGACGAGGTCATCGCGCTCATCCGCCGCTCGCCCACGGTCGAGGAGGCCCGCGACGGCCTCATCGAGCTGCTCGACGTCGACGAGCCGCAGGCCATGGCGATCCTCAACCTGCAGCTTCGCCGCCTCGCGGCCCTCGAGCGCCAGAAGATCCAGGAGCTCTACGACCAGCTGCAGCGCGAGATCGCGGACTACAACGCGATCCTCGTGAGCGAGGACCGCCAGCGTCAGATCGTCGGCACCGAGCTCGGCGAGATCGTCGACCACTACGGCGACGACCGCCGCACCACGATCCTTCCCTTCGACGGCGAGGTCTCGATGGAGGACCTCATCCCCGAGGAGGAGGTCGTCGTCACGATCACGCGCGGCGGCTACGCCAAGCGCACGCGTACGGACAGCTACCGCTCGCAGAAGCGCGGCGGCAAGGGCGTCAAGGGCGCCCAGCTGCGCGAGGACGACATCGTCGACCACTTCTTCGTCACGACGACGCACCACTGGCTGCTGTTCTTCACGAACTTCGGTCGCGTCTACCGGGCCAAGGCCTACGAGCTGCCCGAGGGCGGTCGCGACGCGAAGGGCCAGCACGTCGCGAACATGCTCGCCTTCCAGCCCGACGAGCGCATCGCCCAGGTGCTCACGCTGCGTGACTACGAGCAGGCCGAGTACCTCGTGCTCGCCACGAAGCGCGGCCTCGTGAAGAAGACGCCCCTCAAGGACTACGACTCGAACCGCTCGGGCGGCGTCATCGCGATCAACCTGCGCGAGGACGAGCACGGCCAGGCCGACGAGGTCGTCTCCGCGCGCCTCGTCGACGCCGACCAGGACGTCATCCTCGTCTCCCGCAAGGGCCAGTCGATCCGCTTCACCGCGTCCGACGCCGAGCTGCGACCCATGGGCCGCGCGACCTCGGGCGTCACCGGCATGAAGTTCCGTGCCGAGGACTCGCTGCTCGCGATGGACGTCGTGCGCGAGGACGCCTTCCTGTTCACCGTGACCGAGGGCGGCATCGCCAAGCGCACCCTGCTGTCCACGGACAACTACCGCGTCACGAAGCGCTCGGGCCTGGGCATCAAGGTGGCCAACCTGCCCGAGGCGAACGGCGACCTCGTCGGTGCCCTCGTCGTGGACGAGGACGACGAGGTGCTCGTCATCATGGAGAAGGGCAAGATCGTCCGCTCGGCCGTGGCTGAGGTCTCCGCGACGGGCCGAGCGACGCAGGGCGTCATCTTCGCCAAGCCGGACGCCGGTGACCGCATCATCGCCGTCGCGCGGAACGTGGAGCGACGCGAAGAGGTCGAAGAGGTTACGGTGGAGGGCGAGGACGCTGCCCCGGCCGACGCTGAGGCGGGCGCCGAGGCGACCGAAGGGGACTGATGAGCACCGAGCGCGACGCGAAGAAGCCCCGGTCCGGGGTCAAGGGGGCTGTGCGGAAGGCTGTGCAAGGTGCCCAGGCCGCTGTATCGTCGCCTGGCACGTCAACCGACGAGCGCCCTGCGGGCGCTCCCGCCGCGAAGAAGGCACCCAAGATCTCGACCTCGACGCCCTCGGAGACCTCGGTCCCGACGCCCCCGCCCGCGAAGAAGGCACCTGCGAGCATCCCGCCGAGCGGCGCCGTCAAGGCTCCCCCGGCGAAGAAGGCCGTGAAGAAGGTCGGCTCGAAGAGCCAGCCCGCTCCCTCGGCCGACTCGCCGGCTCCCGCAGCGCCGAGCGCTCCGGCTCCCGCCCCGGGTCAGGCCCAGCGGCCCGCCCCGCGAGCAGTGCCCGCTGCGAGCGCGGCCGCCGTCGGCGCCCCGCGCCGCGTGCGTCTCGCGCTCTCGCGCGTCGACCCGTGGTCGGTCATGAAGCTGTCGTTCCTGCTGTCCGTGGCGATCGGCATCATGATCGTCGTCGCGACCGTGGCGGCCTGGACCATGATCGACAGCCTCGGCGTCTTCGCCTCGGTGGACCAGCTCATCCGTGAGGTCCTGGGCGCCGAGTCGGCCGACAAGCTGAACATCATGCAGTACTTCACCTTCGAGCGCTTCGTCTCGGGCGCGACCCTGGTGGGCGTCGTCGACGTCGTGCTGCTGACGGCCCTGTCGACGATCGGCGCATTCCTGTACAACATCACCGCCGCCCTGGTCGGCGGCCTGCACGTCACCCTCACCGACGAGTGACCAGCGCCGGAGCCAGTTGGCTTCCGGCGCCTCTCGTGAGGTAGTCTCATCCGGCGCCTGCGGCGATCCCGCAAGCGCGACGGGCCCATAGCTCAGGCGGTTAGAGCGCTTCGCTGATAACGAAGAGGTCGGAGGTTCAAGTCCTCCTGGGCCCACTCCCCGAGGTCGCAAGGAGCACCATGAAGAAGTTGCTGCTCGTCCTGACTGCAGCTGGCGTGGGCTACCTCGTCTGGCGCAAGTACGTCGAGGACCGCGAGGAGCGTGACCTCTGGGCAGAGGTCACCGACAACCTCGAGTGACCCGGGCCGGCGGCCTCGCCGTCCGACCCCAGGGGCCATGGCGCAATTGGTAGCGCACCTGCTTTGCAAGCAGGGGGTTAGGGGTTCGAGTCCCCTTGGCTCCACCC
>ENA-UOVV01001228-UOVV01001228.1-compost-metagenome-genome-assembly--contig:-NODE-1228-length-20850-cov-14.248425_pt1 | contig 20850 bp, 22 predicted proteins | sample MGYA00238155_ERZ761577 | MGnify/ENA primary metagenome ERZ761577 (study PRJEB28898, sample SAMN06268775) | compost metagenome | isolation source: Emeryville, CA | place: USA:Emeryville, CA | collected...
TTGACGGCGTCCACGCCTGCGTCGACGAGCGCCTGGGCGCCCTCGCGCGTCGCGATGTTGCCGCCGATCACCTGGACGTGCTGCGTGAAGGAGTCGGACTTGATGCGGCGCACCATGTCGAGCATGAGCTTGGCGTGACCGTTCGCGGTGTCCACGACGAGCACGTCGACGCCCGCCTCGACGAGCGCGGTGACGCGGTCCCAGGCGTCCCCGAAGAAGCCGACCGCGGCGCCGACCACGAGGCGCCCTTCGGCGTCCTTGGTGGACAGCGGGTACTGCTCGGACTTCACGAAGTCCTTGACGGTGATGAGTCCCGCGAGGCGCCCAGCGTCGTCGAGGAGGGGCAGCTTCTCGACCTTGTGCTTGGCGAGCAGGGCCGCGGCGTCCTCGCGCTCGATGCCCACCGGCGCCGTGACGAGCGGCTGGGGCGTCATGACGTCCTTGACGCGCAGTGTCTCGAAGTCCGCGGAGCGCACGAAGCGCAGGTCACGGTTCGTGATGATGCCGATGAGGTGGCCCGCGTCGTCGACCACGGGCAGTCCCGAGACGCGGTAGCGGCCGCACAGCTCGTCGAGCTCGGTGAGGGTCGCGTCCGGGCCGATCGTCAGCGGGTCGGTGATCATGCCCGACTCGGAGCGCTTGACGATGTCGACCTGGTGGGCCTGGTCCTCGATCGAGAGGTTGCGGTGCAGGATGCCGATGCCGCCCTGGCGCGCCATGGCGATCGCCATGCGGGCCTCGGTCACGGTGTCCATCGCGGCGCTCACGAGGGGGATGCGCAGCGAGATCTCGCGGGTGAGGCGGGTCGTGGTGTCGACCTCGCTCGGGATGACGTCGGTCTCGCCCGGAAGGAGCAGGACGTCGTCGTAGGTGAGGCCGATCTGGCCGAAGGGACCGGGAGCGTCGCTCCCCAGGGAAGGCTCGCGCGTCATCTGGCCATGATACGTGCGCGCGGAAGGCCCCCCTGGCCCCGTCTCACGCCCCCCGAGCCTGCGGGCCCGGAGGCCTCGCGAGGCCCAGGTCACGACTGCTGCGTCTTCTTCGCCGCAGGTGCGCCGAGGGCGAGAGCTCAGCGGATGAGGCCGCTGCGGATGCCGATCGCGACGGCCTGGGCCCGGTCGCGCGCCCCGAGCTTGCGGAAGAGCCGCTGGGCGTGGGTCTTGATCGTGTCCTCGGAGAGGAACAGGTCCTGGCCGATCTGGCTGTTGGAGCGCCCGTTGCTCATGCCCACGAGCACCTCGTACTCGCGCTTCGTGAGCTCGACGTCCCGCGTCACCGGCTCGGCGGGCGAGCTCGGCGAACCCGGTGAGCCGTGCGAGAAGCGCGCCCCGGGAGAGCTCGCCACGGGCGTTGCGGGCTGCGGCACGAGCGGCGCGGCGAAGATGTGCGCCGCGATCGCCGCGAGGTCCGAGCTCGAGGCCTCGGGGGTGAGGTAGCCGCGCGCACCGAGGGTGATGGCCCGGTCGAGCGCGACCTCGTCACCCTTCTCCGCAAGGACGACGACGACGGTCCGCTGGCTCACGAGCCGCAGCTGCCGCAGGGTCTCGATGGGCCCGGGCGAGGGCAGGTGGGCGTCCAGCAGGACGATCCCCGGAGGAGCGATGCGCGCGAGGCGCACCAGCTCCGCGGCGTCGCCAGCGGTTCGCACCGACGAGATGGACGGCACACCGGCCGCTGCGGCCGCGAGCCTCTCGCGCACCGCAGCCATGCCGTGACAGATCACGATTCCGGACACTGCTCTCCCCTTGCCCCATGCCGCCGAGTCGCGGCTCTCCCTGGGGTATCGGCCAGCCCCGTCACTCCTTCGTGCTAACTCAGGGGTGAAGTATTCGCGCATCGAGGATCTAGCGGTCATGGCTCACATTTCCAGAGGTGCTAGCACCTGCCGCGGCGGTCACCTCGTGCAGAAGACCGGCAAAGCTTCTCGCCCGCTGGACGTTCCGGTGCAGCGGAAGCTCCCTCGCGGCCGACTCGTCGACGGTCCCGACGAAGATCTGGAGCTCTTGCAGCGCCTCGTGCACGACGCCCACGACCTCGAGGTCGGCGCGCGCCCTGTCGGACAGCAGGACGAGGGCGACAGGGCGCACCATCGTGCACAGCTCGACGAGGTGACGGGCCCCGATGGGACCCGTGACGACGCGAGCCCCGACCTCGCGCTCCTCGAGCGCGGCCGCCATGGCGTGCAGGGTGAGACGGCTCGAGCCGTCCCCCGTCGAGGCGAGCAGCACCGTCTCGCGCGAGCGCTCGCCGAGGTCCCTCGCCGGCTCGGGGCGCTTGCGGAGCACCGCGAGCGCGGCGGCCTCGAGGATCGTCGTCGCGTCCTCACCCGGACGGGCGAGCACCGTGCGCGCCGCGATCGAGGAGCGCGCGGGAGAGACGAGCTCGTTCCACCAGCGCTCGGCCCCCTCGGTGAGGCCCGCGGCAAGGATGCGTCGACAACGGCTCGGGTCCATCGCGAGAGCCGCGTCCACGACGGCGGTCACGGTGACCGGGCCGGAGTGCGTGCCGTCGAGGTCCCCACCGATCCGGGAGACCGAGGCGAGCGCGCCGTCGACCTCGTCGAGCTCGTGCGACGGGGTCGCGCGCGCGACGCGGGCGGCCTCGCTCGGCGCGACGCCGTCGAGCGTCAGTCGTCGCATCACGACGAGGCGCGCGACGTCCTCCGCCCCGTAGCGACGGTGCGAGCCCGCCGAGCGCTCGGAGGGACCGAGGCCGTAGCGACGGTCCCAGGTGCGCAGGGTCGCGGGGGCCACACCGAGGCGGGCGGCTACTGCAGCGACCGTCAGAGCGGGTGCCCCCGGGGCGGCTGGAACCGCATCGTCAGGGGTGACCATGACTCGATTGTGCCCCGCTGTGACCAAGTTCTGCACCGCGGGGTGTCCGCTTCACCCGCTTGTTCAGGTGCCAGCACCTAAAGGTGTCCCCTTTGTCCCACTTCTCGGCCGGGTTGTACGGTCACGAAAGAAGTTCTGGACAAAGCCTTGAACAACTTCTGGCGCGGTTGTAGTGTGCATCGCACGGCACGACGACACAGCTTCCCCGGCGATCCCGGGGTACGACGCAAGGAGGCTCGGTGATGGCGGAGATCTCACGGCTCCCAGGTCCGGTACTCGACCTGTGGGAGTGGCAGTTCGAAGGGGCGTGCCGCGAGGCCGACCCCACGCTCTTCTTTCACCCGGAGGGCGAGCGCGGCACCGCACGCCGTCGTCGAGCCGAGGCCGCGAAAGCCATCTGCGCCACGTGCCCCGTGATGAAGCAGTGCCTTGAGCAGTCCCTGCGCGTGCGCGAGCCCTACGGCGTGTGGGGCGGCCTCTCCGAGGACGAGCGCGCCGCGATCCTTGCCAACCCCGTCCGCAAGGCCAGCTGACCCACTTCCAGCTCCGCGGACACCTCGAGACCCCCGACCCGTCCCCGTCGGGGGTCTCGAGGTGTCCGGGCCAGAGCGTCCCGCCACCTGGCACCCCCCTCCCGCGGCACGCACCCCGCCGCTAGGGTGTCGGCCGCGTCGCGGAGGTCCCGCGCGCGTACGGAGGGGGAACCCGCATGAGCGAAGAGGTCGCGCAGCTCGCCGCCCGGCCCGGGGTGGCGCCCTGGCGCATCAGGCTCGCCGAGCTCGTCGAGTCGCCGCCCGTGACACGGGCGATCGTCGGGATCATCCTCGTCAACGCCGCTCTCATGGGCGTCGAGACGAACCACGGGCTCATGGCCGAGCACGGCCACACGATCCACCTGCTCGACAAGATCTGCCTCGGCATCTTCGTCGTCGAGCTCGCCGCCAAGCTGATCGCCTACGGGCTGACCTTCTGGCGCAACGGCTGGCGGATCTTCGACTTCCTCGTGGTGGCCGTCGCCCTCGTCCCGGGCGCGGGCCCGTGGGCCGTGCTGCGCTCGCTGCGCGTGCTGCGCGTCCTGCGCCTGCTGACGATCGTCCCCTCCCTGCGCCGCGTCGTCGCCGCCTTCCTGCACGCGATCCCCGGCCTCATGGGCGTCGTCGCCGTGATGGCGATCATCTTCTACACCGGCGGGGTGCTCGCCACGACCCTGTACTCCGAGTCCTTCCCCGAGTTCTTCGGCGACCTCGAGACGAGCCTCTACTCGCTCTTCCAGGTCATGACGCTCGACAGCTGGCACTCGCAGATCGTCCGTCCGATGGAGGCGGTCGAGCCCTCGGCGGGGCCCTTCTTCCTGATCTTCGTCGTGGTCACGAGCTTCACGGTGCTCAACCTCTTCATCGGCATCATCGTCACGGCCATGCAGGAGATCAACGAGGCCGAGGCGGCCGAGAAGCTCGCGAAGGACGAGAAGGCCGCCGAGGACGCGCGCGTCGCCGAGATCGCCCTCCTCGGTGTCGAGGGTGCTCGCAGGGCGGCCGAGGCCCGAGCGGAGGAGGCAGCCGAGGCCGAGCTCGCCGCGAACGGCCACCTCGAGACCGCGACGCTGCCCCAGGAGGACGTGGCGGCGATCATCGAGCGCATGGAGCGCGACCTCGCTGCGCTGCGCAGCCACGCCGCTCGCAGCTGAGCCGTCCCGAGAATGACGAAGGCCCCGCCGCCCAAGGGCTGCGGGGCCTTCGATCGCGCCTACGAGAGGCGCCAGGTCACTTCGTGACGACCGCGAGGATGTCGCGCGCCGAGAGGATGAGGTACTCCTCACCGGCGTACTTGACCTCGGTGCCGCCGTACTTCGAGTAGATGACGATGTCGCCGACGGCGACGTCGAGGGGGACACGGTTGCCGTTGTCGTCGATGCGACCCGGACCGATCGCCAGGACCTCGCCCTCCTGGGGCTTCTCCTTGGCGGAGTCAGGGATGACCAGACCGGAGGCGGTGGTCTGCTCCGCCTCGACCGCCTTGACGACGATCCGGTCCTCGAGCGGCTTGATGGAGACCGACACTGCGGACCTCCCCTTCGCGAGATGAGTTGCTGACTAGGGACAGTGGAGCACGGTGCTGGCTCGCCGTCGTCGCGGGTGCCGACAAGCTCTCCGTGCGCGCGTCCTCCGAGGAGGACCCGCAGCAAATCTATGCCGCCATTAGCACTCGGTCAAGGCGAGTGCCAACCAGCGGAAGGGCTGCTCAGCCCTCTGCGGCGTGGAAGGATCGGCCCATGGACGCGAGCGCCCTGAGCAAGCTCCTCAGCCCGGAGGGGTGGGCCCTCCTCGGCGTGCTCCCGCCGTACCACCCCGACGCCGCGATGGCGATCTCCGAGCGCCTGCGCTCCGAGGGCTTCGACGGCGAGCTCGTCGCCGCAGCGCTCACCCAGTCGCGCCTGCGGGCCAAGGCTGCCGAGAAGTTCGGCGACTTCGCCCAGGGCATGCTCTTCACGCCCGAGGCCCTCGAGCAGGCCACGCGCCTCACGGTCGCAGCCCACCACGCCCAGCGCTACCGGCGCGCAGGCTCGCAGCGGGTCGCAGACCTCACGTGCGGGATCGGCGGGGACTCCCTCGCTATCGCCGGCATGGGCATCGGCGTGCTCGCGGTCGAGATCGACGAGCTCACCGCGGCCCTCGCCACGGTGAACCTGCGCCACTTCGAGAACGCCGAGGTACGCCACGGCGACGGGCTCGCCGTGGACCTGAGGGCCGAGGGGGTCGACGCCGTCTTCGCCGACCCGGCCCGCCGCACGCGCTCGGGCTCGCGCCGCCACGACCCCCGGGCCTACGCCCCTCCCCTCGAGGAGGTCCTCGCGATCCGCGCGAGCGTCCCCGCACTCGGGGTCAAGGTGGGCCCCGGCATCCCGCACTCGGAGGTGCCCGAGGACGCCGAGGCCCAGTGGGTGTCCGTGGACGGGACCGTGGTCGAGGCGGGGCTCTGGTTCGGTGACCTCGCCTCGGGCGGACCGGGTCGCAGCGCGCTCGTGGTGCGCGGGGAGCACGCCTCGACGCTCGCCGACGACGGCGCCCGCGCGAGCACGGGCCCTCTCGAGTCCTACCTCTTCGAGCCTGACGGTGCCGTGATCCGCGCCGGTCTCGTGGGCACGGTGGCGCAGCGGATCGGCGGCCACCTGGTCGATCCCACGATCGCCTACGTGACCGCGAGCTCGCCGGCCTCGGCGGACCCCGCTCTCGCGACGGGCTACCGCGTGCTCGACTCGATGCCCTTCAACCTCAAGCGCCTGCGCTCCTACCTGCGCGAGCGCGGGGTGGGCAGGGTGACCATCAAGAAGCGCGGCACGGCCGTCACGCCAGAGTCCCTGCGCTCGCAACTCTCGCTCAAGGGCGAGGAAGCAGCCACACTGGTCCTGACCCGGATCTCCGGGGCCCAGCACGTGATCGTCGTGGAGGCACTGTGAGCCTGGAGTTCGCGTCGTCGGAGCGCTCGAGCATCGGCGTGGAGTGGGAGCTGGCCTTCGTCGACGCCGACTCGGGGGACCTGCGCCAGGTCGCGGACACCGTGCTGCCCAAGGTCGCCGAGTCCTTCGGCGGCGAGCACCCCTTCATCCACCCCGAGCTGCTGCTCAACACGGTCGAGATCGTCTCCGGCGTGCGCCGCACGGCGGGCGAGGCGGCGGCGGACCTCGAGCGCTCGATCGATGCGATCCGCGAGGTGACCGACCCGCTGCGCGTCGAGCTCATGGGCGGCGGCGCGCACCCCTCAGCGCAGTGGACCCAGCAGAAGGTCACCGACAAGCAGCGCTACGCGACGCTCATCGAGCGCACGCAGTGGTGGGGACGCCAGATGCTCATCTACGGCGTGCACGTGCACGTGGGCATCGAGTCCCGGGACAAGGTGCTGCCGATCTGGCGCGCGATGCTCACGATGTTCGGGCACATCCAGGCCCTGTCCGCCTCGAGCCCCTACTGGGCGGGCCAGGACACGGGATACGCGTCCAACCGCGCCCTGATGTTCCAGCAGCTGCCCACCGCGGGCCTCGGCTGGCAGTTCGAGGAGTGGTCCCAGCTCGAGCAGTACGTCGAGGACATGACCCACACGGGCGTGATCTCGGAGTTCAACGAGGTTCGCTGGGACGTGCGCCCCTCCCCCGGGCTCGGCACCCTCGAGATGCGCATCGCCGACGGCGCCTCGAACCTGCTCGAGGTGCGCGCGATCTCCGCCTTCACGCACTGCCTCGTCGAGCACTTCTCCTCGCTCCTCGACGCGGGGAAGCCCACGCCCACCCTGCCCGCGTGGTTCGTGCAGGAGAACAAGTGGCGCGCGGCGCGCTACGGCATGGACGCGATCCTCATCCTCGACCGCGAGCGCACCGAGAAGCTCGTGACCGAGTCGGTCGAGGAGTGGCTCGAGGTGCTCGCTCCCGCAGCCGAGCGGCTCGGGTGCACCGAGGACCTCGAGCTCGTGCGCGTCATCCTGCGGCGCGGGGCCTCCTACCAGCGCCAGCGCGCGGCGGCCCGGCGGGCGGGCGGAGAGCTCGGCGCCGTCGTCGACTCCCTCGTCGCCGAGATGCGCGCGGGCAAGCCGCTCTAGGCGCTCCGGTTCGCCCGAGAGGGCATCGCTCCGGTCGCCGTAGAGGGCAGCGCCCGCGGTGCGCCGTCGTCGGCCCGGCTCGCCCTCCTCCCGAGCACCCTCGATCCTTGCGATACCCACTAGTTGACATTGCATAGTAGCGGGCATAGCCTCGAGCCATGAGCCCCGCCGTTCGCGACCCCCAGATGCTCAAGGGCATCCTCCCCGTGCTCGTGGTGGCCCTGCTCACCGAGCAGGAGTCCTACGGGTACGAGCTCGTGACCCGCCTGCAGGACGCGGGCCTCGAGGACATCTCCACCGGCACGGTCTACCCCGTGCTCACGCGCCTCGAGCGCGAGGGACACATCTCCTCGCGGCTCGTCGCGTCCTCCGCGGGCCCCGCCCGCAAGTACTACCTGCCCACCCCGCAGGGGGCGGCCCACCTGCAGCAGGCGGCCGCCGGCTGGCGCGAGCTGGCCCGCACGGTCGAGGCCGTGCTCTCCCGCCTCCCCCGGACCGAGGAGCCATCATGACCACGACGACGACGGACCGACGACTGACCCTGCGCGAGCGCTGGCGGATCGAGCGCTACCTGCTCGACTTCTCCTCCCCCATGCAGGACTACCCGCGCAAGGAGTACCGCCAGATCAAGCGAGAGCTCCGCGCGAGCCTCGTCGCCGCGACCCTCGACGTGGGCGTCGACCAGGCCGTCAAGGACCTGGGCAGCGCCCGGGCCCTCGCCGACGGCTACATCAGCGAGCTTGGCCGCCGGCTGCCGCGCTGGGAGACCGGGGCGATCATCGCGACGCTCGTGATCGGGGCCTTCGTGTACCTCACGTTCTCCTACAGCCTCGGCGCCCTCGACACGCTCGAGGCCCTGGGCGGCGGAGAGGTGGACCTCTCCGTGCTCGGTGTCGCGACGAAGGTGCACTTCAGCGAGGAGTCCGTGTCGCTCAGCAGCACTCTGAGCGGGCTCGGGGCCGCCATCTGGGGCGGTGCCGCCCTCGTGGCCTTCGCCCTCGGCTCTCGCTTCTGGCGCGTGTTCACCGGGTGAGCAGCCGTCGCTCCGCCCCCGCTGCAGGCCGGTCCTCGACCGGCCCGCAGCCCTGCCCGCCGCGTCACACCGTGACGAGCTCGAGGGGCATCGAGGAGTCGACCGGGATGTCGAAGCTCGAGGCCGGCAAGCCGCGGCGCACGACGGCGGCGCCGAGCGCGGCGATCATCGCCCCGTTGTCCGTGCAGTAGCGCAGCGGCGGGATGCGCACGTCGATGCCCGCCGCGGCGCAGCGCTCGGTCGCAAGGTCACGCAGCTGGGAGTTCGCGGAGAAGCCGCCGCCGATCACGAGGTTGTCGACGCCCTCGCGCTCGCAGGCCGCGATGGTCTTGGCGACGAGCACGTCGGCCACGGCGTCGGCGAAGGAGGCCGCGACGTCGTTCAGGGGGATCGCCTCCCCCGCGTCCTCTCGAGCCTCGACCCAGCGGGCCACTGCCGTCTTGAGGCCGGAGAAGGAGAAGTCGTAGGCGTGACGCTCCTGGTCCTTGGCGGCGGTGAGGCCGCGCGGGAAGCGAATCGCGTTCTTGTCGCCCTCGCGCGCTAGGCGGTCGATGTGCGGGCCGCCCGGGTAGGGCAGGCCGAGCAGGCGACCCACCTTGTCGAAGGCCTCGCCCGCGGCGTCGTCGAGGGTCGAGCCGAGCTCGGTGACGCCCGTGACGATGTCGTCCACGCGCAGCAAGCTCGTGTGCCCACCGGAGACCACGAGAGCGACGAAGCGCTCGGGGAAGAGCCCGTGCACGAGCTCGTCGACAGCGGCGTGCCCGATGACGTGGTTCACGCCGTACAGCGGGACGTCCAGGGCGACCGCGAGAGACTTCGCGGCCGAGGCCCCGACCGTGAGCGGACCCACGAGGCCAGGGCCTGCGGTCACGGCGATCGCGTCGACCTCGGCGAGGCTCACCCCCGCGTTCTCGAGCGCACGGTCGAGCGTGGGGACCATCTGCTCGAGGTGGGCTCGAGAGGCGATCTCGGGGATGATCCCGCCGAAGCGCGCGTGCTCGTCCATCGAGCTCGCCACCGCCTCGCCCACGAGCTCGGAGCGGTCGGGGTACGCGCGGACGAGCGCGACCCCTGTCTCGTCGCACGAGGTCTCGATGCCGAGCACGAGGGGCGCAGAGGTCATGCGTCCAGGGTAGGCGCACGCCGGGAGCCCGAGGCCGGGCTCCGCTCGGGCTGTGACCGAGCCCACGGCTGATCAGGAAACACGCCCTATCGGTTGAGCGTTCAACCAGTATGACGATCGCTCCTGAGACCTCTTCCGCCGCCGAAGGCACCTCGCCCTTCGTGCTCGACCCTGTCGCGCAGGACGCACTGTTCCGCTCCGCGCGCACCGCCCGACGCTGGGCCGAGCGTCCCGTGAGCGAGGAGCATCTCGCGAGCGTCTACGAGATGCTGCGCTGGGGCCCCACCGCGATGAACACCTCGCCGCTGCGTCTGCTGCGCGTCGCGAGCACCGAGGCCCGCGAGCGCCTCGCGAGCCACCTCGCCGAGGGCAACCGCGAGCGCGCCCTCACCGCTCCGCTGACCCTCGTGCTCGCGCTCGACGCGGACTTCCACGAGCACCTCGACACCCTCGTGCCGCACTGGCCCGGAGCCGCCGAGGTCTTCGCAGACCCGCAGCGTCGCCTCGCCACCGCGCGTGACAACGCCTTCCTCCAGGCCGGCTACCTGATCCTCGCGCTGCGCGCGAGCGGGCTCGAGGTCGGGCCCATGGGCATCGCGGACCCTGAGGGCCTCGACGCCGACCTGCTCGCCGGCAGCTCGTGGCGCTCGATCCTCGTGGTCAACGCGGGCTTCCCCGCCGAGGACAACGGCGCCCACCCGCGAGCCCCGCGCCTCGACCCCGGGCTCGCGATCCGCTCGCTCTAGGCGAGCCCCCCCCGGACCGGTTGCGCCCCGTCTCGTCGAGTCCCCCCCTGCGGCGAGGCGGGGCACAGCCACTCTCCGGCCCGCGCGCCCGCTCAGCGCAGCGCGAGCCGCATCGTGAGAGCGTCGACGTTCTCCGGCTGGTAATAGCCGCGGCGCACGCCGAGGCGCTCGAAGCCCATCGACTCGTAGAGGCCGATCGCCTGCTCGTTGTCGACGCGGACCTCGAGGAACACCTGCCGGGCGCGCCGCCCACGCTCGTGCTCGAGCAGCGCCTCGAGCAGCCTGCGCCCAAGCCCGCGGCCCTGGTGGCTCCGGGCGACGCCGATCGTCATGACCTGCGCGTCCAGCCCGTCGAACCAGCTCCCCGCGTAGCCCACGAGCAGCGGCCCGCCCTCGACGTCCTCGTCCTCGAGGGCCAGGTAGACGCGGTCACGCCCCGCGAGCTCGTCGCGGACCATCCACTCGCTCCACGCCCCCGCGCCGAAGAGCTCGCGCTCGAGCTCGAGCACGCGTGGCACGTCGGCCGTCGTCAGCGGGCGCAGCCTCATCCCGAGGCGCGCTTGCGTCCGGCGGCAGGGACGGCGTCGGGCCGGCGCAGGTAGAGCGGCTCGGAGGGCTGGGCGACCCCCCGGCGAGCGCGCTCGACCGCGAGCCGCGCGAGCACGGCCGGGTCGGGCAGCTCGGGGCCGCCCACCTCCCCGAAGGTCTCCGCGTAGAGCGAGGCCCCTCGACCGACGACGACGGCGCCCTCGGCGAGCCGCGCGAGCTCGGCGGGCCGGTCCACGAGCGGCCCGGTGAGGAGCTCGACCGCACCCCCTTCCACGCGGTAGCGCGCGGCGTAGACCTCCTTGCGGCGCGCGTCCGCGACCGCGAGCACCTCGCCCTCGACCCCGGAGGCGGCAGCGAGCGCGTCGAGAGAGCTCACGCCGTAGACCGGGATCTCGCGGGCGCGAGCGAAGACGCGCGCGGTGACGAGCCCCGCCCGCAGGCCGGTGAAGGGAGCAGGTCCCGTCCCGACGACGACGGCGCTCAGGTCCGCGGGCTCGAGCCCCGCCTCGACGAGCACCTCGCGGATCATCGGTGCGAGCAGCTCGGCGTGCTGGCGACCCGAGTCGACCGAGCGCGCCGCGAGAGGGCTTCCCTCGTCGTCGCAGAGGCTGACGGCCACCGCCGCCGAGGTGTCGATCGCAAGCACGGCCACGGGGCTAGTTTCCCACGCCCTCGCCGCGCAGCAGCGCGGCCGCGAGGTGGGCGGTCGAGCGCAAGAGCTTCGTCCGCCCGTCGTTGACCGCGACGATCGCGGCGCGCGCGCGGTCCTCGGAGAGCAGCGCTGTCGCGACCCAGGCCGTGTTCGATCCCTGGTGGCCGAAGGAGACGCCCTCGATCCGCGCGCAGCCCCAGCCCATGCCCTGAGGCACGGGCTCGCTCGAGCGCGGGCCGAGAAGGAGCTCGATCGTGCTCGGCTCGAGGAGCCTCGGAGCGTCCGAGCCGAGCAGGAAGAGCTTGAGGAAGCGCGCCCAGTCCGTCGTCGTCATGTGGAAGGTCCCCGCGGGGGACATGACGAGGGGGTTGTCCGCGAGGCCCGCAGGGTCGAGCCCGGGCCCCTTGCCCATCCCCGCCACGAGCGCGCGATGGCCCCAGATGCCCGCGGGCGCGCCGAGCCCGGCCGAGGTGATGTCGAGCGGGTCGAGCACGAGCTCTGCGAGCGCCTGCTCGAAGGGCGAGCCGGTGAGCCGCTCGATCGCGGCGCCCGCGGCCGTGAAGCCCAGGTTCGAGTAGACGAAGCGGCCGCGCCCCTGCGGCGGGGCCGCGAGCACCGCGGCGACCGCGTCCGTGCGTCGCTCGGGCAGGGGTCGCTCGTCCGCGAAGGCTGCGCGCATCGCGGCGCGGTCGAAGTTCGCTGGAAAGCCTGCCTGGTGACGCAGCACCTCCTCGACGGGGACCTCGGCCCACGCGGGGTCGGCCTCCAGGTCCCCGAAGAGCTCGGTGACCGGGGTGTCCCAGCTCAGGTCACCGCGCTCGACGAGCCGCGCGAGGGCCACGGCTGTGAAGGCCTTGACGCACGAGCCCAGGTGCCACGCGTCCCCGGGCTGCACCTGTTCCTCGGGGTGCCCGCGACGCCGGTGCCCGAGGGCGAGCAGCTCGGGGGCTCCCGACGCGGGCACGATCCCCGCGACGATCGCAGGCACGCCCCACTGGCGGCGCACCCGCTCGAGACCTTCGGCAGGGACGAGCTCGGTCATGCGCAGGCTCCTTCTCGACGCACCGGGGCGCGTCGGGTCGAGACGGTCAGCTGGCAGCGCCGGGGAGCTCGACGCCCTCCCAGCGCGGCCCGAGGGCGCGGACGGTCACGTGTCGGGGGCCGAGCTCGGCTGCCTCGGGATCCTCGACAAAGCCGTGCGGGCGCTCGATCGTCACCTCGAGGCGGTCCTCCGCGAGCACCTCGGCGAGGCCCTCGCCCCACTCGACCACCGTGACGGAGTCCTCGAGGCTCGCGTCGAGGTCGAGGGCGTCGAGGTCCTCGAGGGACTCGAGCCGGTAGGCGTCGACGTGCACGAGGGCGGGGCCGTCCGCGAGAGGCGGGTGCACGCGCGCGATGATGAAGGTCGGGCTCGCGACCTGGCCGCGCACGCCGAGGCCCTCGCCGAGCCCCTGGGTGAGCGTCGTCTTGCCGGCCCCGAGCGGGCCCGTGAGGAGCACGAGGTCCCCGGCGCGCAGCACCCTGGCCAGGGCGCGGCCGAGCTCGTGCGCGGCCTCGGCGTCGTCGAGCACCACCTCGAGGGCGGCCCCGCTCACTCCTCGGCCCCCTCTCCCACGTAGTGGCGCGGCACGCGAGAGCCCAGGCGCGTGACGATCTCGTAGGAGATGGTCCCGCCTGCCCGCGCCCAGTCCTCCGCCGTCGGGCCGCCCTCGCCCCCGGTGCCGAAGAGCTCGACGCGGTCCCCCGCCTGCTCGCTCGCGCCGGGCCCGAGGTCGACCACGAACTGGTCCATGCACACCCGGCCCGCGATCCCGAGAGTCCGCCCGCCCACGCGCACCGGCGCTCCGAGGCGCCCGTCCTGGCCCGAGCAGTGCCGCGGGATGCCGTCCGAGTAGCCGAGCGGGACCACGCCCACGAGCGTGTCCTCGGCCGTGACGTAGTGGTGCGCGTAGGAGAGCCCCTGGCCCGCGGGGACGGGCTTGACGGTCGCGAGCTCGGCCTCGAGGGTCATCGCGGGCGTGAGACCGAGCTCGGCCGAGCTCTTGATCTCGGGGATCGGCGAGAGGCCGTAGACCGCGATGCCCGGGCGCACGAGGTCGAGGTGCACCGCGGGGTTGGTGAGCGTCGCGGCGGAGTTGGCCAGGTGGCGCACCTCGAGCCGGGCCCCCGCGCGCTCGACCAGCTCGACGGCACGCGCGAACTCCTCGGCCTGGGCCAGCACCGTGGGGTGCTCGGGAGCGTCGGCGAAGGCGAAGTGCGAGAAGACGCCGACGACGGCGAGCGCCTCCTCGGCCTGCGCGCGCATGAGCGCGTCGAGCACCTCGGGGAGCTGGGAGGGCATGACGCCGTTGCGGCCGAGCCCCGAGTCGACCTTGAGGTGCACGCGGGCCGTGCGGCCCGCCTCGCGCGCCGCGGCGACGAGCGCCTCGACGGCCCAGGGCGCGGCGACCGCGAGGTCGACGTCGGCCTGGACGGCCTCGCTCAGCGGCGCTCCGGGCGCGAAGAGCCACGCGAGCACGCGACCGGTGTCCCCCTCCGCGCGCAGCTCGAGCGCCTCGGAGACCTGGGCGGTGCCGAGCCAGGTCGCGCCCCCGCGGCGGGCGGCTCGGGCGGCGGGCACGAGCCCGTGGCCGTAGCCGTCGGCCTTGACCACGGCCATGACCTCCGCGGAGGTCCCGGAGGCGAGGGAGCGCACGTTCGCGGCGATCGCGTCGAGGTCGACGACGGCGCGGGCGGGGTAGGTCTGCACCGTCCCATCCTCGCACCCGGCGAGCGGGGCGGGCGTGGGGATCGGGAGCTCAGTGGGCCGCGTCGACCCAGGCGTCCTCGAGCTCGTGCAGCACGGTGACCTCGAGGTTGTCCGCGAGGAGTCGTGCGATCACGCGGGCGAGCGGCTCCGCGAGCCCTCCGGCCACCTGGACCTCGCCGAGCTGGTCGCGCGTGACCGAGAGCATGAACTCCATCTCGCCCTCGAGCTCGTAGGAGTTCGGCTCGAGGCGCACGGTGTGGCCGAGGACCTGCCACGCGAAGTAGGTGCCACCCAGGGCGTGGACGCTCGAGCCCTCGAGACCGGGCGCGAGGCCGAGCGCGCTCGAGATCCGCGCGGCGACCTCCTCGATCGATCCCGAAGCACCCAGGAGCAGCACCTCGACGGTCACGCGCTCACGACCCCGGCGTCGGACAACATGGGCACATCGTAGAAGTCGGACGCGAGGCGGGCACGGCGATCGGGCACCTAGATCGGTTCGAGCGCTCGGGCGGGGGCGCGGCGCGGGGGCCAGGGCCGCGCAGCTCAGTCCATCGAGATCACGAGGTCCGCGCGCTCGCGGGTCCTCGCGACGAGCCGAGCGTTGCGCTCGTCGGGGCCGAGCACCCAGTCGCGCGCGAACCCGGGCTCCTTGCCCGTCGCGACGTGCCGCGCGAGGAGCCGCTCGATGCGCAGCTCTTGCTCGAGCTCGCAGAACCAGGCCTCGTCGAGCAGTTCTCGCACGGGGGCGAAGCCGTGCTCCTCGCACAGCAGGTAGTTGCCCTCGACGATCACGAGGGGCACCTCGTGCGGGACCTCGATCGCCCCGGTCACCCCGTGCCGCAGGTCACGGCGGTACTCGGGCGCCCACACCGTCTCCTCCGCCGCGCGCAGCCGGCGCAGCAGGGCGACGAAGCCGGCCGCGTCGAAGGTGTCGGGCGCTCCTTTACGCTCCGCTCGCCCCAGGCGCTCGAGGGTCCCTTGAGCGAGGTGGAAGCCGTCCATGGGGACGACGACGGCGAGCGGTCCGAGCTCCTCCGCGAGCCGGGCCGCGAGCGTCGACTTCCCCGCGCCCGGGGGCCCCGCGATGCCCAGCAGCGTCCGGCCCCCTCGCGCGGCAAGCTCGCGGGCCCGCGCGAGGGCAACCTCGAGGCTCACGCTCCGGCCCCGAGGAGCTCGGCGAGCACGCGCGGGACCTGCGCGGCGACCTGGCTCGCGAGGATCGGCCCTCCCCCGCTCGCCGCTCGGGCCGCTCGACCGCACACGCTCGCGGCCACGGCGGCGAGCCGGGCCGGCAGGTCCTGGTCCTCCGCGAGCTCCGCCGAGCGCCCCGCGAGCAGCGTGCCGAGCACGCCCGCGAGGACGTCGCCTGCCCCCGCGGTCGCGAGCCACGGCGTCGCCTCCGACTGCGCGAGCACCCCGCCCGGTCCGACGACGAGCGTCACGGCTCCCTTGAGCAGCACGGTCGCCCCGGTCTCCTCGTGGGCCAGCCGGGCCCAGCGCAGCGGCTCGGCCTCGACCTGCTCGCGCTCGACGCTCGCTCCGCGCGCCCCGAGGAGCGCCGCGAGCTCTCCCGCGTGCGGCGTGAGCACCACCGAGGGCGCGAGGCGCTCTGCCATCGCCCCGACGACGCCGAGCGCCCCCGCGTCGACCACGACGGGCAGCCGCTCCTCGAGCGCCGAGCCGAGTGACGCCCGCAGGCGATCGGCGTCGTCGTCTGCGGTGCCCGGCCCGAGCACCCAGGACTGCACGCGACCGGGAGAGGTGACCGTCTCGGGACGGCGCGCGAGGACCTCGGCGCCGGCCGGGCCGAGGTAGCGCACCATGCCGGCTCCCGCGCGCGCCGCGGCCTCGACGGTGAGCACCGCAGCCCCGGGGTAGGTCCTCGAGCCGGCGTCGACGCCGACGACCCCGCGCGAGTACTTGTGGTCGCTCGCAGACGGCCGGGGCCATGCGGCGGCGAGCTCAGGGGCCTCGAGCCGGCGCAGCACGGCAGCGGCGGGATCGAGCTCGAGGCCGATCTCGACGAGCTCCACCTCCCCCGCGAGGGCAGCCGCGGGAGGGAGCAGCAGCCCGGGCTTGAGGGCCCCGAAGGTCACGGTGCGGTCGGCGCGCAGCACGCGGCCGGGTACGGCGCCGTCGTCGACGCCGATGCCGCTCGGGAGGTCCACGGCGAGGACGAGCGCACCGCGGTCCCCCGGTCCGCGCGGGTCGCTCTGCTCGAGGGCCGAGACGAGCTCGGCCGCCGGGCCGCGCAGGGCCCCCGCCGCCCCGATGCCCAGGAGGGCGTCGAGCACGAGGTCCGCGGACCACACGAGTCGCACGGCCTCTTCGAGGTCCTCGAGGCGCTCGGCCCGACCTCCCGCGCGGCGCAGGGCCTCGAGCCCGCCCGCGTGCGCCGACTCGCTCACGAGGAGCGCCCGGGCCTCGACCCCGCGGCGAGCGAGGAAGGCGAGGGCGTGCAGGGCGTCCCCGCCGTTGTTGCCCGAGCCGACGAGCGCAAGCACGCGAGCGCCGGCGACCCGGCCCCGGCGCTCGCGCAAGCACCGGGCGCAGCGGACCGCGAGCGCGAAGGACGCACGCTCCATGAGGCTGCCGCCGAAGCCCGACTCAGCAGCGAGCAGAGGCTGCTCGGCCGCGCGGACCTGCTCGGCGCTGAAGGCGAGGATCACAGCCTCATTGTGCTCCCCACCTGCGCCCGAGAGCAGGACCACGACAGTCGCGCGCGCAGCGCCCCGCGCTCGCCCTCCCGGTCTCGCATCGATTTGACCTGCGGTAACGTCGCCCTCATGCGACTTGGACTCTTCATCCCGCAAGGCTGGCGCTTCGACCTCGTCGGGGTGGACCCGACAGAGCAGTGGGCCACGATGAACGGCCTCGCCCAGCGCGCCGACGCGGGCTCGACCTTCGAGTCGATCTGGGTCTACGACCACTTCCACACCACGCCGGAGCACTCGCACGAGGCCACCCACGAGGCCTGGACGCTCATGGCTGCCTTCGCCGCGAGCACGCAGCGCGTGCGCCTCGGCCAGATGTGCACGTGCATGGGCTACCGCAACCCCGCCTACCTCGCGAAGCTCGCCGCCACGGTGGACCACGTCTCGGGCGGTCGCGTCGAGATGGGCATCGGAGCGGGCTGGTACGAGCACGAGTGGCGCGCCTACGGCTACGGCTTCCCCGCCGTGGGCGAGCGCATCACGGCGCTCTCCGAGGGCGTGCAGATCATGAAGCAGGCCTGGGAGACGGGCGAGGCCACGTTCTCCGGGAAGATCTTCGAGGTCGAGGGCGCGATCGTCGAGCCGCGCCCCCTCCAGGCCGGCGGCATCCCGCTGTGGATCGCGGGCGGCGGCGAGAAGCGCACGCTGCGCTACGTCGCGCGCTGGGGCCAGTACGCGAACATCGCGGGCGACGTCGAGGGCTTCCAGCACAAGTCCGCGATCCTCGAGCAGCACTGCCGTGAGGTGGGCCGCGACTTCGCCGAGATCACGCGATCGGCCAACTACAACGTGGTGATCGGCGAGAACCAGGCCGAGATCGACGAGAAGCTCGAGTGGATCCAGGCGCACTACGCCCAGGTCCTGCCGCACAAGGCCGCCGAGATCCGCGAGCAGTTCGCCACCGGTCCGCTCGTGGGCACCCCCGAGCAGATCGTCGAGAAGCTCCACGAGCTGCACGGCCTGGGCATGACCTACGCGATCACGTACTTCATCGACGCCGCCTACGACTCGCGCTCGCTCGAGCTCTTCGAGCAGCAGGTCGCCCCGCAGCTGCCCGCCTGAGCCCGCGCCCGCTCAGCGCTCGTCGCGCTCCGCGACCGCGACGGCCGAGGCGATCCCGGCGTCGTGCGAGAGGGACAGGTGGAAGCGGTCGATCCCGAGCTCCGCCGCGCGCGCCGCAACGGTCCCCGTGATCTCCACGACGGGCGGGCCTCCGCTCACGCGGTGCACCGTCGCGTCGTGCCACTGGAGGTTCCCCGGCGCGCCGAGGGCCTTCGCGATCGCCTCCTTCGCGGCGAAGCGCGCCGCGAGGGAGGAGGGCGGGACCTCGCGCTCGGCAGGGGTGAAGAGCTTCTCGCGCAGTCGCGGCGCCCTGGAGAGGGTCGCCATGAAGCGCTCGACGTCGACGACGTCGATCCCCACCCCGACGATCACGCGGGACCTGCCTACTCGACCGTGACGGACTTCGCGAGGTTGCGCGGCTGGTCGACGTCGAGCCCCTTGGCCGTCGCGAGCTCGCACGCGAAGATCTGCAGCGGGATCGTCGTCAGCAGGGGCGCGAGCAGCGTAGGCACCTGCGGGACGAAGAACACGCGGTCCGCGTAGGGCAGCACGTCGGTGTCGCCCTCCTCGGCGATCACGAGGGTGCGAGCACCGCGGGCGCGGATCTCCTGGATGTTGGAGACGACCTTCGAGTGCAGCGAGTCACGACCGCGCGGGGACGGGACGATCACGAAGACGGGCTGGTCCTGCTCGATGAGCGCGATGGGCCCGTGCTTGAGCTCGCCCGCGGCGAAGCCCTCGGCGTGGATGTACGCGAGCTCCTTGAGCTTGAGCGCTCCCTCGAGGGCGACCGGGAAGCCCACGTGGCGACCCAGGAAGAGCACCGAGGTGACGTCCTTCATCGCGCGCGCGACGTCCCGGATCTCCTCCGCGCCGTCGAGCACCTTCTGGATCTTCTCGGGGACCTCGCGCAGCTTGCCGAGCAGCTCGGCGATCTCGTCGGGGAACATGTTCCCGCGCAGCTGGGCGAGGTAGAGGCCCAAGAGGTAGGCCGCGGTGATCTGGCCCAGGAAGGCCTTGGTGGAGGCGACGGCGACCTCGGGGCCGGCGTGCGTGTAGAGCACGGCGTCGGACTCGCGCGGGATGGTCGAGCCGTGGGTGTTGCAGATCGCGAGGACCTTCGAGCCCTGCTCGCGCGCGTGGCGTACGGCCATGAGGGTGTCCATGGTCTCTCCGGACTGGGAGATCGCGACGACGAGCGTCTTCTCGTTCACCACGGGGTCGCGGTAGCGGAACTCGTGCGCGAGCTCGACCTCGACGGGGATGCGGCACCAGTGCTCGATCGCGTACTTCGCGACGTGCCCCGCGTACGCGGCCGTGCCGCACGCGACGACGACGATCTTGTCGACCGAGCGCAGCACCGACTCAGGAATGCGGATCTCGTCGAGCACGAGCTGGCCCTTGACGTCCGTGCGGCCCAGGAGCGTGTCGGCGACGGCGTGCGGCTGGTCGTGGATCTCCTTGTCCATGAAGGAGGAGAAGCCGCCCTTCTCGGCGGCCGCGGCGTCCCAGTCGACCGTGAATCGGTGCGCCTCGACCGGGTTGCCCTCGAAGTCGGTGACGCTCACCGAGTCGGGCGTGATGGTGACGACCTGGTCCTGGCCGAGCTCGAGGGCCTCGCGCGTGTGCGCGATGAAGGCGGCGACGTCCGAGCCGAGGAAGTTCTCGCCCTCGCCGAGGCCGACGACGAGCGGGGAGTCGTGCCGCGCTCCCACGACGGTGCGCGGGTCGTCGGCGTGCACCGCGAGCACCGTGAAGGTGCCCTCGAGGCGGCGCGCGACCTGGGTGAGGGCCTCGGTGAGGTTGCCCGTCTCCTCGAAGGCGCGCGAGACCAGGTGGGCGACGACCTCGGTGTCGGTCTCGGAGAGGAACTCCGCGCCCTCGGCCGCGACCTCGGCCTTGAGCTGGGCGAAGTTCTCGACGATGCCGTTGTGGATCACCGCGACCTTGCCCGCGACGTGCGGGTGGGCGTTGACGTCGTTGGGGGCGCCGTGCGTGGCCCAGCGGGTGTGGCCGATCGCGGCCGTCGCCGGGGGCAGGGGGTGCTCCTCGAGCTCGCTCACGAGGTTGCCGAGCTTGCCGGCCTTCTTGCTCGTCGCGACCTGACCGAGCTCGGCCGCGACGAGCGCGACCCCTGCCGAGTCGTAGCCGCGGTACTCGAGGCGACGAAGACCTTCCAGGACGACCTCGAGGGGCTTGTCTCCCGCAGCAAGGTCTCCGACGTAACCGACGATTCCGCACATGGGCCTCAGTCTACGGGGGGTCGCGACGGGCCGGGCCGCCCTCGCACCCGCCGGGCTGAGCAGGCCCTGTGTGCCCGGGCTTAGGACAGGGCGGCCTGGACCTCGAGGCTCGCCTCGGCCAGCACGTGGCCCTCGACGGCCCCGAGCAGCTCCTCGCGCGTGGTCCGAGCGCTGCCCTCGTACTCGAGGTCGAGCGCGAGGAGCGTGAAGGTGTACGTGTGGTCCTCGACGCACGGGCCGCGGTAGGAGCCCGGGGCGAGGAAGTTCCAGCCGAGGACTCCCTCGGTGACGAGGCCCTGCTCGGCAGGCTCGAGGGAGCGCAGCTCGCCGTCGAGTCCCGTGAGGACGAGGTGGACGTACTCGGGCTCGGTCTTGTCGTGCAAGGTCAGGGCGAAGGACTGTGTCCCTTCGGGGACGCCCGCCCACTCGAGCCGTGGGGAGCGGTTCTCGCCCGCGCAGAAGCTCATGACCGAGGCGGTGGCCCACTCCGGCAGGCGCCCGTCGGGGCCGAGGTCGGGGCTCGAGAGGGAGAGCTCTGGGGGCTCGGGAGCGGCC
>ENA-UOVV01001230-UOVV01001230.1-compost-metagenome-genome-assembly--contig:-NODE-1230-length-20822-cov-6.880339_pt1 | contig 20822 bp, 14 predicted proteins | sample MGYA00238155_ERZ761577 | MGnify/ENA primary metagenome ERZ761577 (study PRJEB28898, sample SAMN06268775) | compost metagenome | isolation source: Emeryville, CA | place: USA:Emeryville, CA | collected...
GGCCGCTGGCCACGGCCAGGTCGGCGCCGGCGATGGGCTTGATGCCCACCGCCTCCGAGCCCTTGTAGAACTTGATCAGGGCAAAGAGGTTGTTGAGGTCGGTGACCGCCAGCGCGGGGAAGCCCAGCTCGACCGCGCGGCTGAGCAGGTTGACCCGCTTGGCCTTGGCAGGATCGGCCTGGTCCGGCTTTTCGGGCACGCGGATGGTCGAGTCCGCGAGCGAATACTCGGTGTGGACGTGGAGGTGGACGAAGCCGGACATGCGCGGTCAGGGTACCGGCGGGGGGGAGGGGGAACAAGGACTTGACGCGCAGGCCCGGGCGGCGTCGGGCGTGCGGTGCGGGTTTTCGGCGATCATTGTGTCCAACTCCCTTTGTCCTGTGTCCATGCCCCAAGCTTCCCTGCAGCCGCTTGCCCCGTCCCAGCGCCTGGTCCTGCTCGATGCCGTCCGCGCGGTGGCCCTGGCCGGAATCCTGATGATGAACCTGGAAGCCTTCAATGGCACGGTCCTGGCTTCGGGCACGGGCCTGGACCTGTCCCTGGCCGGGGCCGACCGCTGGGTGGACGGGCTGGTCTATTTCTTCGTCCAGGGCAAGTTCTTCACCCTGTTCTCGCTGCTGTTCGGGATGGGCTTTGCGGTCATGGGCGACCGCGCCGAGGCCGCCGGGCGGCCATTCGCGGGGTTCTATTTCCGCCGCTGCCTGGCCTTGGGGGTGATCGGGGTGCTGCACGCGACCCTGGTCTGGGGCGGGGACATCCTGGCCAGCTATGCGCTGGCCGGGCTTTGCCTGCTGCCGTTCGCCCAGGCCCGGGCCCGCTGGCTGCTGTTCCCCGGGATCATGCTGTTCCTGGCCGCGCCGGCGATGATCATGGTCTACGGGTTGCTGGCCTGGGCCTCCTCGCTGGATGCGCAGGCCGCAACGGCCTGGGACCAGGCCATGGGCCAGCAGTCCGGGCGGATCTCGGCGCTGATCGCGCAGGCCGACCAGGCCTATGCCCACGGCGGCTGGATCGAGGTGATGCAGGTGCGGCTGCAGGAATGGGGCGTGTCGCTTTCGGCGCTGCCGGTCACCGGACCGATGATCCTGGGCATGTTCCTGCTGGGCGGGGCGCTGCTGCGCAGCGGGGCGATGGTGCGGCCGCAGGAGTGGCCGCGGCTGCTGGGCTTCCTGCGCTGGGGCCTGCTGCCGCTGGGCATGGCGCTGATGGCCGCCTCGCTGGCGGTCTCGCCGCAACTGCCGCTGGACCGCTTCGACCTGCAGGTGGCGACCGCCCATGCGCTGTGGATGCTGGCCAGCGGGATGATGAGCCTGGGCTACCTGGGCTGGATGGCGTATCTGTTCTCCACCGGCCCGGGCGCGCGGCTGGCGGCCTGGCTGGCGCCGGCCGGACGCATGGCGCTGAGCAACTACCTGCTGCAGTCGCTGGTGTGCACCCTGCTGTTCTACGGCTACGGCCTGGGCTGGTATGGACAGGTGCCGCGCGCCTGGCAGCCGCTGCTGGTCCTGGGTGTGTTCCTGGCCCAGCTGCTGCTCAGCCATGCCTGGCTGGCGCGCTTCCGCTTCGGGCCGATGGAGTGGGTCTGGCGCTGCCTGAGCTATCTGCGCCTGCAGCCGATGCGCAGGGCGGCGGCCTGATCCGGCGGCGCCGCCCGGGTGCCGTTCCCCGCGCCCACGGAAGGGAGCGGGGGGACGGTGTGACGGCGTGGTTGGAGTGGCCGTCGCCCTGCCCAGGGTTTGCCGGCCCGTGGCCCGGGCGCGCCGCGCATGCTTGCGCGGGCAACCAACGCGGGGGGCCGGGACGGGGTCGGATAGAATCAGCCGGTGAACGCCCCCCGCGATGACGTATTGATCCTCGGTGCCGGTGCCATTGGCCTGGCCACCGGACTGGCCCTGCTTGAAGCCGGCCGCGGGGTGCGCATCCTGGAGGCGGGCCGGGTGGGCGGCGCCACCTCGCATGGCAACTGCGGCACGATCACGCCCAGCCACGCGCCGCCGCTGGCCGCCCCCGGCGTGCCCTGGCGCGCGCTGAAGTGGATGCTCACCCCGGACGCGCCGCTGTACCTGCGGCCGCGGGTGGACCTGGAGCTGTGGCGCTGGCTGCTGCGCTTTGCCGGCCGCTGCAACCATGTCGCATGGATGGAAAGCGCGCGCGGCCGGGCCGCGATCCTGCGCGATTCGCGCGCACGCCTGCAGGACTGGATCGAGCGCTACGGCCTGGACTGCCAGTTCAGCGCCTCGGGCCTGGACTATGTGTTCCGCGACCGCGCCGCGTTCCAGGCGCATGTGGACGAATGCGCGCCGCTGGCCGCGCTGGGGATCGCCACCGAAGTCATCGACGGACCCGACTACCTGCGCCAGGAGCCGGCCCTGCGCGAGGGCGTGGTCGGCGCGATCCATTTCCCCGATGACGCGCATCTGCGCCCGGACCGCTATACCGCCGGACTGGCACGCGCGATCCGCGAGCGTGGCGGGGTGATCGAGGAACAGGCGCCGGTGCGCGCGCTGCTGCCCGATGCCCACGGCGCCACGGTACAGCTGGAGGACGGCAGCCGCCGCCGTGGCCGCGAGGTGGTGGTGGCGATGGCGGCCTGGACCCCGGCGCTGATCCGGCCGCTGGGCCTGCGCCTGCCGATCCAGCCGGGCAAGGGCTATTCGATCACCTACGGCGCCCAGGCCGGCGCGCCGCGGCGGCCGCTGGTGCTCAAGGACCGCCAGGTCTTCGTCACCCCATGGGCCGATGGCTTCCGCCTGGGCTCGACCATGGAGTTCTCCGGCCAGGACCGCAGCCTCAACCCGGTGCGGCTGGCCGCACTGGAGCGGGCCGCGCACGAATACCTGCGCCAGCCGCCGGACCCGGCCGCCGAGCAGGAGCGCTGGTACGGCTGGCGGCCGATGACCTGGGACGACCTGCCGGCGCTGGGCCCGGCGCCGGGCCATCCTCACCTGTGGCTGGCGGCCGGACACGGCATGCTGGGCATCAGCATGAGCGCGGCCAGCGGCCAGCTCATTGCCGACCTGGTGACCGGGCGCGCCCCGGCCATCGATCCCACCCCCTATCGCGTGGAGCGGTTCCAGTAGCGCCACGCCTGCAAGCAACAGGAGCCGAGCATGGCAGGGCAAAGCGGGGAAGATGTCTTCGACCTGGTGGTGCTGGGCGGTGGCTCGGCCGGGCTGGCCGGCTCCTTGCGCGCGGCCCGGCATGGTGCGCGCGTGGCCCTGCTGGAGCCGGCGGCCATTGGCGGCACCTGCGTCAACCGGGGCTGCGTGCCGAAGAAGGCGATGTGGCTGGCGGCCGAGCTGGCCGGCCGGCTGGCCCTTGCCCCCGGCCTGGGCTTCCGCGGCCAGGCCCCGGCGTTGGACTGGCCGGCGCTGCTGGCCCGGCGCCAGGGCTATGTGGAGAGCATCCACGCCAGCTACCGGCGGGCGCTGGACGAGGCCGGCGTGGTCCTGCTGTCCACCCACGGACGCCTGCTGGATGCGCATACGGTGCAAACCGGTGATGGACGCCGCCTGCATGCCGGGCAGGTGCTGGTGGCCACCGGCAGCCGGCCGCGCCGGCCGCAGATGCCGGGCGCGGACCTGGCCGGGGTGTCGGATGACTTCTTCGAGCTGCGCGCGGCCCCGGCGCGGGTGGCGCTGGTGGGCGGCGGCGCGATCGCGGTGGAGATGGCCGGCGTGCTCCAGGCCCTGGGCAGCCAGGTGGAGATCTTCGCCCGCGGCCCGCGCCTGCTGGCCGGGCACGATGCCCAGCTGGTCCGGCAGCTGCAGGAGGACATGGTGCGGGACGGGGTGCGCCTGCACCTGGACACCCCGGTCACCGCCCTGGCTGGGGAGCCGGGGCGGGTGCGGGTGCGGCATGCCCGCAGCGAAGATGGACCGGACAACGACGCCGGCAGCGGCCCCTTCGACCTGGTGCTGTTCGTGGCCGGGCGCGTGCCCAACAGCGCCGGCCTGGGCCTGGAGGCGCTGGGCGTGGAGCTGGGCAAGGACGGGGAGGTGGTGGTCGACGACTACCAGCGCACCACGGTGGATGGCATCCACGCGGTGGGCGATGTCACTGCGAAGCTGCCGCTGACGCCGGTGGCGGTGGCCGCGGCGCGGCGGCTGATGGACCGGCTCTACGGCGGCCAGCCCGAGGCGCGGCTGGACTACGCCAACGTGCCGCAGGTGGTGTTCGGCCGACCGCCGCTGGCCGGGGTGGGGCTGACCGAGGAGCAGGCGCGGGACGCACACGGCGACCAGGTCAGTATCCATACCGCGTGCTTCCGGCCCATGCTCGCCGCCCTGGCCGGTTCGCCCCGGCACAGCCTGTTCAAGCTGGTGTGCCTGGGGCCGGAGCAGCGGGTGGTGGGCATCCACCTGCTGGGCGAGGGCGCCGACGAGATCCTGCAGGGCTTTGCCGTGGCCCTGGCCCTGGGCCTGACCCGGGCCCAGCTGGAGCAGGCGGTGGCCATCCACCCGACCTCGGCCGAGGAAGTGCTGCTGATGCCCTGAAAGCTGCGGCCCGCCGGGGCGGTTGTTATATTCCATGTGATAGCAAGCGCCGTGGGTTCCGTCTTGTCCGTCCCCCCGACCCGGTACGCCAGCAGTGCCGCCCTGGGCTGTGCCCCGGGCGCGGGGCCGTGCGGCGCCGGACCGCGCAACGTGCTGTTGGCGGTGGCCAAGGTGCTGGTGCGCCAGGGCCTGCTGCGGATCCTGGAGACGGCCAGCCTGGGGGCCTGCACCACGGTGGCCCGCGATGGGGCGCAGGTGCGCGCCCAGCTGCGCGAGCGCGACTTCGAACTGGTGCTGATCGACCCGCCGCTGGTACGCGCCAGTGGCGAGGCCCAGCTGCAGGCGCGCAGCCGCCGCATCCTGCTGGTGACCGACCGCGACCATCCCGGCCAGGAGCCGCTGCCCGGTGCGGACATCGCCTGCGCCATGCTCAGCGAGTCGCTGGACGAGGCCGCCACCGGCGGCCTGCTGCAGACCCTGCTGGGCTGCCGGCGCGAACGTTTCGATGCCGGTACCTGCGGCCACTGCGCCGCCCGCGCCAGCTGGACCCTGCCCGGCCTGCCTTTGTCCCCGCGCGAGCTGGAGATCTTCCGCGCCATTGGTGCCGGGCTGGGGCCGCAGCGCATCGCCGGCGCGCTGGGCCTGTCGGTCAAGACCGTGGAAAGCCACCGCGAGAAGATCAAGCAGAAGCTGGGCCTGGAAGGCGCCGATGCGCTGGTGTGGGCGGCCATCCGCTGGCGCCAGGGCTATCGCATCGGCTAGGCGGGGCTGGGCACAGGCAGCGGCGAGGGCGTGGCCAGCCAGCGCTGGGCAAAGTCCTCCGGCGGCAGGGCCGGATCGTAGAGATAGCCCTGGGCATAGCAGCAGCCCAGCTGGCGCAGCCGTTGCGCCTGTTCCACTTGCTCCACCCCTTCGGCCACCAGCTCCAGGTCCAGGCTGCTGGCCAGGGCCTGGGCGGCGACCACGATGGCGTAGTCGTGGCGGTGGTTGAGCATGCCCTGGACGAAGGCGCGGTCGAGCTTGAGCCGGTCCAGCGGGAAGCCCTTGAGGTGGGACAGGGACGAGTAGCCCATGCCGAAATCGTCCAGCGACAGCGAGAACCCGGCCTCGCGCAGCGCGGCCAGGGTGGCCAGGGATTCGGCCGGGTCGGCCATCAGCCCGCTCTCGGTCAGCTCCAGTTCCAGGCAGCACGGGTCCAGGCCTTCGGCCAGGGCGATCCGGATCAGGCGCTGGGCCAGCCCGGGGGCGTCGAACTGGCGCGGGGAGATGTTGATCGCCAGCCGCGGCGGCAACGACAGCCCGGCCATGCGCCAGGCGCGCCATTGCCGGCAGGCCTGGGTGAACACCCACTCCCCCAGCGCGTCCATCAGGCCGCGGTGCTCGGCCACGGCCACGAACTCCTGCGGGCTGACCGGCCCAAGCAGTGGATCGTTCCAGCGCAGCAGGGCCTCGGCGCCAATCAGCCGGTCCTGGTCGATGCGCAGCTGGGGCTGGTAGTACAGCTGCAGCTGCCCCTCGCGCAGGGCCACGGCCAGGCGTTCGGCCAGCTGCACCCGCCGCGCCAGGCGCGCGCTCATCCGCGGGTGGTAGCACTGGATGCCGTGGTGGGCGCGCTTGGCCGAGTACATGGCGGTGTCGGCGTTGCGCACCAGCAGCTCGCTGCTGGTGCCATCGCGCGGATAGACCGAGATGCCGATGCTGGCCCGAGCCGACAGGGTGTAGCCGCCGATGGCCATCGGCGGACGGATCGCCTCGGCCATGCGCGTGGCCACCACCCGCGCCACCGCCTCGTCCGCGCCGGTGGCCAGGACCACGAACTCGTCGCCGCCCAGCCGCGCCACCACCTCGCCCGGGCGCAGTTCGGCGGTCAGGCGGCGGGCGACCTCGATCAGCACCGCGTCACCGATGCTGTGGCCCTTGGTGTCGTTGATCTCCTTGAACTGGTCGAGGTCGATGAACAGCAGGGCAAACACCCGGCCGCTGGCCGCCGCGTCCTCGATGTGCCGTTCCAGTTCGCCGTAGAAGCTCGCGCGGTTGGGCAGCCGGGTCAGGTCGTCGTACAGCGCCAGCTGCTCGATCCGCGACAGCTGCGAGGCCTGCAGCGAGATGTCCTGCACCGTGCCCACCACCCGCACCTGGCCGGGCGCGGCGCCGGGCAGGGCGCGGCCGCGCTCGCGCAGCATCAGCGCCGGATAGCCGGGACGCTCGACCCGGTAGCGCACGTCGTAGGTGCTGCCGCTGGCCACCGCGGCGCGGAAGGCCGCGTCCAGGTCACGGCGGTCCAGCGGATGGACCCATTGCCGCAGCTGCTCGTAGCCGCCGCGCGAGGCCTCGGCCGGGGCGTGGAGCATGTCGCAGGCGCGGGCGCAGCAGCTCAGGGCGCCGGAGGGCAGGTGCAGCTCCCAGCGCGCCAGCTGCGCCAGCTCGTGCGCCTCGGTCAGCTGCGCCTGGCTGTCGCGCAGCTCGGCATTGGCTGCCGACAGCGCGGCGCGGTCGGCGGCCACGTAGGCGTCCATCACCAGGCCCACGTCCAGGAACAGGCGGCGGACCACCGCCTTGAGCGCCGCGGCGTAGCCGTGCGGGTCCTCGCGCATGGGCGCGGAGGAATCCAGGATCGAGGTCAGCAGCTTGCTGCACGCGGCCAGGTACCAGTGCGGCTCCAGGCCGATGCGGTGGTGGACCTGGCCGATGCGCAGGCGGTTTTGCACGTAGTCCAGGCCGCAGGGTTCCTGGAACAGCTCGCGCGCGTAGCGCTGCTGCACCCGGCGCAGGCGCTCGACCTGCTCGGGGCCGCTGATGTAGGAACCGGTCTCGGCGAAGGCGCCGATATGGTCGTAGAAGCGCTCGATGTCGGCGTCTTCGGTGGCGCGCAGCACCTCCCACATGCGGGCGAGGTGGCCGGCCTCGTCCTGGTCGATCTCCAGGAAGGCCAGGCGCTGGCGCAGGTTGTGCTCGTCGATGTTCACGGCAGGCGGAATCGTTCGACCTGGGCGTGCAGGCGCCCGGAAAGGGCGCGCAGGCGCTCGGCCGTGGCCGAGGCCTGTTCGGCCATGCTTGCGTTCTGGCGCGTGCCCAGGTCCAGGGCGTCGATGGCTTGCTGCATGCGTGCGGCGTGCTGGCGGTGGGTCTGGGCATCGGCCAGGGCACGCTGCACCGAGGCGTCGATATGCCCGGCCTCGGCGTTGATCTCGCCCAGCTTCTGCGCAGCCTGGCGGGCCAGGCCCTGGGCACGGGCCACGCCCTGGCCGGCATCGCCGACGATGGCGTTGATCTGGCGGGCGTGCTCGGCGCAGCGCTGGGCCAGGGCGCGCACTTCGCTGGCCACTACCGCGAAGCCGTGGCCGTGCTCGCCGGCGCGCGCAGCCTCCACCGCGGCATTGAGCGCCAGCAGGTTGGTCTGGAAGGCGACGTCGTCGATCTGCCTGACGAAGCCGGCGATGCGCACGCTGCCGGCGGCAATCGCATCCACCGCCGCGGCCACCTCGGAGACCATCTCCAATCCCTGGTGCGATTCCTGGTGGATCCGGGCGGCGTGGCCGGCGGTGGTGGCCAGCCCCGTGCAGTTGGCCTCGATCCCGTCCGGCAGTTCGCGCAGGCCGTCGGCGCTGGCCTGCACCTGCCGGGCCTGGACCTCGGTGCGACCGCTCAGCTCGGTGCCGCTGGCCTGCAGCTCGATGGCCGTGTCCAGGATCTGGGCCGAGGACTGCTGCACCTGGGCCAGCATCCCCGACAGCGAGCGCACCGAGTCGGCCAGCTGCCGGTGCAGCTGGCCAAAGGCGCCTGGATGGCGGGTCTCGCCGGTCGCGGTCAGGTCACCCTCGGCCAGTGCCGTGGCCAGGGCGATGGCCTGCTCCAGTGGCGCCTGCACCTGGGCGATCATCGCGTTGAGCAGGTGGGCCAGGCGGTGCATGGCGCCTTCGTAGTGCTCGGCGGCCAGCCGCGCCTGCAGCTGGCCCTCGGCCACCTGGGCCACCACGCCGTGGATGGCGTCGATGTCGTCCCAGATCACGAAGGCGCCGCGGTAACGGCCCAGCGCGTCGCGGATGGGCATGGCGTCCAGGGCCATGCGCAGCCCGGCCAGGTCGATGGTGGCCCCGATCCGGTCCTGGCAGTTGCGCAGGCTGTGGTGCTGGTGGGCCGGGTCGCGGTGGAAGCGGGCGATCTTCTGCCCGACCAGGCGGTCGGGATCGAAATCCGGCCACAGGGCGCGGATGGCCGCGGCGTTGCGCTGGAACATGCGCAGCAGTGCGGCATTGAGGTAGACGATGGTGTCCTCGCTGTCGGCCAGCATCAGCTTGGCCGGCATCTGGTCGGCGGCGGTGCGCAGGCACAGGTCCAGCGGCAGCACCGGCCGCGGCTGCCAGGCCAGCACCCAGCGCGGTGCTGCCCGCGGGCAGGGCCTGGACCCGCACCTGGCAGGTGTCCGGCTGCAGCGGGCAGGGCCAGCACTGGCCGTCATCCAGCGCATCCAGGTCCAGGCCGTGCAGGGCTTCCAGTTCCCGTGCCAGCCAGCCGTCCCAGCCCGGCATTCCCATGGGCGGTGGATGGCGGGCGGCAAAGGCGGGGTTGGCGGCCACGACCCGCGCCTGGGCATCCAGCAGCAGGGTGGGTATCGGCGCGTGCATGGCGGCCTGGGCCCAGGCCGCCTCATGACCGCTCGCGCGGCGCCTGGCCCGCCTTGGCCACCACGCCCTTGCGAAAAGCGCGTCCACTTCGCGGTACTCCCCCTGGAGATGGCCAAGCCTAGGAAAGGGACAGGCTTGGCCGCCATCGGGGAAACCCCGGCGCGGACGCACCCGGCCTCCGGCTTGATCCACCGGGAACAGGACGTGTCCGCACATGCGCCGCAGGGGTGGCGCAGGTCTGGCCAGGCGCGGGGCCAAGTCCGGCACGCGTTGCCGGCAATGGCCGCAATCTGGCGCAGGCTGGCCCGGATCCAGCTCCCGGCGCGGCCGGTCGCGCTCCTACAATGGCGCTCCCAAGCAGCCGCCCGGAGGGCGGTTGCCCCCGCCAGGGAGGGCGGCGCGGCGCACCCGAAGGGCGGGCCGCGCTCCACGCACTCCCCCTCGCCATGCCTTCCATGCCCATGTCCATCCACGCCGCGGCCATCGCGGCTGTCCACCTGTGCCGGCAGGTGCGCGCATGAGCGCACTTGAGGAGGCCGCATCCGGCCACGCCGTCCAGCAGGCCGAGGCGCAGGCCCGCGCCCGTCGCCGGCGCTGGGGCCTGGTCTTCTCCGCCGCCGGCGCGATCCTGTTCTCGGGCAAGGCCATCATCGTCAAGCTGGGCTTCCGCCATGGTGCCGACGCGGTGACCCTGCTGGCCCTGCGCATGCTGGTGGCGCTGCCGCTGTTTGCGCTGATGGCGGCCTGGAGCGCGCGCCGCGCCCCGGCGCCGCTGAGCGCGGCCCAGCGCTGGAAGGTGCTGGCCCTGGGCTTTCTCGGCTACTACCTGTCCAGCTTCCTGGACTTCGCCGGGCTGGCCTATATCACCGCCACCCTGGAGCGGCTGATCCTCTACCTCACCCCGACCCTGGTGCTGCTGCTGGGCTGGGCGCTGTTTGGCCGCCGGCCCGGGCGAGTGCAGTGGATCGCCCTGGTGCTGAGCTATCTCGGCGTGGGCCTGGCCTTTGGCCATGACCTGGTGCTGGGCGGGGAGGACATCGTCCTTGGCAGCGCCCTGGTGTTCGCCAGCACCCTGACCTACGCCATGTACCTGGTCGGCAGTGGCGAACTGGTGGGGCAGGTGGGCTCGGTGCGCCTGACCGCCTATGCCAGCTCGGTGGCCTGCGTGCTGTGCATCGGCCAGTTCCTGCTGCTGCGGCCGCTGTCGGCGCTGCGCCTGCCCGAACCGGTGTACTGGCTGTCGCTGGCCAACGGCACCCTGTGCACGGTGGCGCCGGTGCTGTTGCTGATGCTGGGCGTCTCCCGCCTGGGCTCGGGGCCGGCGGCGCAGATCGGCATGCTCGGGCCGGTGTCGACCATCGTCATGAGCCTGCTGATCCTGGGCGAGCCGATGGGGCCGTGGCAGGTGGCCGGCACGGTGCTGGTACTGGGCGGGGTGCTGCTGGTCTCGCGCGCCCCGGCGCCGCGGCCGGGGCGGTGATGAGGGCATGGCGCAGGTGTCCGCCCGGGCAGGTGCGCGGCCTTCAGTCCTCCTGCGGGCCTGGCTTCCAGGCCGCCACCAGTTTCTGCTGCAGGCTGGCCGGCACCGGCTCGTAATGGCTGAACTCCAGGGCGTAGCGGCCCTTGCCGGCGGTCACTGACTTCAGTTCGGCGGCAAAGCCCTCCAGTTCCGATTGCGGCACCAGGGCCTGGATCCGGGTCTGGCCGTCGCCGGCCTCGGTGCCCAGGATCCGCGCCCGGCGTCCGGCCAGGGCGCCGGTGACATCGCCCAGTTGCGCATCCGGGGCGGAGACCTCCAGCTTCACCAGCGGCTCGAGCACCTGCGGGGCGGCCCTGGACACGGCATCCAGGAAGGCCTTGCGTCCGGCGGTGGCGAAGGCCACTTCCTTGCTGTCCACCGGGTGGTGCTTGCCGTCGAGCACGGTGACCCGCAGGTCCTGCAGCGGGTGGCCGGAGATGGCGCCGGACTGCAGCGCCTGGCGCACGCCTTTCTCCACCGCCGGGATGAACTGGCCGGGGATGGCGCCGCCCTTGACCGCGTCGACGAACTCGAAGCCGCCGCCGCGCGGCAGCGGCTCCACCCGCAGCAGCACTTCGCCGAACTGGCCGGCCCCGCCACTCTGCTTCCTGTGGCGGTGGTGGCCTTCGGCCGCGGTGCCGATGGTTTCGCGGTAGGCGATGCGCGGCGGGCTGGTCTGCACCTCCAGGCCGAAGCGGTCGCGCAGGCGCTCGACCAGCACCCGCAGGTGCAGTTCGGACAGGCCGCGGACCACGGTCTCGTTGAGCTCGGCATTGTGTTCGACCAGCAGCGCCGGGTCTTCCTCGGCCAGCTTCTGCAGGGCCTGGGCCAGCTTCTGCTCCTGGCCGCGGCTGGCCGCGCGCACCGCGATCCCGAACATGGCCTTGGGATAGGCAGTGGGCACCAGGTGCAGGTCGTCCTCCTCGTGGCTGTCGTGCAGCAGCGCGTCAACGCGCACCTCCTCGATCCGCGCCACCGCGGCGATGTCGCCGGCGATGGCCTGCTCGATCTCGGCATGCTCGCGGCCGCGCAGCTTGTACAGGTGCGAGACCCGGAACGGATGCCGGCCCTGGTCCACGAACAGCTGGCTGTCGCGCCGCACCGTGCCCTGGTATACGCGGAACACGCCCAGTTTGCCGATGAAGGGATCGTTGACCACCTTGAACACATCGGCCACCACATGGCCCTGGCCGCCGGCATCCAGCTGCACCATCTCCCCGTCGGCAAGCCCGTTGCGGCGCAGCTGCGGCGGGTTGCCTTCCAGCGGGCCGGGGAACAGGCGCTCGACCGTGGCCAGCAGCTCGGGCACGCCCACCCCGCTGCGCGCGGACACGAACAGCACCGGCACCAGGTGGCCCTCGCGCAGGGCTCGCTCGAAGGCCGCATGCAGGGTGGCCGGGTCCAGCCCGGACTCGCCACGCTCCAGGTAGGCCTCCATGGCCTGGGCGTCGACCTCCACCACCTGGTCGATGATGCGCTGGTGCCAGTCGGCCACCGGGCCCAGGTCCGAGCCGCCGTCGCCGCCGGCAAAGCAGTCCACCACCCGCGCGCCCCAGTCCGCGGGCAGGTTCAGCGGCAGCACCACCGGGCCGAAGGCGGCGCGCAGCTGTTCCAGCAGGCGCGCGCAGTCGGCCTGCTCGTGATCGATCTTGTTGATCACGATGGCCCGGCACAGGTTGCGCTCGCGCGCCCGCTCCATGAGCCGGGTGGTGCCATGCTCCACGCCATCATCGGCGTCGACCACGATGATCGCCGTCTCCACCGCCGCCAGCGCGGCCAGGGCCGGGCCGCGGAAGTCCGGGTAGCCGGGGGTGTCGATGAAATTGAGGTGGTAGCACGGCCCGCCATCGGGTCTGTGGTCTAAGCTGGCGATGGCGATGTCCATGGAGTGGCCGCGGGCCTTTTCCATGGGGTCGAAGTCGGAGACGGTGGTGCCCCCTTCCACCGTGCCTGCCGTGACCAGGTCGCCGGCGGCATGCAGCAGGGCTTCGAACAGGGTGGTTTTGCCGCCGCCGGGGTGGCCTGCCAGGGCCAGGTTGCGGATATCCGCGGTGCTGTAGGACATGAGCCGTTCCTCCCGGGAGTGGGTCGAAGGGCGTCATGGCGGTCCTGTCCGGCGCTGCGAGTGCAGCGCCCCCCGTTCCGGCGGGCGGTCATGGCGGAAGCCCACCTTAACGCGATCGCCGGCGCGCGCCCGCTGCGGCGCACAAGCCCGGGCCCGGCGGCCACGGCGGGCTAACACCGGCCGGGCTAGGCTGGCGGCCCGACCATCGCTAAAGGACTGCACATGGGCATTTCCCGCCATGCCACCGCCCATTGGGAGGGCGATCTCAAGAGCGGCCGCGGCCGCATCTCCACCCCGCAGAGCGGCCTGCTGGCCGATACCCGCTACGGCTTCAACAGCCGTTTCGGCGAGGAGAAGGGCACCAACCCCGAGGAGCTGATCGCCGCCGCCCATGCCGCCTGCTTCAGCATGGCCCTGTCGGCCAAGCTGGCCGAAGCCGGCTTCCCCCCGGCCGCGGTGGACACCCGGGCCGAGGTGGACCTGTCGCTGGAGGGCGGCCCGGCGCTGTCGCAGATCCGGCTGATCCTGAAGGCCGAGGTGCCCGGGATCGACCCGGCCAGGTTCGAGGCCGTGGCCGAGGACGCCAAGGCCAACTGCCCGGTTTCAAAGGCCTTGTCGGCCGTACCCATCAGCCTGGAGAGCACCCTGGTCCGCTGAGGGCCCGGGGCGGCGGCGGCCGGGCGCGCCGCCGAACCTGCCGCGCACCTGAAGGCCGGGGCCCCGGAACTGGCCCCGTCCGTCCAAAACCCGGATAATCCGCCAAAGCCGGTCGGGGCCGTTTCCTTGCGGGAGCACAGCCGACCGGCTTTTTCCTTGTCTGGACCTGCCTGCCACCCCGGCGCCCCGATGGCGCCAGCCGGGGGTGGGGCGGGAGACGGACGGGGTTTCCATCCCGCGGCCCCGATGGCCGCCAGATAACAGGAGTCACAGGCCATGGGCCAGTCAGTCGTCGTCCTTGGTGCCCAGTGGGGCGATGAAGGCAAGGGCAAGATCGTCGATCTGCTCACCGAAGAAATCGGCGCCGTCGTGCGCTTCCAGGGTGGCCACAACGCCGGCCACACCCTGGTGATCAACGGCAAGAAGACCGTCCTGCACCTGATTCCGTCCGGCATCCTGCGCGACGGCGCGCTGTGCCTGATCGGCAACGGCGTGGTGATTTCCCCGGCCGCCCTGCGCAAGGAAATCGAGGAACTGGAGGCCGCCGGGGTGGAAGTGCGCAGCCGCCTGAAGATCTCCCCGGCCGCGCCGCTGATCATGCCCTACCACATCGCCCTGGACCAGGCGCGCGAGAAGGCCGCCGGCGGCAAGGCCATCGGTACCACCGGCCGCGGCATCGGCCCGGCCTACGAGGACAAGGTGGCGCGCCGCGGCATCCGCATCGCCGACCTGCACTACCCCGAGCAGCTGGCCGAGAAGCTCAAGGCGGCCCTGGACTACCACAACTTCGTGCTGACCAAGTACCTGGGCGTGGAGCCGGTGGACTTCCAGCAGACCCTGGACGAGGCCCTGGCCTTTGGCGAGTACGTGGAGCCGATGAAGTCCGACGTGGCCGGCATCTGCCACGACCTGCGCAAGGCTGGCAAGCGCGTCCTGTTCGAAGGCGCCCAGGGCGCCCTGCTGGACATCGACCACGGCACCTACCCGTACGTGACCAGCTCCAACACCACCGTCGGCGGCGCGCTGGCCGGCACCGGCGTCGGCGCCCAGGACATCGACTACGTGCTGGGCATCGCCAAGGCCTACGCCACCCGGGTCGGCGGCGGCCCGTTCCCGACCGAGCTGGACGACGAGATCGGCCAGGGCATCCGCGACCGCGGTGCCGAATACGGCGCCTCCACCGGCCGCCCGCGCCGCTGCGGCTGGATGGACATCGTCGCCCTCAAGCGCGCCGTGGCCATCAACGGCATCTCCGGCCTGTGCATCACCAAGCTGGACGTGCTCGACGGCATGGAAAAGCTCAAGGTCTGCATCGCCTACGAATACCGCGGCAAGCGCACCGAGTACGCCCCGCTGGACGCCCAGGGCTGGGAAGAGATCACCCCGGTCTACCTGGAGTTCCCGGGCTGGAGCGAGAACACCCACGGCATCACCGACTGGGACAAGCTCCCCGCCGCCGCCCGCGCCTACCTGCGCGCGCTGGAGGAACTGGCCGGCTGCCCGATCAGCATCGTCTCCACCGGCCCGGACCGCGAGCACACCATGATCCTGCAGGATCCGTGGGGTTGAGACAGGCCTGTTCAGACCCGGAAAAGCCCCGCGCAAGCGGGGCTTTTCCGTTGGGCGTTGGGCGCGTGTGAATCCTGGCGCGATTGGCCCGGATCGCAACAGGTCGCACAATGGCCCGGTCGCCAGTGCAGATGTCTTTCCCGATGAGCCTTGCCCGACAAGCGATCCGCTACCTGGCCCCGGTGGGCCTGCTGCTTCTGTCGGGCTGTGCGGTCACCCCGTCAGCGGGGAAGCATGTGCCTGCGCCGGTATCGGGACAGGTGCTGCCTGTCGAACGTTTCCGCACGCCGCAGCCGGGCATCTACAGCGGTGGACGCATAGGCGTGGAGGACCTGGGAGCCCTGAAAGCGGCGGGTATCGCCCATGTCATCGATCTCACCGCCGATTCCGAGACGCCGGGCTTTGATGAGGCGGCGGCTGTACAGGAACGGGGTATGGGTTACGACAACCTCCCTATCCGCGGTGCCGACGCGCTGACGCCTGATTCGGTGAAGGCCTTCGACCAGCTGCTGCGTGAGGCCAGGAGGCCGCTACTGGTGCACTGCGCCAGCGGCAACCGGGTGGGGGCGCTGGCCGCAATGCGTGCATCGCTGATCGAAGGTATGCCGGTGGAGGATGCGATAGCGGAAGGTCGGCGTTGGGGATTGGGAAGCCTGGAGGCGGAGGTTCGCCGGCGTATTCAAGCGGGGCGATGACTTTCTGGCGGTTGACCCGGGTTGCAGGGGGGGCGTCGGAAGGCCAGGGAGCGGGGGCTGGCTGTTGAACGGTCTGACGAGCAGAATCAGCCGATGGGGCGGCCGAATCCACACAGGCCTGGTTGAGGGGGGATATGAACCTGGAGCTGTTGCGTAAGCATATCGCGCTTTACTTGCGGCGCCTGCAGAACCCAAGTCCCGAGATGCTGGATACGATCCGTGATCGGCGTGAGCGGACGGCCTATTACCAGTCCTGGACAGATGCCCGGCTCCGGGCGATGGGTTCCGAGGACTTGCTGGAGTATCTATCCCGGCTCTGGGCAATGCTGATCTGGGGGAACAAGCAGTACGTGGTGGACAAGCTGATCGCCAGCCATGGTCTGGAGACGGTGCGGAACGAGATCGCCACGCTGGTCTGGTCTGACGAGGACGTTGCAACCCGCTGGGACCGGTTCCGTAGCCGCATCAAGGGCATGGGGCCGGCAATGATGAGTGAGCTGCTGGCGCATGTGCACCCGGATGAGTGCCTGCTCTGGAATCGTCGCGCCTATATCGCGCTGGATTACCTGGGCGTGGCCGGCTTGCCCAAGTACAACTACCAGGTGACAGGAAAGAAGTACGTCGAGCTGTGTGCGCTGGGCAGGGAACTCGCCCTGGAGCTTGAGAATGCAGGTATGCGTCGCGCCGACATGCTTGAGGTGGACTACTTTATCTGGGATGAACTTCAGGTGGAGGAGGGCGTCAGCCAGATCACGCGGGGCAGTCCACCTGAGGAGCTTGTACAGGCGGTGGCAGGTAATGATCCCGCCACGGCGGAGTTCATCCACGACGAGGTCAAGGACAAGCTTGCCGACATCGGTCAGTGGCTTGGCTTTGCCAGCAAGACAGAGGTGAAGGTCGCAGACGGGTCCGTCGTTGACACCGTGTGGGAATCCACGATCGGAAATATGGGGCGGGTGATATATGTCTTTGAGGTCCAGACCAAGGGGTCAATAGACAGTCTGCTGATGAATCTGCTCAAGGCCCTCAATAATGCCGCTGTCCAAGGGATAGTGGCGGTGTCGGATGCGGCGCAGATCGAGAAAATCAGAAAGCACGCCGCCGGTGTTGCAGTGCTTCGGGACAAGCTGCGCTACTGGGACTACGTCGATGTACTGGCCACGCATGAGGCCTTGGAACGGGTCAACGAGTCCATCAACAAGCTCGGACTTGTTCCGCAGGGGTTGGTAGGTGGCAACTAGGGCGGGTATTCCGGTGTTCATGGAGCTCAATGACCTATTGCGAAAGGCGGGTATAGATCCATCGACCACCCTGGTGATGCGCCATAGGCCTGCAGAGAAGGGATTGCGGGATGTTTTGCCCTGGCTCGCCGCAGAGAAGCACGATCTTTACAACGCCTATCAGCGTCAACACGGTCCCCGCGTGGAGGTGGCGCTGCAAAAGGCCAGCCACCTTGTATCGCTGATTCGCCATCAGGCCGGGTCTGCCTTGTTTGTCGGGCTTTACCGGGTGGATGGGGCCCGGGCGATCAGCCGCAAGGCCTATCTGGCCATGCCGCAAGCCAGGGAGCTGGCGTCCCTGGCGGGCGGCCAGGAGTTCCGGCGGAGTTCGCTGCTCTGGTTTGATCTGCGGTTGCAGTCGAAGCTGGCAGAGCTCAAAGGCCGGCTGGTCCTGTCTTGGCCAGGCATCGAGCGTTCCTGGTGGCGTTGGGCCGGGCGCAACGTCGTTCCAGTGCAGGCGATCCATGAGGAAAGTGTGCTCGTGCCTAAGCTTGCAGACTGGCAGCAGCTGGTTCTGCACTGGGATGAACTGAAGCTGCTGCCAGCTAGCTGGCGTGCCGCTCTGTCCCAATGGCGCGGTATCTACTACATCTTCGATCGCCAGTCCGGAAAGGGGTACGTGGGTTCGGCCTACGGCGCCCAGAATATTCTCGGGCGGTGGCTCACCTATGCCAGGACTGGGCATGGCGGAAACAAGCTGCTGCGTGCATGCCGGCCGGAAGGTCTGGAATTTTCCATCCTGCAAAGGGTTGGACCAGACACGGGGCCTGCCGAGGTGATCGCGCTGGAGGGATGGTGGAAGCAGCGCCTGCATAGCCGCGCTCCATACGGTCTCAACGAGAATTGACTGGGGCTGGTCCCCCCTGGAGCTGGGGGGGCTGGTATCTGTCTGTGCCTGTCCTGGCGGATCTTGTGGCGGGATGTGACTTATGGCGCTTGGCCGTCGCCGGCCGCCTGCCGATGATGCTAGGCGAGGGCAGGTGTGCCCGCTTTTCGAAGGATTTCTCCCCCATGCGTAAGACGTTGGCTGTTGCTGTTTCCCTGGCCCTGGCGGCCGTGGCTGTGGATGTGGTGGCGACGGAGGCCGCGTCGGGGGCGCCGGCCGCGGCGCGGGCGGTCACCACCCAGCTGCCGGATACCGCGCGGCCCTCGCACTACGCCATCGAGGTCACCCCGGACGCCGAGGGCCGGCGCTTCAGCGGCAAGGTGTCCATCGAGCTGGAGGTGCTCAAGCCCACCTCCGAGATCGTGCTCCAGGCCCTGGACCTGGGCTTTGCCAACAGCCGCCTGGTCGATGCCTCGGGCAAGGCGGTGGCGCTGCAGTTCAGCGTCAACGAGGCCGAGCAGACCGCCAGCTTCAGCGCCGGCCGCAGCCTGGCCCCCGGCAAGTACACCCTGAGCACGGACTACACCGGTCTGATCGGCATCCAGGCCAACGGCCTGTTCGTGCTGGAATACCCGACCGAGGCCGGCCGCCGCAAGGCGCTGTACACCCAGTTCGAGAACTCCGACGCCCGCCGCTTCGTGCCCTCCTGGGACGAGCCCAACTTCAAGGCCACCTTCGACCTGACCGTGAACGTGCCGGCCGGGCAGATGGCGGTGAGCAACATGCCGGTCAAGGAAACCCGCGCCCTGGGCAATGGCCTGGAGCAGGTGGTGTTCCAGACCTCGCCGAAGATGTCCACCTACCTGCTGTTCCTGGCCGTGGGCGAGTTCGAGCGCGCCGCGCGGGTGGGGCCGGGCGGCACCGAGATCGGCGTGATCACCCAGAAGGGCAAGCTGGACCAGGCCCAGTTCGCCCTGGATGCCAGCGAGGAAGTGCTGCGCGAGTTCAACGAGTACTTCGGCGTGCCCTACCCGCTGCCCAAGCTGGACAACATCGCCGCGCCGGGCCGCAGCCAGTTCTTCAGCGCGATGGAGAACTGGGGCGCGATCTTCACCTTCGAGAACACCCTGCTGCTGGATCCGCAGGTGTCCAACATCAGCGACAAGCAGGCCATCTACGAGACCGCGGCCCATGAGATCGCCCACCAGTGGTTCGGCAACCTGGTGACCATGGCCTGGTGGGACGACCTGTGGCTTAACGAGGGCTTCGCCACCTGGCTGGAGGGGCGCACCACCCACAAGCTGCATCCGGAGTGGGACCAGTACGGCACCGGCGCGGCCTTCACCAGCCGCGGCGCCATGGGCCGCGACGCCTTCGCCACCACCCATCCGGTGGTGCAGCACGTGGAGACGGTGGAGCAGGCCAGCCAGGCCTTTGACGGCATCACCTACGGCAAGGGCGCGGCGGTGATCGCCATGCTCGAGGACTACGTGGGCGCCGAGGCCTGGCGCGAGGGCGTGCGCCGCTATATCGCCGCCAATGCCTATGGCAACGCGGTCACCGACCAGCTGTGGGAGCAGATGGACAAGGCCGCACCGGGCAAGCAGTTCCTGGCGGTGGCGCACGACTTCACCCTCAAGCCGGGCGTGCCGCTGATCAAGGCCAGCAGCATGTGCGTGCAGGGCAGGACCCGGGTGGTGCTGGAGCAGGGCGAATACTCGCTGGACCAGCCTGGCAAGACCCCGCTGCGCTGGCACGTGCCGGTGAAGCTGCGCGCCGGCGATGCCGAGCCGGTCAGCGTGCTGGTGGACGGCACCGCCCAGGTGGAGCTGCCGGGCTGCAAGGCGCCGGTGGTGGTCAATGCCGGGCAGAAGGGCTATTTCCGCACCCTGTATGCGCCGGGCCACTTCAAGGCCCTGCGCGCCGGCTTCGGCAAGCTGGAGGCGGTGGACCAGCTGGGCGTGTTCATGGATACCGGGGCCCTGGCCGCGGTGGGCGCGCAGCCGGAGTCGGACCTGCTGGACCTGATCGCGGTGATGCGCACCAGTGCCGCCCCGGCGCTGTGGCTGTCGGTGGCCAGCAGCCTGGGCAGCATCGACGAGCTGTACCGCGGTGACCAGGTCCGCCAGGCCCAGTTCCGCCGCTTCGCCGTCGCCCGCCTGGCGCCGGTGCTCAAGAACCTGGGCTGGGATGACCGCGAGGACGATTCGGCCGAGACCAAGCAGCTGCGCACCCGCCTGATCTCCGCGCTGAGCAACCTGGGCGATGTGGGCGTGCGCGAGGAGGCCCAGCGTCGCTTCGAGGCCTTCCTGGCCAGGCCGGAAAGCCTTTCGCCGGAGCTGCGCCGCACCGTGCTGGGCGTGGTCGCGCGCAATGCCGACGCCGCCACCTGGGATACCCTGCGTGGCCTGGCCAATCGCGAGACCGCCTCGCTGGTGCGCGAGCAGTACTTCAACCTGCTGGCCATGCCCGAGGACAGGGGCCTGGCGCAGCGGGCGCTGGAACTGGCCCTGACCGAGGAGCCGGGCGCCACTGCCGGTGCCGGCCTGATCCGCATCGTTTCGCGCCTGCACCCCGAGCTGGCCTTCGACTTCGCCGTGGCCCACCGCGAGAAGGTCGATACCCTGGTCGACAGCACTTCGCGCGCGCGCTACTACCCCAGCCTGGCGGCTTCGGCCAATACCCTGGAGATGGCGGCCAAGGTGCGTGAATTCGCCGCGGCGCATATCGCCGAGGGTTCGCGCCGCGATGCCGAGACCGTGGCCACCGGCATCGAGACCGCGGTGCGCCTGCGCGAGCAGCGCCGTCCGCAGCTGGATGCCTGGCTGGACGCCAATGTGAAGTAAGCCGTGGAGCCGGCGGTGGCTTGGGCCGCTGCCGGCCCTCCCCGTGGTCCCCTGGCAAGGCCCCGCGCATGCGGGGCCTTGTCGTATACGGGGGGCGGCCGGCTGCGGCGCTGGAGTGGTCCGCCATCCCGTGCGACGGTTGTGAAGGCGCTGCCGGGCGAGGCCGCGTTAATTGACGCGAGCTATCAATTGGACCGGCCAGAGTTCTGTAGACACTCAGTCGCCGCTCTGCGCGTAGCGCCTT
>ENA-UOVV01001231-UOVV01001231.1-compost-metagenome-genome-assembly--contig:-NODE-1231-length-20785-cov-8.628895_pt1 | contig 20785 bp, 17 predicted proteins | sample MGYA00238155_ERZ761577 | MGnify/ENA primary metagenome ERZ761577 (study PRJEB28898, sample SAMN06268775) | compost metagenome | isolation source: Emeryville, CA | place: USA:Emeryville, CA | collected...
GGTGAAGCTGAAGTTCTTCGGCGAGTACACCCGCTTCGACAACCTGGCCAACGACTCGGTCGGCTCCTTCGAGTGAGCCGCCCCTCTGCCTAAACGGCGGCTGATGGCCGCGTGAACGTCCGGCTCACGGCGACTCCACGCTCACTTCGCATGGCCTAGGATTGCGCCCAACCGCGACCGTACGGCAGGGCGCGGACCCCATTCCCCAAGGAGCCCGACCATGAAGATCCGCACCCCGTCCCTGGCCCTGGCAGGCGGCCTCGCCCTGTTTGCCGCCCTGGCCAGCGGCTGCCAGACCACCGATCCGTATACCGGCCAGCAGCAGATGAACCGCTCCAGCAAGGGGGCGCTGATCGGCGCCGGCATCGGCGTGGCTGCCGGCCTGCTGACCGGCAACAGCGCGGTCGAGCGCCGCCAGCACGCCCTGATCGGCGCCGGCATCGGCGGCCTGGCCGGCGGCGCGGTGGGTGCCTACCAGGACCGCCAGCAGGCGGCGCTGCGCGAGAAGCTGCAGGGCACCGGCGTGGGCGTGTCGCGCGACGGCGACAACATCACCCTGAACATGCCGGGCAATGTCACCTTCGCATTCAACAGCGCCAACCTGGACCCGCAGTTCTACCCGGTGCTCAACAACGTGGCCTCGGTGATGAAGGAGTACGACCAGACCGTCGTCGAGGTCGCCGGCCATACCGACAGCATCGGCAGCGACGAGGTCAACCAGCGCCTGTCCGAGCAGCGCGCCCAGGCCGTGACCCAGTACCTGGTCGCCCAGGGCGTCAACTCCGAGCGCTTCATCACCATCGGCGCCGGCAAGACCCGCCCGATCGCCAGCAACGATACCGAGGCCGGGCGCGCCGCCAACCGCCGCGTGGAAATCACCCTGGTGCCGGTGCGCTCCTGAGCGGACCGCCAGCAGGGTGCCGGGGACGGGCCGCGCGAGCGGCCCGTCCGCGTCATGGGCACCTGCCCAGGGCCTCGCGCCAGGGGCCGCTCCCGGCGGGAGCGGGGAAGGCGGGCTTCAGGGCGCCTCCACCCCGGCCTGGCGGGCGCAATGGTTGCAGCAGAAGAAGCGGCCGCCATGCTCGGAGCCATGGCCGATGATGGCGCAGCCGCAGTGGTCGCAGCGCGGCGCCACTGCATGGATGGCGCACTCGAAGGAGTCGTAGGTGCCGCTGCGGCCGTCGGCCAGGATGACCCGGAAGGCCTTGTCGTAGTTGTTTCCACATACATCGCAACGCGCCATCGGCAGGTTCCTGCAGTAGTGGGGGACAGCCAATGATTGCATCCGCGGGGGCGGGCGTGTGAAGGAGCGGCTGCGGCGGCCAGGCCAGCGCCGGTCGCGGCGCCCCGGTTCCGGCACGCCGGACGGGGCCGGGCAGGGGACCGGCGGGCGGCGTTCGCGCCGATGAACGCCGCCCCGGCGCGGCCGGCTGCACGCCTTGTGCAGCCCCGGCAGCGCCCCTACACTGGGCGTGTCTGGCGAGATCCTTCGCCCGAAGTTTCCGGGGGTGTCCTGGTTTCGACGGGGGTTGCGAAATCGACTGGCGCATGCCGAGGGGGCAGCTTTCCTCGTTAATCCAGCGGCAAACTCATAGTTGCCAACGACGACAACTACGCTCTGGCCGCCTAAGGCCTAGCCCCGAACCCACTTGTGCCCGTGCTCGTGGATGTAGGGTCATTATCACAGGATCGCCGGAGGTGGCTGCCTGTCAGCTTCCGTCTAAAACACAACAGGCTGGTTCCGGGGCGCGCTTCGCACACCGTGCTGCAACGGAACGAGACCCAACGGTGAGCTAAGCATGTAGTGCCGGAGATGGAGTGCCTTCGGACGGCGGTTCGACTCCGCCCACCTCCACCAATCAAGAGGGCCTGGATAGTCTCCAGGCCCTTTTTCTTTGCGCGAATCCCCGCGTGGCGCGGGGTTCCGGGCGATGCCCCTGCGGGTGCCAACGTGCCCAGATGGGCCAATTCACCCCGTTTCCCGGCCAGCCCAGTCTCTTTTCTCTGTTTGCCCTGCGGGTAGTCGCGAGGCCGAACCCTGCAATTACAAGGGCTTGGCGCGGCCTTTCCGTGGTCAACCATGGCCACCGATTGGCCGACAAACCGCTACGCATCGAACCCATCGACCACCCGCCGCTGCTCGATCCAGTCCAGCGGCAGCGGGTTGCGCTGGAACCAGATCAAGCTCATGCAGCGGGGCTGCTGGCCCGCCAGGATGCTCTGGATGATGGCGGGCTCCAGCAGGGTCAGGCGCAGCAGTTCATTGACCGTCGAGTGGTGCAAGCCCTCACGGTGGGCGATGTCAGTGCCACTGGTCACCACGCCGTCGTCGAGTAGCTGTTGCCAATAGAAGGCCCGCGCCAATGCAACCAGCATGGGACTGTCGAACTGGTTCCGCGTGGTGCTGCCTGCGCTCACCCCATCCGGTCGGATTACCACCTTGCGCACGCCGCGCTTGCGGATCTGCAGCGGGATGAAGGTCGAGAGTTTCACGGCGCCGCCGTCCATGCGCTGCTGCATGGTGGCCTCACCGGATTGCCGTATCCGCGTCATGCCGTCATCTCCACTTCCGCCAGTTCCGTGCCGATGCTGCCGGGATGCAGTTCCTCGATGAGTTCCACCCAGCCGGCGTCGCGCCAGAGGATCTCCAGCCCGTCGTCGCCGATCAGTACGCGCTCGATCAGCAGCTGTGCCAGGCGCCGTTGCTCGGCAGGAAACAGCGAGAGCCAGACGGCGGCAAGCTGGCGCATCGGCATCACCACCCGCGCCTCGTCGAGATCGAGGCCGCTCTCGCGCACCCGGTCCCACACCGCTTGCACGCTCTCCGGCGCCCGCAGCACCTGGCAGATCTGCTCCACTACCAAGGCCTCGATGGGCTCGGCGGGCAGGCTGCCGAACTGGGAAGCACCCGCCCCGTAGTGCCGGTCCTTGGCCGGCGTGTAGTAGCGGTAGCACTGACCCTTCTTGGTCGTGCGGGTCGGGATCAGCCGCTCGCCGCTGGTGGTGAAGATCAATCCGCGCAGCAGCGGCAAGCCGCGCCCGTCGGTGGCGACCGCCGCGCGCCGTTCCTCGGCGGTCTGGGCCAGTACGTCTTGGGCGGCCTGCCACTGTGCCCTTGTCAGGATCGGCGGATGCTGCCCCGGGTAGTAGCGCCCCTTATGGACGATCTCGCCGAGGTACATGCGGTTGTGCAGCAGCTTGTAGATCGACTGCTTGCAGAAGGTGCGGCCCGTCTTGGTGCGGATGCCTTCGGCCGCGTAGCTGCGCACCATGTGGGTGGTCGAACGATCGCGGGCGAAGTCCGCAAAGATCCGCCGCACCACGGCAGCCTCGGCCTCGTTGACGACGAGCAGGCGGTTCTGCACGTCGTAGCCCAGTGGCAGCGGCCCGCCCATCCACATGCCCTTGGCCTTGCTGGCAGCGATCTTGTCGCGGATGCGCTCACCGGTGACCTCGCGCTCGAACTGGGCGAAGGACAGCAGCACGTTCAGCATCAGCCGTCCCATCGAGGTGGCTGAATTGATCTGCTGGGTGACGGCGCTGAAGCTGACGCCGCAGCGGTCGAACACTTCCACCATGCGCGCGAAGTCGGCGAGCGAACGGCTGAGCCGGTCGATCTTGTAGACCACCACGATGTCGATGCGGCCCGCCTCGATGTCGGCCAGTGGTCGCTGGAGTGCGGGCCGCTCCATGTTGCCGCCGGAGAATCCGCCGTCGTCGTAATCGTCCGCCACCGCAATCCAGCCCTCGTGGGTCTGGCTCTTGATGAAGGCGTGCCCGGCTTCCTTCTGCGCGTCGATAGAGTTGAAGGACTGGTCGAGGCGTTCGTCGCTGGAGACGCGGCAATACACCGCGCAGCGCTTGGGTGAGGCCAGGATGGCAGTGCTCATCGTTTGCCTCCCTTGCCGGGCTTGAGCCCGAAGAACTTCGGTCCCGACCACTGCGTGCCAGTGATGTGGCGCGCCGCTGCTGACAGGCTTTTGAAGCGCTGGCCGTTGAGTTCATAGAGGCCGTCGGCGGTGACGGTGACCCGGTACTCGCGCTCGTCCCATTCGCGCACCAGCACCGTGCCGGGCATCAGATGGCATTCCGTCCCGCGCCCGGCGGGCTTGATCTTCGAGAACTGCGCGCCGCGCTCCACCAGATAGCGGCGCACGCCTGCCGGCAGCGGCCCATAGGCCTGCTCCTGCAGCCGGTAGGCCAGGCGCGATTCCACGTAGTGGCGGTTGGTGTGGGCCGGACGGCGCGGGAAGTGCGCGTCCCACAGCGCCCAGAGGTCTTTCATGGGCAGGCCGGGCAGCGCCGCCACCTGCGCGCTGATGCTGTCGTTCATTGCGGTATCGGTCATCGGTTTACTCCTGTGGTTGAGACAAGTCGATGAACGCGCTGTGGCGGGCAGAAGCCAAGGTGAAACCCCTCTCAGCGGGCGGAAAGATCGGCGTCCAGTGCGGTATTGGCCGCCTCCAGGGCCTCCAACGGAATCTCGATCTCGTACCGACCCTGCTCCCGCGAGAATCCCGCCCGATGCCGCGCCACCGCCGCCCGGGCAATCACGCCGATGAAGGCCGGCAGCTGCTCCTGCAGTTCGATCTCGGCGACGATGGCCTGGGCGCCCCGATAGCTGTCGCGCGCCACACGGATCTGCTCTGGCAAGGCGTCGTGCTCGGCCTGCAGGGTCTGGATGCGGCGTGCTACTTCGTCGCGGGTGTGGCGGGTGGCGGTCAGTTCCGCGTGCAGTGAAGCGAGCGCCGCAGGGAGCGCAGTGAGTTCACCGGCATTGATCAGGCGATTGGCGGCGGACTGGGTGTCGCTGGCGATCTGCTGCTCGACAGACTCGATGCGGGCATCAAGCTGCGCCAGCACGGTCGTGGCTTTGTTGATCTCCTGTGCCAGTGCCGTGCGCCGATCCGTCAGTGCCGCCATCTCGATGCGCGCTGTCTCCAACTGGGCGGGCGCCTGGACCTTGCGTTTCATCCGGGCATGTTCTTCGCGCAGCGGCACCAGATCCTGCTGGAGTTGTCGGGCGACGGCTTCGAGGTGGTTCTTCTCGCGGAACAGGCGTTGCTCGGTCACCGACCAGTGCGTCGAGTTCGAGCGCTGTTCGAGTTCGTGATAGGCACGGCGTTTGGAATCGGCCTCTTGCTGTGCGGTGCTGGCGGCAGCTTCTGCTTCTTGCAATTGCTGGGTCAATGCGTCGAGTTCGCTGCGCAGAGTGTCGAGGTAACTGGTGGATGACTGACGGCGTGAAGGGTTCGATTTCATGGCGGGCTCCTGGGGTTGGCATCGCCACTACACCACGTCGCAGCGACCGTTTCGCACTGTCGAAATGGTCGCTGCCAGAGACTGGTTTGGTCGATCAGGGCGCAGCGGTCGAACGCGACCTGCCGATGACCGATGCGGGTGGATGCGTACTGCCGCGCGCCCGAACATCAAATTGCGTCGAAGCTCGAAACGCTTCGAACCCATGCACACGGCTGCGGGGTTTGACGCCGCGCGCGCCATTGCCGCACCGGCTAGCACCACGAAGAATCCCGTTCATCAGGTGTCACCGAGCCTCAGTGAGAGCCGCTGCGGCCACCGCCCACCGAACGGGAGTCACAACATGAATGTCACCCTGCCACCCACCGAACTGCTCAGCCCGCGCCAGCTCGCCGCGCGCTGGGGCTTGTCTGAAAAAACCCTCGAACGCTGGCGGATGCTCGGCACTGGCCCTGTGTTCCTCAAACTTGGCAGCCGCGTGCTCTATAGCCTCGCCGAGATCGAAGCGCACGAACGGCAACGCACCCGCCGCTGCACCGCCGGCGACCGTCCGAGTGAGGTGTGGGCATGATGAACCGCCAGCAGCGCCGGGAGCGCGAACGCATGACGCGGCAACTGCGCGCCCACATTGCCCGGCACGGCATCGAGCCGGTACTCGACAAGATGTTCGGCCCCGGCAGCTGGCGCTACGACGCTGACGAGGAACTCTGGATCGTGCCGGACACCCAGCACATCGGGGCGGGGCGTTCCTACTTCTGCGTGCGCGCCAACGGCGACTGGTTCAAGGCGCGGCTCGATGGGGAACACACCCAATGAGCACCGTCGTAATCGACGCGATCAACGTCCCGCCCCATCCCTACTTCGACTTCAACGACGCGCCCGACCGTATCGAGCGGCGCCACGACAAGGACGAGCTGCGCGCCCGGCTGCTCGATCAGCTTGAAGCTGTGCTGATGTACCTGTTCCCGAACGGCAGGCGCCAGGGCACGCGCTTCGTGGTCGGCAATGTGCAGGGCGATGCCGGTGACAGCCTGGTGATCGAACTCGAAGGCCCGAAGCGCGGGGTGTGGATCGACTTCGCCACTGGCGAATCCGGCGACGTGCTGGCGCTGTGGGCGGCGGTGCGGGGCTTTGCGGTGCCGCGCGACTTCGGGGAGCTTCTCGATGACGTCGGTGATTGGCTGGTGGTGCCGACCTCGTTCATCCCGGCACCGTCCAAGTCGTCCGCCACCCATGACACGCTCGGCCCGCACACCGCGAAGTGGGACTACCGCAGCGCCGACGGCGATTTGCTGGCCTGCGTGTACCGTTACGACACGCCCGAGGGGAAGCAATACCGGCCGTGGGATGTCGCCTCCCGCCAGACGCGCATGCCCGACCCGCGCCCGCTCTACCACCTGCCTGCAGTGGCAAAGGCCGATACCGTCGTGCTGGTCGAGGGCGAGAAATGCGCCGATGCGTTGATGCAGCTTGGCATCGTCGCCACGACCGCCATGGGCGGCGCTGCCACAGCCCTCGCCAAGACCGACTGGTCGCCGCTTGCCGGCAAGACCGTCATCGTGTGGCCGGACAACGACGAGGCCGGTGCCAGATACGCCAACGCGGTGATCCCAAAGTTACTGGGCATCGGCGCGCGGGTTCGGCGCATCGGCATTCCGGAGAACAAGCCGCAGAAGTGGGATGCCGCCGATGCCGTAGCCGAGGACATCGATGTTCAATCCCTGCTGGCCGGGGCGATACCAATCGGCAGCGACCAACCCCGCCAACCATTCGAGATCGCACAGTGGCGCGCCCGCGAACGCTTCACCGGCGAACCTCAACCCCGGCGCTGGCTGATCGAAGGTGTCTTCCCGCTGGCCCAGGCGGCATTGGTGGCCGCTGGTGGCGGTGTCGGCAAGTCCTTCCTGCTGCTGGCGCTGGCCCGCGAGGTCGCCGCCTTCGATGGCATATGGGCCAACGCGCCCACCCTGTTCGGCGGCGCGCTCGCCAACCAGGGTGTGGCGATCTATGTCACCGCCGAAGACGACGCCATCGAGGTGCACAACCGGCTCAATGCACTGGGACCGATCCCAGACTCGCTGTACGTACTACCGCTGCCCGATGCCGGCGGCGCCGTGCCGCTGTTCGCGCCTGATCCGGTCACGCGAGGCCCATCGACCACCTCGGCGTGGCTGGCGCTGGAGCAGCAACTGCCTGCCCTGGCCGGTCTGCGACTGATCATCCTCGACCCGCTGCAGCCGCTGTGCGCGCTGGATCTGAACGTCCCGGAGAACGCGCAGTTCGTCTGCTCCCGGCTCGCCGCACTGGCCGCCAGCACGGGCGCTTCCGTGATCGTCTCGCACCACTTCGCCAAGCGCGAGGCCTCGACACCCGAGCAGGCCCGCGAGGCGATCCGGGGTACCGGCGGCCTGGTCGACGGGGTGCGCTCGGTCTACGCCCTGTGGAACCCGAAGGAGGATCAGGCCAAGGCGATCTGCAAGGCGCTGGGCGAGCCCTTCGATCGCGGCCGGGTCGTGATGGGCGGCGTGGTCAAGGCCAACGGCCGCGCCAACCTGCGGGTGACCACCTTCCTGCGCGACAGCCGAGGCCTGCTGGTGGATCGCAGCGACGCCCTGGTTCGCGCCCGCCAGACCGACGTCGACCTGCTACCGGACCTCAAGGCGGCCATCGCCCGGGCCGCCGCCGAAGGCAAGCCCTACACCAAGACCGGCGGCAACGGCGTCTACGAGCGCCGTCACGAACTGCCCGAAGCCTTCCACACCATCGGCAAGCACCGGCTGGCCGAGTGGGTCGGCACGCTGCTCGACCGGGAAGATCTGGTCATGGCCATGGTCGATGGATCGAAGCTGGTGAAGTGGCTGGACGTGCCCGATGGCCCCATGGCCAGCGGCGAGGCGGCCTTCGTCACCGGGCATCTGAAGCGCGCAAACGCGCGCCGGGGTGATCAGCCATGAGCATTCCCGGGGCAGGCCTCCGTTCCCGGCTTCCCGGTTCCCGACCGGGAACGCAGGGCCGGGCGGGAACGCCAAACCCAGCACTGGCGCGGGATTCCAGCGTTCCCGGCCAAAACCGTTCCCGGATGGGGGTGGGAACGCGCAAACCCAGCAACGACGCCACTTTCCCGGTTCCCGGCGACTCCTCTCTAAAGAGAGAGGGTGAGCATCGGGAATGCTCACCTCCCTCGATTGCCATGGCTGGCCGGGCACGGGGACGATGCCCCAGCGAGACGGCACGGGTCCTTCCTGGCCGGATTCGTATACGGGGGGCGCGAGCGCGGCGCTTTTTTAGCGTCAGACTGCAAACCTAGGTTTGCAGGGTTTGCGGTTTGCACCTGCCGGCCGTGACCCGATCTAAAGGCGAACAGGGTAATCCTGAAAACAATGGGGCAATGGCAGCGGCGGTTACCCTATTTCCTGTCCGCCGAGAAGATCACTGCTAGCGACAGATACTATCCGCATCTGATAGCATCCCGAAGCCACATCGGGGAAATCGAAGCATGCGCACAGTGATTGGCATCCGGCCGGCCAAATCCGGCCGTCGGGCAGTCGATGACGCCAACGGCCCCACACCCACCGTCTGGTTCGATTCCTGGCGGCAGTTGGCCAGCCTGCTATCGGACGAAAACCGCGCGTTGCTGCGCCTGATGCAGGAAAGACAACCTCGCACCGTGCTGGAGCTGGCCGAGTGGTCAGGCCGCGCGGCCAGCAACCTGTCGCGCACCCTGCGTCACCTGGAGCGCCACGGCCTGGTCAAGATGCACCGCAGCCCGGACACCCGAGCCGTGCGTCCGGAGGCACTGGCCACCGAGTTTCTGGTCGTGCTGGATTGATCTGAGAGGATAAGAAATGAAGTTCGAGGTGTATTGCGACGAAGCCAATCCGGATGTCCTGACATCCGCGAATCCCCGTGCGCGACACCTCATGATCGGCAGCCTCTGGCTACCCGAGGAATTGCGCAACGAAATCAAATCACGCGTCGGCGCGCTGCGGGAACGTCACCAAGCCTGGGGCGAGATCAAGTGGAGCAAGGTGTCGCCCAACCGCCGCGATTTTTACGTCGAACTGATCGATCTGTTCTTCGCCTATGGCGACAATCTGCGTTTCCGCTGTATTGCCGTTGACCGAACCCAGCTCAACCTTGCTCTGCACGACAACGATGGCGAGCTGGGCTTCTACAAGTTCTATTACCAGCTTCTGCATCACTGGATTCTGGATTTCAACGCCTACCGGATCTTCTGCGACGTCAAGAGCAACCGCGACCCGAAGCGTCTGCCTGTACTGGCCAGATGTCTTGCGCGAGCGAACCTCACATCGAGTATCGACGGCATCCAGTCGCTGCCGTCTCATGAAGTGGTGTTGATCCAGTTGTGCGATTTGTTGCTGGGTGCGGCCAGCAGCCGCATCAACGACACACTGCGTGACGGCACGGCCAAGGCCGCCGTGGTCCAACGTCTCGAATCAGCGCTGGGCCGACCGCTCGCCCCGACCCATAAGGGCGAAGAGAAGTTCAACATCTTCAAGATTCGCCTGCAGGGAGGCTGGTAATGGCGTTACCGCCTCTCGTCCACTACACGACGGTCGCTGAATACCGCTCGCATTACGAGCGGGTCTACTGTCGCGGCAATATCCAGACATTCGACGGCATCCGCGTGTACTTCGGTGCCGGCAAGTTCGGCCACATGTTTTACGAGAGCACGGCGCGAGATGGCCGCAAGGATGTTTTTTCCCCGGTGCGGGCGCAGCGCATCGATTGGATCAAAGCGACTCTGGAGCAACCCACGGCCGCGCTGTTCGAAGGCTGGGACAAAACCTCCCGCCAGTACGACGCAACGCGCCGCGTGGCCGTCGTCTACGAGGATTTCGTCGTTGTGGTAGCTATGGGGCTGAAGCAGGATGGTTCGCTGAAAGCCAACTTCGTGACCTGTTACCAGGCCGACAACAGCATCGGAAAGATCAGAAGTTCGCCGGAATGGTCCCGGGCTGCATGCCTCCGCTTGCTGGGAGGTGGCCCGTGACGGCAGCCCAGAAAAAACAAAGGCCGCTGATTCGCTACGCGGGTTCAGCGGCCGAGACCTCGATAGGTTCAAAGCCGATAGGCAGTGAACTCAACGCGAGAGTGTATCCCGAAAGGCCCGCTTGTCAAGCCGCGCTGGCTTTGGCTCAAACCCTGGCCTATCTGCCCACCTTGCGCCAAACCGCCGAGCCAAAAACCAGAAGCTTTACCGTAACTCTCTGTCCTGACGAGATTTTCTGTTTGGCCCATGCCGGATATCCGAGCCAAAGCAGTACGCCAAACGTCCCTCTCCACCCTGCCGTAGAGGGGATGACCAACGACCAGAACAGGTGGCATCGATGACGGCAACGACCCAAATCATGACCGAGGCCGACACCTGCCGGGAGCTGGTCACACCCAAACTCGTCGAGGCCGGATGGGGCAATGCGCCGCACGTGATCGGCGAGCAGCGCACCTTCACCAATGGCCGCATCATCGTCACTGGCGGCCGTGTGCGCCGTGGCAAGCAAAAACGTGCGGACTACCTGCTGTACTACCGGCGCGACTATCCACTGGCCGTGGTGGAAGCGAAAGAGCTGGGGCTGCCGGCGGAAGCCGGGGTGCAGCAGGCCAAAGAGTACGCCGAGATCCTCGGCCTGAAGTTCGCCTATGCCACCAACGGCCATCGCATCATCGAGATCGACTACACCACCGGCACCGAGCGTGAGGTGGACCGCTTCGCCACGCCCGCCGAACTCTGGCAGCGACTGTCCGCCGCCATCGCGCTTCCTGATCCGGCCACCCCCCACCTGCTCGAACCCTTCAACCTGGTTTCCGGCAAGGTGCCGCGCTACTACCAGCAGATCGCGATCAACCGCGTGATCGAGGCCATCCTGCTGGGGCAGAAGCGCGTACTCGCCACGCTGGCCACCGGCACCGGCAAGACCTGCGTGGCGTTTCAGGTGTGCTGGAAGCTGTGGAGCAGCCGCTGGAACCGCACCGGCGAATACCGGCGCCCGAAGATCCTGTTCCTGGCCGACCGCAACATCCTGGTCGATGACCCGATGGCCAAGATGTTCGCGCCCTTTGGCGACGCTCGCCACAAGATCACCGGCGGCGACGTTAGCCAAAGCCGGGACATGTACTTCGGCATCTATCAGGCCCTGTCCACCGCCAACGAAGACGTGTTCCGCCAGTACCGGCCGGACTTCTTCGACCTGATCATCATCGACGAATGCCATCGCGGCTCCAGCCGCAACGACAGCAACTGGCGCGCGGTACTCGATTACTTCGCGCCCGCCGTGCAGTTCGGCATGACGGCCACGCCGCTGCGCGAGGAGTCGCGCGACACCTACGAATACTTCGGCAACCCGGTCTACACCTACAGCCTGCGCCAGGGCATCGAGGACGGCTTCCTCGCACCCTATCGCGTGCACCGCGTGATCACCACGGTGGATGCCGCCGGCTGGCGTCCGTCCAAGGACGAGCTCGACCGCTTCGGCCGCCCGGTGCCGGACGACGAATACCAGACCAAGGATTTCGAGCGCGTCATCGCACTGCGTGCGCGCACCCAGGCCATTGCCAAACACCTGACCGACTTCCTCAAGGGCACCGACCGCTTCGCCAAGACCATCGTGTTCTGCGTCGATCAGGAGCATGCAGCCGAAATGCGCCAGCAGCTGGTCAACCTCAACAGCGATCTGGTCCAGCAGTACCCCGACTACGTCTGCCGCGTCACCGCCGACGAAGGCGCCATTGGCCTGACCCACCTCGCGCATTTTCAGGACGTGGACAAACCCACGCCGGTGATCCTGACCACCTCGCAATTGCTGACCACCGGCGTGGATGCCGAGATGGTCAAGAACGTGGTGCTGGCGCGCGTGGTCGGCTCCCGCGCCGAGTTCAAGCAGATCATCGGACGCGGCACCCGGTTGAAGGTCGACTACGGCAAGGAATACTTCAACATCATCGACTTCACCGGCACCGCCACCCGGCACTTTGCCGATCCGGATTTCGATGGCGACCCCGCGCGCATCGAGGAAGTGACCATCGATGAGGCCGGCGAAACCGTCGAGTCGGTCATCGCAACGCCTCCCGGCGTCGAAGAGCCGCCGGCCGACTACACCGTAGATGCCGCGCACACCGACGCAGGCCAAGGCGAAATCCTCACCGAACCGCCGGAGGAGCCGCGCAAGTTCTACGTCGACGGCGGCAATGTCGAAGTGATCGGCCACCTGGTCTACGACCTCGACACCGACGGCAAGAAACTCCAGGTGGTCAAGTACACCGAGTACTCGGGCCGCACCGTCCGCACCCTGTACCCGACCCGCGACGCGCTGCAATCCGCCTGGGCCAACCCCGACACCCGCGCCGAGGTGCTGCGCGAGCTGACCGAGCGTGGCATCAGCTTCGAGGAGCTGGCGGCCAGCGCCGACCAGCCCGACGCCGACCCCTTCGATCTGCTGTGTCATCTGGCCTGGAACGCGCCGCTGCTCACTCGCCGCCAACGCGCGGAACAGGCCAGAATGGCGGCGCAGGACCTGTTCGGCCAGTACGGCGACACAGCCCGCGAAATCCTCACACTGCTGCTCGACAAGTACATCGAGCGCGGCATCATCCAGTTCAACACCCTGTCCGAGCTGATGAAGGTGCAACCCTTCGACCGCTACGGCAGCCCCGCCGAAATCGCCACCCGGCATTTCGGCGGCATCCAACCCTTCAAGGAAGCCGTCACGCGCCTGCAGACGGCCCTTTACCAATGACGAGACGTTCCTGAATGGCCATCACCGAAAAGAAGCCCCGAACCCAACGCGCCAAGACACCGCTGACCACGCGCGACAACCTCTCGGCGCTGATCGGCAGCGCCCGCAAGATCCTGCGCAAGGACAAGGGCCTCAACGGCGACGTCGACCGCCTGCCGCTGCTCACCTGGGTGATGTTCCTCAAGTTCCTCGACGACCTCGAAGTCGTGCATGAGCAAGAGGCGGAGCTCGACGGCAGGCCCTACCACCCCATCATCGAAGCCCCCTACCGCTGGCGCGACTGGGCTGCGCGCGAGGACGGCCTCACCGGCGACGAACTGCTGGCCTTCATCAACCAGGACGAATGCCACCGCCCAGACGGCTCGCGCGGCGCCGGCCTGTTCGCCTACCTGCGCAGCCTGGCCGGCAGCGGCGAGAAGGGCAGCCAGCGCGAGGTCATCGCCAACGTGTTTCGCGGCGTGCAAAACCGCATGGTCAGCGGCTACCTGCTGCGCGACATCATCAACAAGATCAACGGCATTCACTTCAACTCGAGCGAGGAAATCCACACCCTCTCGCACCTGTACGAATCCATGCTGCGCGAAATGCGCGACGCCGCCGGCGACGCGGGCGAGTTCTACACCCCGCGCCCGGTGGTGCGCTTCATGGTGCAGGTCACGAATCCGCGCCTGGGCGAAACGGTGCTCGACCCGGCCTGCGGCACCGGCGGGTTTCTGGTGGAAGCCTACGACCACCTCAACCGGCAGGTGACCAACCCGGACCAGCGCCGCACCTTGCAGCGCGACACCCTGTTTGGGCAGGAAGCCAAGCCGATGCCCTACATGTTGGCGCAGATGAACTTGCTGCTGCACGGGCTGGAAGCGCCGCAGATCGCCTACGGCAATACGCTGGAGCGGCGCGTCACCGAGATCGGCCACGATGAACGGGTGGACGTGATCCTCACCAACCCGCCCTTCGGCGGCGAGGAAGAGGCCGGCATCAAGGGCAACTTCCCGGCCAACATGCAGACGGCGGAAACCGCACTGCTGTTCCTCCAATACATCATGCGCAAGCTGCGCTATGCCGGGCATGGCGCCGAGCAGGGCGGCCGCGCCGCCGTCGTCGTGCCCAACGGTACGCTGTTTGGCGATGGCGTGTGCGCCGTCATCAAGGAGGAGCTGCTCAAGGAATTCAAGCTCCACACCATCGTGCGCCTGCCGCAAGGCGTGTTCGCGCCCTACACCGACATCCCGGCCAACCTACTGTTCTTCCAGCGCGGCGGCCCGACCGAGGAAATCTGGTACTACGAACTGCCCCAGCCCGAAGGCCGCAAGAAATACAGCAAGACCGCACCACTTCCCTTCGAGGCCTTCCAGCCGGTGCTCGACTGGTGGAACCAGCGCCAGGAAGGCCCGCAGGCCTGGCGCGTGGACTTCGCCGCCAAACGCGCCGCCGCCATCGAGGCCGCCACACCGCATTGGCAACGGGCCGAGATTGAGCGCACGCGCGCACGCGCCTTGAGCCAACCGATCCGCGAACTGGAACAAGCCATCGACCATGCCGCCAATGGCGACAAGGCCGCGCTGCAAGCGCAGTTGCGCGAGTTGAAGGCCAGGCAGCAGGCCCACGAGGCCGCCGCCAAGGCCGCGCAGGCCGAGGGCGACGCGCTCTATTGGCCGATCTACAACCTGGACCTGAAGAACCCGCATGCCGCCCAAGGGCTGGAGCACGCCGACCCGAAGGAGCTGGTCGCCGCCATGCGTGCGGGTGAGGAGGAGGTGTTGCGCCTGCTTGGCGAGATCGAAGCGCTGGTGGCCGAGGTGCAGGGATGAGACGGTGGCCGAAAGTTGCGCTGGGGGATGTGCTCTCTCAGGTCAATCGCTTTGAGTCAGTGCAACCCGAATCCACTTACCCCTTGCTGGGTGTTCGATTGGAAGGCAACGGCGCATTTCTCCGCGAAACGGTTGCTGGGACTGAAACGTCCGCCACGCGGCTGAACCGTGTTGCATGCGGAGACTTTATATACAGCCGGCTGTTCGCATGGCGCGGTGCATTTGGTGTCATCGGTCACGACCTGGATGGCACTTTCGTCTCCAACGAGTTCCCGGTGTTCACAGCGGATCCAGACCGCGTCTGTACTTCGTTCCTGCGCTACTGGTTTCGACTGCCCGCTGTATGGCGTCGCGTAGAGGAAGACTGTACAGGCAGCACACCGACAACGCGCAATCGCTACAAGGAACAGTTCTTTCTCTCCCTGCAGGTACCCCTTCCGCCGCTTGCCGAACAACAAGCCATCGTCACCCGGCTCGACACGCTGGCCGACAAGGTGCGGCAGGTCAACGAACGGCTCGACGCCATCGAGCGCGACGCCGACCAACTGCTCGCCGTGCGCTTTCGAGACGCCATTGCCGACGCGCCCATGCGGCCGATGGCCGAGGTGGCGCCATTGGTGCGACGGGAAGTCGCTATTGATCCTGATGCCAGCTATACCGAGGTTGGTATTCGCAGCTTTTTCAAAGGCACGTTTCATCGTCGCACGATGCAAGGCGCCGACTACTCTTGGCAAAACCTCTTTGCGATCAGAGAGGGCGACTTGATCTTCAGCAACATCATGGCATGGGAGCAAGCCATCGCCATTGCAAAGCCTGAGGATGATGGTTGCGTTGGTAACCATCGAATGTTGACCTGTGAGGTGGATGTCGATAAGGCAGTCGCCAGCTTCCTCTATTACTACTTCACCACCACCGAGGGCTTTGCAAAGATTGATGCGGCTTCTCCCGGTACGGCAGCGCGAAATAAGACGCTGAAAGCCCCTGATCTCATGGCAATTGAGGTTCCCATCCCACCTCTCGCCACGCAACGCACCTTCGATGCCCTGCAAGCGAAGGTGGCCGCACTCAAAGCCCGCCACGCCACCATCCGTCAAGCCAACGAGGCGCTGATCCCGGCGATGCTGGAGCGCGTGTTTTCCGAGGCCCACTGAATGCAGTTCGTCCGCCACGGCCCCGATATCCCCGAGCGCCTGCTGCAGGCGCACGAGGACGGGCGCGTGGTGTTCTTTTGCGGCGCGGGCATCTCTTACCCGGCGCGCCTGCCGGGCTTCGCCGGGCTGGTGGCGAAGGTGTATGAAGCCCTGGCCGTCACGCCCAACGCGGTGCAGCAGGCGGCGATCAAGGCCGGGCAGTTCGATACCGCCATCGGGCTGCTGGAAGCGGAGATCGTCGGCGGCCGCGAGACGGTGCGCCGGGCACTGGCCGGCATCCTGACGCCCGATCTCGGCGCCCCGAACGCAACCGCCACGCATGAAGCCTTGCTGACGTTGGGCAAATGCCGCAACGGCCAGACCCGCCTCATCACCACCAACTTCGACCGCCTGTTCGAGGAGGTGATCGCGGCGAAGTCGCTGCCCATCGAGCGCTTCAAGGCGCCACTGCTGCCAGTGCCGAAAAACCGCTGGGATGGTCTGGTGTATCTGCATGGCCTGCTCAGCGCTTCGCCGACCGAGAGTGAGCTGAATCAGCTGGTCGTCTCCAGCGGCGATTTCGGCCTGGCCTACCTCACCGAGCGCTGGGCGGCGCGTTTCGTCAGCGAGTTGTTCCGCAACTACACCGTGTGCTTCGTCGGCTACAGCCTCAACGACCCGGTGCTCCGCTACATGATGGATGCCCTGGCCGCCGACCGTCTGCTGGGCGAGTCGTCGCCAGAGATGTTTGCCTTCGGCAGTTTCTCCAAAGGCAAGGAAGAGGAACGGGCCAACGAGTGGCGGGCCAAGAACGTCACGCCCATCCTCTACCGCGAGCACAACCGGCACGCCTACCTGCACAAGACCCTGCGTGCCTGGGCCGATACCTACCGCGACGGCATGCGTGGCAAGGAGCGCATCGTGGTCGAAAGCGCCATGGCCCGCCCGCTGGTGAGCACCCGTCAGGACTACTTCATTCCCCGCATGTTGTGGGCACTCAGCGATCCGGGTGGCCTGCCCGCCAAACGTTTTGCCGAGCTGGACCCGGTGCCGTCACTGGATTGGCTGGAGCCGCTGAGCGAGGAACGCTACCGGCATGCCGACCTTGGCCGCTTCGGCGTCCCGCCCAAAGCTGCCGTGGATGACAAGCTCGCCTTTAGCCTGATCCGTCGACCGTCGCCGTATCCGCTCGCGCCGTCGATGTGTATCGTCGATGCCGGTGCGCGCGGCAGCCGCTGGGACGAGGTGATGCGGCAACTGGCGCGTTGGCTGATCCGTCATCTGGATGACCCGGCGCTGCTGCTATGGTTGGTCAAACGCGGCGGGCAGCTGCATCACGATCTGGTCTGGTGGATCGAACACCGTCTGGACGAGTTGGCCAAACTCGAGCGCGAGGGCAACACGGCGGAGTTGGCACGCATTCGTGAGGGCGCACCCAAGGCGATCCCCGGCCCGCTGATGCGCACCTTGTGGCGACTGCTACTGACCGGACGCGTGAAATCGTGGCTGCGCGACTTCGACCTGTACCGCTGGCGCGACCGCTTCAGGCGCGATGGCCTCACCCCGACCCTGCGCCTGGAGCTGCGCGAGATGCTGACACCGTGCGTATCGCTGCGCGAGCCGTTTCGCTGGCCCGAAGAGGACGACGAAGCCCGCGAGCCGAAGCGCATCAAGGATCTGGTGGAATGGGAGATCGTGCTGTCGACGGATCACGTCCACACCAGCCTGCGCGATCTGCCCAAGGACGAACGCTGGAATGCCGCCTTGCCGGAGCTGCTGGCTGATGTCAGCACCCTGTTGCGCGATGCCCTCGATCTGATGCGCGAGCTTGGCGGTGCCGAGGACAGGAGCGACCTGTCCTACATGCATCAACCCTCGATCAGTGAACACCCGCAGAACCGGGACTTCCACGACTGGACCGCATTGATCGACCTGACCCGCGATGCGTGGCTCGCCACGGCTGCGCAATCACCGGCGCGGGCAACGCTCATGGCGCAGGCCTGGTGGCACACGCCCTATCCGCTGTTCCGACGCCTCGCCTTCTTTGCTGCCGCACAGGGCGATGTGATCCCGAAACGCCAAGCGCTCGACTGGCTGCTGGCGGACGATCACTGGTGGCTGTGGTCGGTGGAAACCGAACGGGAAGCCATGCGCTTGCTGGTGGCACTGGCGCCGCGCCTCGATGCGGTGATGCTGCGGGAACTGGAACAGGCCGTGCTCGCCGGTCCTCCGCGCGAGATGTTCAAGGACGACATCGAGCCGGAGCGCTGGACCCGTATCGTGGACCGCGAAATCTGGCTGCGGCTGGCAAAAATTGCTGACGCCGGCGCAGTCTTGGGTGCTGAAAGCAGCGCCCGACTCAGTGGGCTTTCGGCACAGTATCCGGAGTGGAAGCTGGCAGAGGATCAGCGCGATGAGTTTCCTTACTGGATGGGCGATGGCGACGAATGGCGCAAGTTCGTCGCCACACCGCGTCGTCGCCGTGAGTTGGTCGCGTGGCTCAGGCAGCAACCCGGTACAGATCATTGGCAGGAGGATGACTGGCGGCAGCGCTGTCGCGACAACTTTGCCACGACCGCTTGTGCCTTGTGCGCCTTGGCCAGGGAGAGTGTTTGGCCGACAGAGCGCTGGCGTGAGGCGCTGCAGGCCTGGTCAGAGGAAAAACTCCTGAGGCGCGCCTGGCGTTACATGGCGCCGATCCTGGCCACCGCACCTGCCGAGGTACTGCAGAAGCTCGCCCATGGTGTCAGCTGGTGGCTACAGGCCATCGCCAAGACCTTCGAGGGCCACGAAGCAATCTTCTTCACGCTCGCGCGCCGTATCCTGGCGTTGGATCATCGGGACGGTGTCGATACCGACGACCCCGTGATGCGCGCCATCAATCATCCCGTGGGCCACGTCACCGAGGCACTGCTGCGCTGGTGGTATCGGCGCTCGCTGGAGGATGGACAAGGCTTGCCCGAGGAGCTCAAGTCCACGTTCACCGAGCTTTGCGATACCCGGATCGACAAGTATCGCCATGGCCGCGTGTTGCTCGCGGCCCATGTCATCGCCTTGTTCCGCGTTGACCGGGAGTGGGCAACGCAACACTTGTTACCGCTTTTCGACTGGCAGCGCTCGCAAGCCGAGGCACGTGCGGCCTGGGAAGGCTTCCTGTGGTCACCGCGTCTGTACCGCCCACTCATGGAATTGCTCAAGCCGGCATTCCTCGACACCGCGCGCCACTATGCGGCCTTGGGCAAGCACGGCGAGCAGTACGCATCGCTACTGACCTTCGCCGCCCTGGATCGTGGTGACACCTTCACCACCGCCGAGCTGGCGACCGCGACACGCTCACTCCCTCCAGAGGGTTTGCGCGAGGCAGCACAGGCATTGGTGAGAGCGCTGGAGGGTGCGGGCGAGCAACGGGCCGACTATTGGACGAACCGGGTTGCCCCATATCTGCACGCCATCTGGCCTAAGACGCGAGACAACGTTTCACCTTCCATCGCCGAAAGCCTCGGCCGCCTTTGCGTAGCGGCACAAGATGCGTTCCCCGAGGCCTTGACGCTGCTCCGCGCCTGGTTGCAACCACCGGCCCACCCGGACTATCTGGTTCACCGACTGCACGAGGCAGGTCTCTGCGGCAAGTTTCCAGAACAGACGCTGGACTTCCTGAGCCTGGTGATAGGGGATCAAACCCAATGGCTGCCCGGTGACCTCGGCGCCTGTCTGGAAGCGATCCAGACAGCGGCCCCGGCGCTGGAAGCAGACCGCCGCTTTGAGCAGTTGATGGCGTATTGGCGCCAGCGTGGACGATGAGGAGTTCCCATCAGTTCACGCAGCAACCCGCGCCATCGCTCATCAGCTCGGGAGGCCAGCCAGCACATGGTCAACCGTCCGCCACCAAATCGAGCCGGAGTCCTTCCGGTTCACGAAAAGGCCGCCAGCGATGGCGGCCTTTTCCGTGTCGCAACCTGGCCGGTCCTTGCCGTGCATGTCAGGCGAGGGATCCCGTGCGCCCGGCCCGGGCCGGGGGACAGGTGTGGCGCAGTTGGCCCCGCTGCCCTGGATGGGCCTCAGCGTACCATGGGGATCTTCGGGGGCGGCGCAACGGCGCCAAGCAGCGGATATTGCGTGTGCAGGTTGATCGCCACGCAGTGCCCTGCGGCGACATGCTCCTGCAGCATCCGGTAGCTGTAGCAGGGATGGACCAGCTTCTTGCAGCGGGCGCAGTGGCGCGCCCCGTCGGCATCGGGGACCTCCTCCATGCCGTGCCAGTCCTCGGAGCAGGTGAAGTAGAAACGGCAGATGATCGTGGTCGGTTCGCTCATGCTGGCGTCCAGGCAAGCGGTAACGGGCGAATTAGCGCATGCGGCGCCCGCCGATTCAATGGCCGGCCCGCCGGCGGTCCGCGGATGGCAAAAGGCCCGGGGAAGCCCGGGCCTTTTGCGTGCCCGGGCTGGCAAGCCTCAGGCGTCCTTGTTGTGCCGCCGCATCACGCGCTGCTTTTCGCGCTGCCAGTCGCGTTCCTTGGCGGTGTCGCGCTTGTCGTGCTCCTGCTTGCCCTTGGCCAGGGCCACTTCCAGCTTGACCTTGTTCCTGGACCAGTACATGGCGGTAGGCACGATGGTGTAGCCGTCGCGCTGGACGCCGCCGATGAGCTTGTCGATCTCGTGGCGGTGCAGCAGCAGCTTGCGGGTGCGGCGGTCGTTGGCCACCACGTGGGTGGAGGCCTGGATCAGCGGGGTGATCTGGGCGCCGATCAGGTAGATCTCCCCGTCCTGCACATAGGCATAGCCGTCGGTGAGGTTGGCGCGGCCGGCACGGATCGCCTTCACCTCCCAGCCCT
>ENA-UOVV01001232-UOVV01001232.1-compost-metagenome-genome-assembly--contig:-NODE-1232-length-20783-cov-4.230847_pt1 | contig 20783 bp, 15 predicted proteins | sample MGYA00238155_ERZ761577 | MGnify/ENA primary metagenome ERZ761577 (study PRJEB28898, sample SAMN06268775) | compost metagenome | isolation source: Emeryville, CA | place: USA:Emeryville, CA | collected...
CCCCCGCTCCCCCTGCGCCCGCGCCCGCGCGATTCGCTGGCGCCGGTCGGCGTCCACGATGAGGACAGGCGCAAGGCCGATACTGCTGAGGTTAGCTTCGACGGCCTGGAGCAGTTCGGCGAAGAGGGGGCTGTCGATGGGCCGGGAGAGGACGGCGACCAGGCCGGAGGACGCGGCGGTCGCAGCGCGTTCTTCCCCTGCCGAGGGAACCGGTTCCGCGGGAACGGAATCGGCCACAAACGTTCCGCTGCCCCGTCGCCGAACAATCCACCCGGCGCGGCGCAGATCTTCCAGGGAGCGCAGGACGGTGGTATCAGAGACCTGGAACTGCCGCATCAGCTCATTCTGCGTCGGCAGACGGTCTCCCGGGCGCAGGCGCGTGACCATCTCACGCAGGGCCTGAGTAAGCTCCTGGTGCTTGGTGCGGCGTACGCCAGCACGGCTTTTCGGGTCGGCGCTGAGGTTATCTACACGGCTCATGCGAACATCGCTATCGGCGGCATGGGGGCTTCCGGCCTATACAAGAGCGACGAGGCAGGAGCTATGGCCATAATTTGTAAGCCAGCGTATCAAGTTATTGCCATAATTTCAAGGGAAGACAGGAAGTTTATGTGGTTCCTGTGAAAAAGAAGGGCATTATACCGGATTCGCGGTCGGCTGCTCCGGCGGCCTCGATCGGCGCGGAACCTGGTGTATGCTGTGATGAGGGATGGTATGTGATGACGAAAACCCACTCGCGGTGTCTTATCGTTGCCCTGTCTTTCCTGTTCCTGCTGTCGGGTGTAGCGGCGGCCGCGCAAGAGAAGACCGTGTCTGAGCCAAACGCCCTTCACTGGCAGAGCGTTTCGCCCGCGCAGGTGGAGGGGATGGGCTGGCGCGACGGCACAGCGGCGCCGTTCGACCGGCTTCCGGCCCGAGCGGAGCAGACGGTTCCGCCTGCCGTGTGGCGGCTTGCGCGCCACAGCGCGGGCCTGCACTACGACTTCGTGACGGACGCCCCCCGCCTGTCTGTCCGCTGGTCGCTGACAAGCGAGGAGCTTGCGATGCCGCATATGCCGGCCACCGGCGTCAGCGGCGTGGACCTGTACTCCCGCCCGGGGCCGGGCGCGGCGTGGCGCCTCGTCGGGAACGGGCGCCCATCCCAGCAGAACGACAACGTCGCGAACTTCACGCTTACGGGCGAACGTCGGGAATACCGCCTGTACTTCCCGCTCTACAACGGCGTCACGAAGATGGAGGTCGGGCTTCCGGAGGGGCATTCGCTCGCTCCCGCGCCCGGCACCGACGCCACCGCGCGTCGCCCCGTGGTCTTCTACGGCACCTCGATCACGCAGGGCGGGTGCGCCTCGCGCCCCGGCATGGCGTTCCCGAGCATCGTCGGCCGGCAGTTGAACCGGCCCGTCATCAACCTCGGCTTCTCCGGCAACGGCAAGATGGAGATGGCGCTGGCGGACCTGCTGTGCGACCTGAAGCCGTCGGTGATCGTGCTGGACTGCCTGCGGAACATGAGCATCGCGCAGGTGGAGGAGCGGGTCGAGCCGTTCGTGCGCCGCCTGCGGCGGCAGTTCCCCGACACGCCCATCCTTCTGGCGGAGGAGCCGTCGCTCGCGCTCCCGCCGGAGTCCGACCGCGGCAAGATCGTGCGGGAAACCGTGGAGAAGCTGCAAAAGGAGGGCATGACGGGCCTGCACTACCTCCCGATGCGGTACGCGCTGGGCGACGACGGCGAAGGGACGGTGGACACCGTCCACCCGAACGACCTCGGCATGATGCGCATGGCCGAGGCGTTCGTCGCCGGCCTGAAGCCCCTCCTGGCCCCGTAAGGAAAGGGATCGCGGTCCCGTGTCAGAACCGGACCTGGTGATGCGGCGTGAGATGCCGTTCGCAGAGACGCTTCGGCGCACGGCGGCGGCCCTCAACGCTATCGGCAAGCTTAACGAACTCGACGAGCCCGGCCGCCATGTGCTGGGCACCGTGTCTTCGTGGGGCAAGCCCGTCTTCATCGACGTTTACCTGGTTCCGTCGTCCGAAACGGCCACGGAACTCCGCGTTGAGACGGTCGGCCTGACCCTCATGCCGGATGTCGGCGTGGCGAGACGGTTCGAGGACGCCTTCGACAACCTCGACAAGCCAGGATACCGGGCCGACCGGGTCGGGCCGCGCCTGGGGTTCTTCTTCTGAGCCGTGGCGGTTTCAGGCCGCCGGAGTGTCCCCCGCCTCTTAGTCCTGCCAGGCGGCAAGGCGCTGGCGCAGGTGCTTCCGCCCCCGGTTGATGCGCGAGCGGACGGTGCCGACAGGGACGCGGGCGCCTTCGGCGATGGCCTGATAGCTCCTGCCCTCGACGTCGTACAGGAACACCGCTTCCCGGTAGGTTTCAGGCAGTCCCTGTAGCATCTTCAGGATTGCGGCGCGCTCTTCGGAGCGCAGGACGCGCCGTTCCGGGTCCAGGCTCGCGTCCCCGGCGGTACTGCCGCCGCCACCGGGGGCGTTACGCGTCCAGTCTTCATCATAGGACAGAGGGCGGCGGGCCAGCACGTCCGGAGCGCGGAGCCGGTTGCGGAACACGTTGAGCAGCACGGTGTGCAGCCAGCCGCTCACGGTGGCCGTGTTATCCAGTAGGTGCACTCGTGCGTAAGCACGCACCAGGGTTTCCTGTACCAGGTCCTCCGCCTCCGCGTGGTTCCCACTCAGCCGGTAGGCGTAACGCCTCAGGCGCCCCCGGTGCGGTTCGACCATGCGCTCGTACTGTTCCGCTGCTCGTGTGCTGCTCATCGGGTCTCTCCTTTCGTTTCCTTCTCCCGCACGCGCGGGGCGCGGCGTGATCTCCTTTTCCCTCGTTCCCTCGCCGGGCACTCGTACGGGAACTCCTCCCGCTCTCGGGTCTCAGGAGCGGATAAAGGCGAGCAGGTCGGCGTTGAACTCGTCCCGCAGCGTCGTTGCCAGACCGTGCGGCCCGCCCGGGTAGATCTTGAGGGTGGCGTTCGGAACCAGCTTGACGGCCTCCAGGGCGGAGGCGCCGATGGGCACGATCTGGTCATCGTCGCCGTGCGCGATCAGCGTTGGCACGTCGATCTTCTTCAGGTCCTCTGTGAAGTCCGTCTCCGAGAACTGCTTGATGCAGTCCAGCGCGGGCTTGATGCCCGCCATCATCCCCTGCAGCCAGAAGGCGTCGCGCACTCCCTGCGAGACCTTCGCCCCTTCGCGGTTGTAGCCGTAGAACGGCAGCGTCAGGTCCATGAAGAACTGCGACCGGTCGTTGTACGTCCCCGCGCGGATGCCGTCGAAGACTTCGAGGGGCAGACCGCCGGGGTTGTCGTCGGTCTTGAGCATGAGCGGCGGCACCGCGCCCAGCAAGACGACCTTCGCCACGCGAGCCGTTCCGTGCCGGCCGATATATCGGGTGACCTCGCCCCCGCCGGTGGAGTGGCCCACCAGAACCGCGCCGTTCAGGTCCAGGTGCTCAAACAAAGCCGCCAGATCGTCGGCGTAGGTGTCCATGTCGTTGTGGTCCCAGGTCTGGTCGGAGCGGCCGTGGCCGCGCCGGTCGTGGGCGATGACCCGGTAGCCCTGCTCTCCCAGGAACACCATCTGCGCGTCCCAGGCGTCAGCGCACAGCGGCCAGCCGTGCGAGAAGACTACCGGCTGCCCGCTTCGGCTGCCCCAGTCCTTGTAGAAGATCCGCGTCCCATCCTGCGTCGTCAGCGTACTCATGGTCCTGGTTCCTTTCGTGGCCGCCCACCGCTGCCTTTCTCTCTGCGGGCGGTGGCGTCGGGGCTATTATTCCGGGCAGACGTTATCCGCAGCGTTCCGGCGTGGCAGAAAAAGCGTTTCCTCCCCCGAATCTGCTCACTATCCCGACCGAGCGCGCCGCGAGATGCGCGAACGCGAGAGCCGCCCGCCCCCCGGCATGCTTGCCAGCCTTGGGGTCGCCGCACGCGTGGGTACAATGACGGTATGACCTCTCCCACCCCCTTCTTCGGCTTCGATCCGCTTGCGTGCGGCCTTTCCCAACCGCTCTCGGAGGACATCCTGCTGCTCGACCGGATGCTCGGTGATGTACTGCGTGAGCAGGAGAGCGACGAGTTGCTCGAACTCGCCAGGCGCCTGCGGGACGCCACGGCGGAGGACGATGACCCCGCCACCCTGTTCGAGCGACTGCCGGGCCTGCGCAACCCGGAACAGGTGGCGCGCCTGTTGCGCGCCTACACGGTGCTGTTCCAGCTCCTGAACACCGCCGAGCAGAAGGAGATTGTGCGCGTCAATCGCGAGCGGCAGCAGCGCGCGGGGACCGAGCCGCGCCCGGAGTCGATCCGCGATGCCGTGCGTCGCCTCAAGGACGCCGGAATGACCGCCGCCCAGATGCAGGCGCTGCTGGACCGGATCGACATCTGCCCCACCCTCACCGCGCACCCCACCGAGGCCCGCCGCCGCGCGGTGCTGGACAAGCTGCACGACATCGCGGAGGGGCTTTCCGAGCGTGCCCTGCCGATCGGCGCGCCGCTGCTGGATCGCCCTCTCTCGAACCTGGGGATGGCGGAGGAGAGCCTGCGGCGCGCTCTGATCGAGTTGTGGCAGACCGATGAGTTGCGTGCCAGCCCGATCACGGTCCCGGAGGAGGCGCGCAACGCCCTGTACTTCTTCGAGCGCAGTATCATGGACGTGGTCGCGTGGCTGCACGCCGACCTGCACGACGCCCTCGCGGACGCCTACCCCGGCGAGACGTTTGTCATCCCCCCGTTCCTGACCTACCGGTCGTGGGTCGGCGGGGACCGGGACGGCAACCCGAACGTCACCCCGGAGGTCACCTGGCGTACGCTTCTGGAGCACCGACGTATCGTGCTGGAGTTCTACGTCGAGCGGGTAGACGTTCTGCGCCGCGAACTGACCCTCGGCCTGACGCATGTGGACCCGGACAGCGCCCTGCTGGAGTCGCTCGGCCGGGACCGGGCGGAGGTGCCCCTGCCCGAGGAGCGGCTGCGCCGCTATGCCGCCGAACCCTACGTCCTGAAGCTGCTCTTCATGCACGAGCGCCTTCAGGCCGCCCTGCGCGCCCTGAAGACCCTCTCCGCACCGGACTCCGAGTATGACCTGGCTCCGCTGGATGAGCCCTACGCGTACGTTCACAGTGACGCATTCGTAGCGGACCTGGAGGTGGTGGCGGACGCCCTGCGGCACAGCCGCGCCGCGCACCTGGCGAACACCGGTCCTCTGGCCGCGCTGCTGGTGCAGGCGCGCACATTCGGCTTCCACCTGGCCGCTCTCGACATCCGGCAGCACAGCGACGAACACGCCCGCGCGCTGGAGGAGGTGTTCGCGCTGGCGGGGGTGCTGCCGCCGGATGGCCCCTCCTACCGGGACCTGCCCGAGGCGGAAAAGGTCGCGCTCCTGGTGCGCGAGCTGCGCAACCCGCGCCCTCTGCTCCCGCGCGAGGCCGCCGTCTCCGAAGAAACGCGGAACGTCCTGCGCGTCTTCGACGTGGTGCGCGCAGCCCGCCGCCACCTCTCCGACCAGTCCGTGGTGGCCTACATCATCAGCATGACGCACGAGGTCTCGGACGTGCTGGAGCCACTACTACTGGCCAAGGACGCGGGACTGGCGCGCTGGACGGCGGACGGGGCATGGGAGAGCGAACTCGACATCGTCCCGCTGCTGGAGACCATTGACGACCTGGCGCGCTGCGACACGCTCCTGCGCGCGCTCTTCGCCAGCGAGATGTATCGCCATCAGATCCGGGCGCGCGGCGAGTTCCAGGAGATCATGCTCGGCTACTCCGACTCCAGCAAGGACGGCGGGTTCCTGGCGGCGAACTGGTCGCTCCACGACACGCAGGCGCGGCTCGCGGCAGCGTTCCGGGAGGCCGGGGTTGGCCTGCGCTTCTTCCATGGGCGCGGCGGCACGGTCGGGCGCGGCGGCGGGCGCGCCAACCGCGCCATCCTCTCGCAGCCGACCGGGGCGTTCGAGGGCCGCATCCGCTTCACCGAGCAGGGCGAGGTCATCTCCTTCCGCTATGGCCTGCCGCCGATCGCGCACCGCCACCTGGAGCAGATCGTGGGCGCCACCCTTATGGCCGCCGCCCCGGTGCCCGTGTCGGGCGGTTTGCGGGCAGAGGAGACCTGGCAGGACGCCCTCCGGGAGATGGCGGAGCGCTCGCGCGCCTTCTACCGCGCCATGGTCCACGACGACCCGGACTTCTGGGTCTTCTACGCGCAGGCGACCCCCATCCGCCACATCAGCCGCCTGCCCATCGCGTCGCGCCCGGTGTCGCGCTCCGGCAAGCGCCTTTCCAGCGTGGACGACCTGCGGGCCATCCCCTGGGTCTTCGCGTGGGTGCAGAGCCGCTATGTCATTCCCGGCTGGTTCGGCCTGGGAGCCGCTCTGGAGGGGTTCCTGACAGGCGCGGACGGGACTGAGGACCCCGACCGTGTCGCGATGCTCCAGACCATGTACCGGGACTGGCTGTTCTTCCGCACCGTCATCGACAACGCCCAGTTGGAGCTCATCCGCGCGCACCTGCCCACCGCGCGCTACTACGCCCGGCGTAGCGAGGTGGGAGACACGTTCCACGCCCTGATTGAAGAGGAGCACGCGCGCACGGTCCGCACCGTGCTGCGGGTGACGGATCAGGAGGCTCTGCTCGGACACGCGCGGGCGGTCCGCAGCACGGTGGACCTGCGCAACCCGGCGGTGGTTCCGCTCTCGATGCTCCAGGTCGCCCTGATGGACACCCTGAAGGACACCCCGGACGACTCCGCCGAGGCGGCTCCCTGGCGCGAGGCGATCCTGCTCTCCATCACCGGCATCGCCGCCGCCATGCAGAGCACCGGGTAAAGGAGGAAGGCACTGAGGGGGCGCCGCTCGACGACGCTCCCTCTGCGCCCCTTTCGGATTGCCGGCACTCGGCAGAATTGCCCCGCCCGCTATAAAGAGACTTTATCGATACAGACGTTCGATGCCTTAGCGGCACCGCCGCCGGCATACAAGCCACTTGGCTGGAAAATCTACTCTGTAGCCAGTCAAATACGCGAGATAGCCCCCTGGACAGTAATGCTTGACGAGTGGCAAAAACCCTCCCGGGCATGATATTATAGATTCATAGTCGAGTTGAGCGACCTCACAAAGCGCGGGGGAGCCAACAGAACCCAGGATAAACGACCTGCCGCTGGAGCAGAGTCGTTTTTTTTGTTATCTGGCAGTCGTGACGCCATGCCCTTTGCCTTCCCCGAGCAGATCGAGACGGAACGCCTTATCCTGCGCCCACCGCGCCCCGGCGACGGCGCGGAGGTGAACGCTGCTATCCGCGAGACCTTCGACCAGCTGCACCGCTGGATGGAGTGGGCGGAGCGCGTGCCCACCCCGCAGCAGACTGAGGAAAACCGCATCCGCGCCCGCGAACGGTACCTGCAGGGCGAAGATTACTCCGTGCAGGGCTACCTCAAGGGGGACGGAACTCTGGCGCTGCTGGCAGGACTGCACCCCCGCAGCGCCGACATGAGCGTGCTGGAGATCGGCTACTGGTGCCGCGCCTCCTGCCAGGGGCACGGCTACGTCACTGAGGCGGTGCGCGCTCTGACCCGCACCGCTTTTGCCGATCTCCGCATCCGCCGCGTGGAGATACGCTGCGACGCCCGGAACGCGCCGAGTCGCGCCGTGGCGGAGCGCGCCGGCTACCCCCTCGACTTTGTCCTTCCCGGCGACCCGGCCGCCCCCGACGGCTCCCCCCGCGACACCTGCGTCTACGCGCTGACCCGCGAGCAGTTCGCTGCCCTTGCCACCCCGCCCGCCTGAATGCTCCCGGCAACTTTTTGGCGGGTCACGGTTCGCAGAAGGTAGGAGGTTCACGTGCTATGACGCCCCGCTGCCGCCCACTCCTGCTGCTCCCTGCACTCCTGCTGCTCGGCTGCCCCACCGCCTGCACATCCGTGCATGCGCCCGAAGACCGGGCACACGTCGCGCGGCCGGACTGGAACGCGGCGGACCACCACCGACAGGCAACGGACCTGCTGAGGCAGGGGAAAGACTATAGCCGCGCCATCGCCCACGCACGGGAGGCCGTGCGCCAACAACCGGAGAACCGGGAGTATCAACGGGCGCTCGGGGCCGCCTGCGCCAGCCGCGCGGCCTCGCTGGCGTATGCCTATCAATGGACCTACGGACTGGAGCAGGCCCGCAAAGACTACCCCGAGGAACTCGCGGAGTGGCAGGCAAAAAAGGCCGAGGCAGAGCAGAACGGCGAGACATTTCTGGATTCGCCGCCCGACCAGCCCCCCGTCGGGCTGGTGCTGAAGACCAAGGACGATGGCAAGCCTTTCACCCTTTCCGCGCAGCAAGTCGAGAAAGAGGTCGTTCGCCTGAGTGTGGACGCGCTCCAAGCGTTCGGCAGAGCCGTCGCCCTCTCGACGACGCCTCCGGAAAAGGCCGACGCACAATATCAGCGGGGGTGGGCCCTCCTTCTGCTGCGCTACCATCTGGCAAGTCTGGACCAAATCAAGGCGCAGAAGCAGGGAATGGATGTGCGCTTCAAATCCGAAGACGACCTGCCCTCCCCGGTGCGCGATGAGGTGGTTCGGGAAGCGAAGTCGGGGCCGATAACCGTTTCCGCCGCGCGGCAGGCGTTCGAGGAAGCTACCCGATGGGCGCCGGATAGCGCACGTTACTGGGAGTCGCTCGGCTGCGCCCTTCATGGCTTCTATCCGGATGACGGAAGGGGCCTCTTAGTCGAAGCGCTCGCGCAAAAAGACGATGCTGCCAACGCCGCCTGGCTCGCCGCGCTGGAGCGTGATCCCTCCAACGCTGCGCTCTGGTACAAAGTCGCCGAGCGGACGGAACGCCAGCGGGCTCGCCGGTACTTCCAGAAGGCAGCGGAGGCTGACCCGACGAACGCCGCGCCCCTGTACCGCATGGCGGCTCTGGACTTCGAGGACGCTCCTTACCAGAACCTGTACCAGGCCCGCACCCGCAAGAGCTACGACGCGGCGCCGGGCCGGGTGGCGGAGAGGGAGGCCCGCTCCCCCGCGGCTCAAAAAGCGGCGCAGCAGGCGCTGGAGGCGGTTCTGCGGGGCAACGGCCGTGCGGTGTATCGCTATCCCTACTACCGCCCCCCAGTCCCCGAACTCCTCGCGGGAGCATGGGATAATTGCACGACGCCGTCCTTTAACTTCCCCTCGCAAAACAGTAGCATGCGTGCTCTGGCCCGAAATCTCTGCGGATACGCCTACTCGCTCGCGGAACAGGGAAACCAAACGGCTGCCGAACGCGTTCTCCAGGCAGACCTGGAGGTGGCAGCGAAGATGATGGCCGACTGGCCCCTGCGCGATATTACCCGGGGCGGCTTCGAACTCATCACTCACATGACGGGCTTCGCCGTTGCCATCACCGCGCACGACGCACGACGCGACATCTACCTGAAGGCAGGCGACGTTCCCTCCTTAAAGTCTGTTATGCACTTGGTGTGTTGAAATGTGATATAGGGGCCGCATGGCCCGAAAGATATATCCCAGTGATGTTTCCGACGACGAGTGGGCCTTCGTCGCGCCGTACCTGACTCTGATGAGCGAAGAGGCCCCGCAGCGCAAGTACCTCCTTCGCGACCTGTTCGACGCTCTGCGCTGGATGGTCCGGGCGGGAGCGGCCTGGCGGATGCTCCCGGGCGACTTTCCCCCGTGGGAAGCGGTCTATCAGCAAACGTAGAGGTGGATCAAGGCCCAGTGCTTCGAGGCGATGGTGCACGACCTGCGCGAGACGCTTCGCGTGGCGCAGGGGCGGGCGGCGACACCGAGCGCGGCGATCCTGGACAGCCGGACGCTTCGCTCCACGCCCGAGAGCGGGGCGCGAGCCGGATACGACGGGCACAAGCGGACCAAGGGCAGCAAAGTCCACGTCGCGGTGGATACCCTGGGCAACTTGCTGGCTCTTGTCGTCACTGCCGCAAACGAGCAGGACCGGGCGCAGGTGGCGGAGTTAGCCAAGGCGGTTCAAGAAGCGACCGGCCAAGGTGTCGAACTTGCCTTCGTGGACCAGGGCTACACAGGCAACAACCCGGCGCAGGCCGCCAAAGAGCAGGGCATCGACCTGTGCGTGGTCAAGTTGGAGCAGGCCAAGCGCGGGTTCGTCCTGCTGCCGCGTCGCTGGGTGGTGGAACGCGGTTTCGCCTGGGCGAGTCGGTTCCGCCGACTCGCCCGCGACTACGAACGGCTGCCAGGGACGCTGGCGGGGATGCATTTTTTTGCCTTCGCCACCCTGATGCTCGCTCAAGCCGTAGGGCATATCATAAACTCAGCCGCGTAGTGCATAACAGGCTTTAGAGAAAGCGGTAGCCGAGAGAGCTGCGTTCGTGAAGCGGTACAACGCCTGGCGTGATGCCTACAGGGCCGCCGCGAAAAGCGAGAGCATCTATACGACCTCGTATTGAGCGAGATGCTGTCAGTTCCGGCCCGGTCAGCGGTTCAACACGGAGGAGATTATGGTCATGAAAACCCCCCGCCGGGACGCTCTTCTTCGGCTGCCCTCGCTCGCGCTGCTGGCGAGTGGTCTGCTGCGCGCCAGCGACGTCGCCGGGGCGCAGCAGGCAGCGCCGCCGGACTCACCCTCGCCCGTGGCGGCGCCGGATTGGACGGCGGAGGACCACTACCGCTACGCCGTGCGCTCGCTGAACCGCGGCCTTGCGTTCGCCCGCGCGATCGAGCACCTGAAGGAGGCGGTACGCCTCGCGCCCGAGAACCCGGACTACCACCGGGCGCTCGGCTGCGCCTGCGCCGACCGCTTCGCCTCGCTCCGCTACGCCTCGCTCTGGGCGGGTATGCTGGCAAACTACCGCGAGAGCTACCCGGGAGCGCGGTCGGAGTGGGAGCGAGAGAAGGCAAAGGCGGAGAAGGCGGGAAAGCCGTTTACTGTCGAACCCCCGGTGGTGCCGCCCGCCGGGGCGATCCCCACCAGGGACGACGATAAACCGTTCACGCTGGACAGCGCGGCCCTGGCGGAGCAGACACAGCGGCTCAGCGTCGATTCCCTGCGCGCCTTCGACCGGGCGGTGGCGCTCGCGAAGACGCCCGCGGCGCGGGCGGAGGCGCACTACGCCCGGGGCTGGGGCCTCCTCCTGATGGCGCAGCACGGCCCGCTGCCGGCCCCGGCGGACCGCAGCAGCACAGCCGGCGGCGGGGAGTGGGACGCGGTCGAAGAAGCGCGGGACGCCTTCCGGGAGGCGGTGACGCTTGCGCCTGAGGTCGCCGCGTACTGGGAGTCGCTCGCGTGGGCGCTCACCCGGGTCGACATGCGCCGGGAAGAGGAGGACGAGCCGGAGCCCGCCCCGGCGAAGCCGAAGAGGCAGGAAACGCCGCTCGACGCGATCACCGCCGAGGAGGCATTCCACGCCGCCCTGCACCGCGACCCGAAGAACGCGCCCCTGTGGCATAAATTGGCCAGGGAGGCCGCCGCCCAACTGGGCATGCGCCAGATTCTCGATTCTATGCTTCAGGAAGACGGAGAGGCGGAGGCGACCGCTCAGGATCTGGAAGAGGATGCGCGCAACCTGCGCCTTGCCCTGGACTGGTTCGCCCGGGCAGCGAAGGCGGACCCGGCGAACGCCGTGCCGCACTACGAGACCGCCCGGCTGATGGTAAAGGGACTCCCCTTTACGGCTCTTTTCCACGAGATGACGCGCCCCACGGACCAGGGCGCGAAGCGCAAGAAGTGGGAGACAGAGGCCAGGAAAGAAGATGCCCTGCGGGCCGCGCACGAGGCCGTGGCCGCTGTGGAGCGGGGGAACGCTGCCGCGGCGCGCTACGCTACCGTGCTCTACGTGCCCCCGGTCCCGAACATGATAGCGAAGGCGTGGGGCTATGTGGTAGATGTCGCGGAACTGGACCTCCGGCCCGTGGGCCAGGAGCGCGAACTGGCACGCGCGCTCGCCGCCTACGCCCGGGACCGGGCGCGCTCGGGCGACAGGGCCGAGGCGATGCGCGCCCTGCGGGCCGTGCGCGGCATGGGGGAGAAGATGATGGGCGACTGGCCCCTGCGCGACAGCGGTCGCTTCACCGGCGAAGTCATGAACGCAGCCCTGGGCCGCGCGGTCTTCGCGACGGCGCAGGAGGCGCTGATCGCGATCTGCCGCGAGGCGGGCGACGCGCCGAGCCTGGCGCGGGCGGAGGCGGAGAAGGCCGCCTTCCGCGCGCGCACCGATGCCTGGCGCGAGGCGTACAAGGCCGCGACGGCGACCCGAGACACGTTCCTGGAGTTATACTGAGCCGCCTCCCCCGCCGGTCCCGGCCGGCGGGGGGGCGGCGGGTCTTCTTCTACCGCGGCTTCTGCGCGCCTTTAACGGGGGCGAGGCGCAGTTCTCGGCGGAGGAAGCGGGCGCCCGGCTGCCTCCGCGCCGCGGCCAGTTCGGCGGCGGTCGCGTCGTGGGCGGTGGTGCCCTCAGCGCCGGAGGACATCGATACCCCGGGCGGGAACTTCTTGCCCGCGGGCACCGGGACCGCGACGGCTTCCACCACGAACGTCAGCCGCTCCGGCTTTCCGCCCGAACGACGGAAGCGCCATTGGTACTCCGCCGTGCTCACCTCGTACGCGTACGGGCGTCCGAGCGCCAGGCTTCCGCGCCTCACGGACACGGACTTCGGCCCCTGCCCAACTTCGGCTACTACCGCCGCGGGGGCGGGTTTGCCGTCCTCGCCGACGACCCACCCGCGCAGATGCCACTCGTAGCGCCCCTTTCCGGTCAGGCAGCGCGCCTCCACGTCGATTACGTCCGGCGCGGTGCCCTCCACCCGCCGCACCTCCAGACGCGGGGAAGGTATCCGCCTCTTCGCGGCCTCCTTCGCGTGATGGACCTTGTCCGGGGGGATGTTTTCGGCGGATTGGCGGCCCTCAGACGTCCCGGGCGTGACGCAGACCGAGAGCAGGACCGCCGCGGCTGTCGCCGTCAGCGGGAGAAGGCGCGGGAGAGTACGGGTAGGTGAGCGCTTCATGGGAGTATCTCCTGACGTTTTTCGGTCGTTCGCCCCTATTATGACGCAGTCCATCTCGTAAAAACACCGTGGTCACCAAAAAGAGCCACGGGCGGGTTTCGGGAACCGAGAAACCCCGGGCGGCTTCTATAGCGTAGTAAGTGAAAAGCGTTACAGGTGCATTTTGCCGGGGTCGGGACCGCACATGGCGTTTTCGGCCCCAATCGGGGTATAGTAAAACCTCCAAAGCGGTGACAAAAGTCGCCGCCCCGTGAAGGGACCGGACCGTAAGATTATGTCGATGAAGTCAATCGTACCGGGGATCGTGATCGGGGCCACGCTCGCCGGGGCCGCTGCCTGGTATCTCCAGCCGAAGCGGGAGCCGCTGATCCCCGACCTCACGCCGCTGGTCGCTTCCCGGCAACAGGTAAGTCTCACCCCCTCCCCCCGGGCGGGCAGCAGCAACACCGCGGCCGCCAAGATACGCCCCGGCACGGTCAGCGCGGACGACATGGCCCGCATCGCCCGAGTCACCGCCACGCTACTGGAAAAGAGCCACTATGCCCGCAAGGAGCTGAACGACACCGTCTCGGAGCAGTTGTTCGAGCAGTTCCTGAAGACGCTGGACCCGCAGCGGCTGTACTTCCTGGAATCGGATATCCGCGAGTTCGCGCCTTTGCGCACCGAGCTGGACGACCAGATCAAGAACGGGGATACGTCCGCGGCGAATACCATCTTTGCCCGCCTGCTGGAGCGCTATGAGCAGAACAACGCCTATGTCCAGTCGCTGCTGAAGGACACGAGCGCGTTCACCTTCACCAGCCAGGAGACGGTCCTGGTAAACCGGGAGAACGCCGCGCGCCCCGCGGACCTGGACGAGGCGAAGGCCCTCTGGAAGCAGCGGCTGCGCTCGGAGTACCTGACGGAGAAGCTGAACAAGAAGAAGCCGGCCGAGATCGCCAGCGACCTGACGCGCCGCTACCAGCGGAACCTGCGTGATCTGAAGGAGATGGACGGCGACGATCTGTTCGAGCTGTTCCTGACGACGCTCGCGCACGTCTACGACCCCCACACCGACTACTTCGGGAAGGCGACCGCCGAGAACTTCAGCATTAGCATGAAGCTCTCGCTGTTCGGCATCGGCGCGCGGCTCAAGGAAGAGGACGGCTACACCGTCATCGAGGAGCTGACCCCGGGCGGACCGGCAGAGAAGAGCGGCAAGCTGCACCCCGGCGACAAGATTGTGGCTGTGGCCCAGGGCAACAGCAACGAGAAGCCGGTGGATGTAGTCGACATGAAGGTGACCAAGGTCGTGGAGTACATCCGCGGCCCGAAGGGCAGCGTGGTCAAGCTGACCGTGGTCCCGGCGAACGCCGTCGACAACTCGCAGCGCGTGGTCATTACTCTGGTGCGCGACGAGATTAAGCTCGACGACCAGGCTGCCAAGGCGCGCCTGATCGAAGCGCCCGGCCCGGACGGCAGCACGGTCCGCCTCGGCGTGATCGCCCTGCCGGCGTTCTACCAGGACCCGGAGAAGGGCAAGAGCGCGACCGCGGATGTGGCGGTGCTACTGGAGAAGCTAAAGCAGGAGAAGGTGGACGGCGTCATCCTCGACCTGCGCAACAACGGCGGCGGCTCCCTGCCGGAGGCCATCGGCATTACCGGACTGTTCATCCCCAAGGGACCGGTTGTGCAGGTGCGCAACCCGGATGGCTCGCTTGAGGTGAACAGCGACAAGAACCCGGCGGTGGCGTACGACGGCCCGCTGGTAGTCCTGGTCAACCGCCTGTCGGCGTCGGCGTCGGAGATCGTCGCCGGGGCACTGCAGGACTACAACCGCGCGCTCCTGGTGGGCGATCCGTCCAGCTTCGGCAAGGGCACCGTGCAGGCGCTTCTGAACCTGGGGCAGATCATGGACCGGGCTGGCCTCGGCACCGAGAGCGACCCGGGCCAGCTTAAGCTGACCATCCAGAAGTACTACCGCGCGACGGGCTCCTCGGTGCAGTTGAAGGGTGTGGAGCCGGACATCGTCCTGCCCTCGATCAGCAGCCTGGTCAAGTACAGCGAGGGGTCTCAGGACAACCCGCTGCCCTGGGACACGGTCAAGAGCGCGACGTTCACCAAGCAGAGCCGGGTGACGTCGTTCCTGCCGGAGCTAAAGCAGCGCTCCGCGGCCCGCGTGTCGGCGAACAAGGACTTCGCCTACATCCTGTCCCAGACCGAGCGGATCAAGAAGCTGGAAGAGCGGAAGGTCGTCTCGCTCAACGAGCAGGAGCGGCTTAAGGAGCGGCAGGAGCTTGAGGCTCAGCAGAAGGCGCGGGAGAAGGAGCTGCTGGCCCGCCCCGTCCCGAAGCTGAAGGTCTACCCGCTGACCCTGAAGGACGCGGCGAAGCCCGGCCTGCCCGCGCCGCTGACCGCCGCACAGCTCAAGAACGGCGAAAAGGCGGACCCGGCGGCGGAGGCCGCATCGGACGAGGGCGAGGAGGGTACGCTCCGGCGGCGGATTCCGGAACCGGACGTGGTTCTGGAGGAGTCGCAGCACATTCTCAGCGACTACATCGCGCTCCTCAAGAAGCAGGGCGGCGCTAAGGGCGCCTCGGTGGCGCAGCGCCCGTAAAAGAGGCCCCGCTGTGATTGGGCGTTGACACTTACGGCCCCGGCCCGCCAAAAGGCGGACCGGGGCTTTTGCCTTGCCTCCCCTTCCGTGCAGGGCGTGCGGCCATAAAAATCAGGGAGCGTCCACAACACGATGAAACGAATCGGTATCCTCACCGCCGGCGGGGACACGCCCGCCCTCAATGCGACAATCCACGGCGTAGTCACCCGGGCCAACCAGCTCCGGATGGAAGTCATGGGCCTGATTAAGGGCTACAACAGCCTGGCCAATCCGCGCGTGCCCCATGTCCACCTGAACCCTCTCTTCCAACCGATCCCGGAGTTGGACGCCGCCCACGGCGGCACGCTGCTGGGCTCATCTCGCGATTACGTGGACCCGAACAACTCGGAGGCCATTCGGAGCATCGCGCAGCGGTTGGAGCACCTGAAGATCGAGGGGCTCATCTGCGTCGGCGGGGACGGCACCCTGAACGGTCTGCAACCGCTCGCAGAGCACCTGCCCGTGGTGCTGGCGCCCAAGACCATCGACAACGACCTGGGGCTGAACTACGAGGGGGAGCCCAACGACTGGGCGCGCGTGCCGGATGACACGCGCCCGACGGGGTTCCGCTATGAGAAGCGGCCGTGCGCCACTATCTTCCACCTGGAAAACATGGTGAACTTCGTGACCCCCGGCTACGCCACCTCGGTCTTTGTCACGTCGCAGGACGTGCAGCGGGTGCGTACGACGGCGGAAAGCCACCGGCGCATCGCCATCGTCGAGGTCATGGGGCGCGGCTCGGGCTACATCCCGCTTGGCACGGCCTACGGGCGGCCCGATATCATCCTGGTCCCGGAGCAGTCCATCGACCTACCGCGCATCGTGGACCGCATCCACACCCTCTACGACCTCCAGAAGAACGTGGTGATCGTCTGCGGCGAGGGCATCACCGACGCTGAGGGGAATGTCCTGGGCGATCAGGGCTTCACGGACCCGGCGGGGAACCGCATCCTGAGCGGCGCGGCGGACGCGCTGCGCTCGCTGCTGATTGAGGCGCTGGGCGACGAGATGTTCCGCAGCGCGCGCCGCGGCGAGAGCGCCCGGGAGGCGATCTTCACCCGCAAAGCCGGCCACACCCAGCGTGGCGGGCGCCCCATCCACTTCGACCGGTTCTACGCGGCACTTCTGGGCGGCAAGGCCGTGGATCTGCTGCGCGAGGGCTACAACAATCGGGCCGCGATTCTCCAGTGGAATCCGAAGAGCGGCTTCTACGTGGACAGCTACGACGCCAACCGCTTCCGCGACCGCTGGGGCCTCATCCACGCCCGGCGGATGCACCCCTCGTTCTACGATGCGGAGCATATGCGCCCGTCGCAGGTCGGCATTGACTACCTGCTGCCCATCTTCACCAACGCCCTGAGCGAGTCGGACCTGGAGTATATCCACCAGACCACCTTCGCCGCCGGGAATCTGACCCAGCCGTACCACTCGCCCAATACGGACGTCGCCAAGCGCATCCGCTACCTCGACACCCGAACCACCAACTGATCGGCGACGGATCGCCCCAGAACGCCGCCGCCCCCGCCCGGAGGACCCGGACGGGGGCGGCACTCTATGGCGATGCGGCTAGGCGGACGGGGCGGCTTCCCGGGGCTTTTGCGCCTCGGGTCTCGCCCAACGCGGCGGCAGGGCGCATTCAAGCATCGCACACTCCTGCCGAATCTGGCGCCGCGCTGAGGGTCGTACCCGTCTGCCTCCCACGAAGGCGCACGGGCGGCGACGGCGCGTTCCTCCGGGAGACGCAGCCAGCCCGCCCGCGCGCCCCCGGGTAAGGCGGCTCACGGCGCCGGCTTCTCGGGCGCCGCGCCCGATGCCGCGTCCGCGGGGGACGTCGCCGCGGGGGAAGCGGCCGACTCCACCGGGGTCGCCGCTGCCCCTTCCGTGGTCCGCGGTGCGGGCGCAGGGGTCGGTTCCACCCCGTCCACCGAGTTCTTGAACTCCCGGATACCCTGCCCCAGCCCCCGCATAAGTTCCGGCACCTTGGCGCCGCCGAAGAGGAGGATCACGAGTCCCCCAATGATGAGGAGTTCCTGGGTGCCAAAGCCGTAGGCGAATGTGACTGTCATGCTGGTTTCCCCGCACCCGGGGCGCCGACGGGCCACCCGGATGCTGCGGCATTGCCGCGGTCAGGTCGGCCCGGGGCGAGCCGACATGGATCAGGCTACGTTGAAAAGCGCGAGCAAGGAAGAAGAGCACGCAGGGGGGCCGCGGCGGCTCAGAGGAAAGACGGCCGGGCGCGCGGCGCAGGGCCACGGCGCCGGGAGAGGCGGCAGAGAGGATACCCGGGTCCACACGCGGGGCGGGAAGTTCTGGACCGCGTACGCTGCCAGGGGCGTCTCCCCTGCCGGGTCGTCTTCCGTGCGGGGGGAAGACGGGAGCAGGCCCGCCGGCACGCCACCAGGCCGGGCGCGGTTCGCGGCGTGTGTGGCATCGTCCCGACGTAAACGGGTAAGGAAGGTCGCCTCCCGGAACTCCCCCCGTCCGTTGTTGAGCCAGAGGGCTGCCGCGGGTGCGGCAGGGGCCGCGGCTCGCGTCCAGGCGCCCTTCCAGGACGGCGACGGGCTCAGAAGCGCGAGGAGGTCCACATCGCCATCCCCATCCACATCGCGGGGGATGAAGTGTGCCGAGGCGGCCCTGTCGTCCAGGGTGATCCACGTCCGCCCGCCGCGGCTGAGTTCGAGGCGGACGGCGTTACGGGGCGCCGTTCCATGCACGCCCGGAAGGCCCCGGCCCTCAGGGACGAGGCGATCCGTGGTATGATCCCCGTCGAAATCGGCCAGAACGGCCCCCGCCCGCGCCGGTGTCCCGCCCCAGGCAGAGATGCCTACTTGAGCCGCGGGCCCAAGGACGACTCCTCGAAACGCTATCTCCTGCTCCCCAGCGTGGCCACTTCCCTCCAGGGAAAGAACCGTCAGAACCAGGAGAGTCAGGAATGCTGTCGCACTCCGTCTCACATCATAGAGTATACAGGACTCACGCCCGTCTCCCGCGGCGCAGCAAGGGCGTCGGTAGACGCACGGCGGGGAACTGTGCTACAATCGCCGGTGCGGACAGAACCGAGACACCGTCCGCGGTGAAGAGGAGAGGCAGTGCGCGTTCTGATGCTTTCCTGGGAGTACCCTCCCATGCGCGTAGGCGGCATCGCCGCCGCCCTGGAAGGGTTGGCTCCCGCCCTCGCCCGCGCGGGCGTCGAGGTCCATGTCGTCACCTGCGGGGCGTCCGGCGGCGCGCCGGACGAGGAGGAGGCTCCCGGCCTGTTCATCCACCGGGTCAATGTGGACCAGCAGACCAACGACTTCCTTCACTGGGTCCATGTCCTCAACGAGCAGATGGACCGCCGCGCCGAGGCGCTGATACAGGAGTGGACCGCCGAAGAGCAGGGGGCGGCGACTCGCACCCCCATCGTGCTGCACGTCCATGACTGGCTCGGCCTCTTCGCGGGCAAGGGGCTCAAGTACCGCCATAACCTGCCCCTGCTCTCCACCATCCACGCCACAGAGTTCGGACGCAACAACGGCATTCACAACGATCTGCAGGCGTATATCAACCACTGCGAGTGGGAGCTTCAGTGGGAGTCGTGGCGGGTGATCGTCTGCTCGGCGTTCATGCGCGGCGAGGTGATGTACGCACTGTCCACCCCCTACGACAAGCTGGATGTCATCTACAACGGCGTGGATCCCAGCGTCTACGAGTTCCCCTTCCCCGACGAGGAGCGGGCGACGTTCCGTGGCCGCTTCTGCGCGCCGAACGAGAAGATCGTCTACTTCATCGGGCGCATGGTGCGCGAAAAGGGCGCCCAGGTTCTGATCGAGGCGTGGCCGCATGTCCTGGCCGGGTACCACGACGCCAAGCTCGTGATCGCGGGCGGCGGCTACCGGGCGCACCTGGAGCAGCGTGCGGCGGAACTCGGCATCTCGAACAAAGTGTACTTTACGGGGCGCGTCTCCGACGAAGACCGCGACCGCCTGTACCGCGTGGCCGACGTGGGCGTGTACCCCTCGCTCTATGAGCCCTTCGGCATCGTGGCACTGGAGGCGATGGCGGCCCGGGTGCCTGTGGTGGTGAGCGAAGCGGGCGGACTCGCGGAGGTGGTGGAGCACGACGTCACCGGCACCACGACCCTGGTCGAGAACCCGCAGTCCCTCGCCTGGGGCATCCTGCGCGTCTTGAAGGAGCCCGGGTTCGCCCGCTGGATGGCCGATGCCGCCTATGAGCGCGTACGCACGGTCTTCAACTGGGACCGCATCGCCGAGCAGACGCGCGATGTCTACCACCGGGTCTGGAGCGAGTACATCGCCAGTGACTGGGTGAAGGGCAGCGCCCTGTTTGCGGACTGGCAGCAGAAGCAGGCGGAGCTAGAGGCGCAGCCGGCGGCGGTAAAGCCCAGGGCTCCGCGCGCGAAGAGGGCCGCGAAGCCGGCTTCCACGGCCGCCGCTGAAGAGGCCGCGGCTGTCACCCCCGAAGACGCCCCCGCCACGGAGCAGCCTGCGAAGAGGAAGCCCCGGAAGCCGGTACGGACGCCCCGGGTCGAGGAATAGCACCGAGGAGGGTCCCGATGCAGGGATTCAGCAGAACGCGCGGCGGGAGTGTCGGAGCAGCAGCAGCAGCGTCGGCGGCGGCGCTGGTGACTCTGGCGGGGACGCTGGGGGCCGGACCGGCACGGGCGGACGTGACGCTGCCCCGCCTGATCTCGGACGGCATGGTGCTCCAGCAGAAGGCGCCCGTGCGCCTGTGGGGCACCGCTACGCCGGGAGAGCAGGTGACGGTAAGCCTGCAGAACAAAAGCGCCCGAGTGGCCGCGGACACCGACGGCTACTGGCAGGTGACGCTCAAGGACCTGAGCCCCGGAGGCCCCTTTACGCTCACCATCAAAGGCAACAACACCATCCAGGTGAAGGATGTCCTGGTGGGCGAGGTGTGGGTCTGCTCCGGGCAGTCCAATATGGAGTGGCCCCTTGCAGCGGCGGAGAACGGTCCCGCGGAGGCCGCCGCGGCCAACGACCCGCAGCTTCGCATGTTCACCGTCGCCAAGCAGATCGCCGCGGAGCCGCAGGAGGATGTTCTGGCGGGCCGCTGGGAGTCCGCAACTCCGCAGACGGCGGGCGCCTTCTCTGCCGTGGGCTACTACTTTGCGAAGGCGCTGCGCGCCTCCCGTAAGGTCCCGATCGGGATGATCCACACGTCCT
>ENA-UOVV01001237-UOVV01001237.1-compost-metagenome-genome-assembly--contig:-NODE-1237-length-20676-cov-13.976189_pt1 | contig 20676 bp, 19 predicted proteins | sample MGYA00238155_ERZ761577 | MGnify/ENA primary metagenome ERZ761577 (study PRJEB28898, sample SAMN06268775) | compost metagenome | isolation source: Emeryville, CA | place: USA:Emeryville, CA | collected...
CCTCGCGCACGTCCACGTAGGGGTACGTGTCGGAGCGGGAGATCTGGTCGACGAGCAGCGCGTCGCACAGCACCGTCGACCTCGAGTGCTCGGCCCCCTCGAGGACCTGCACGAGGCCGCGGTAGGAGGTGCGACCACCGCCGCGCGCGACCGACTTGGAGACGATCGACGAGGAGGTGTGCGGCGCGGCGTGCACCATCTTGGCGCCCGCGTCCTGGTGCTGGCCCTCGCCCGCGAAGGCGATCGAGAGCGTCTCGCCCCGGGCGTGCTCGCCCATGAGGTAGATCGCGGGGTACTTCATGGTGACCTTGGAGCCGATGTTGCCGTCGACCCACTCCATCGTCGCGCCCTCGGCCGCGGTCGCCCGCTTGGTCACGAGGTTGTAGACGTTGTTCGACCAGTTCTGGATCGTCGTGTAGCGCACGCGGGCGTTCTTCTTCACGATGATCTCGACGACGGCCGAGTGCAGCGAGTCCGACTTGTAGATCGGCGCGGTGCAGCCCTCGACGTAGTGCACGTAGGAGCCCTCGTCCGCGATGATCAGCGTCCGCTCGAACTGGCCCATGTTCTCGGTGTTGATCCGGAAGTAGGCCTGCAGCGGGATCTCGACGTGCACGCCCGGCGGGACGTAGACGAAGGAGCCGCCCGACCACACGGCGGTGTTGAGCGAGGCGAACTTGTTGTCGCCCGCAGGGATCACCGAGCCGAAGTACTGCTGGAAGATCTCCGGGTGCTCGCGCAGGCCCGTGTCGGTGTCGACGAAGATGACGCCCTGCTCCTCCAGGTCCTCGCGGATCTGGTGGTAGACGACCTCGGACTCGTACTGGGCCGCGACGCCCGCGACGAGGCGCTGCTTCTCGGCCTCGGGGATGCCGAGCCGGTCGTAGGTGTTGCGGATGTCCTCGGGGAGCTCTTCCCACGAGGTCGCCTGCTTCTCCGTGGACCGCACGAAGTACTTGATCTGGTCGAAGTCGATCCCCGACAGGTCCGAGCCCCAGCCCGGCATGGGCTTCTTCTCGAAGAGTCGCAGGGCCTTGAGGCGCGTCTTGAGCATCCACTCGGGCTCGTTCTTGAGCGCGGAGATGTTCCGGACGACGTCCTCGTCGAGACCGCGACGGGCCTCGGCTCCGGCGGTGTCCGGGTCGTGCCAGCCGTAGCCGTAGGCACCGATCGAGGCGATGATCTCCTCGTCCTGCGTCATCGGCGTGGCGCTCTCGGTAGGTGCACTCATGCCGTCGCTCCTTCCGTTCGGGGCGTGGTCGTGGTGAGAGGGACGTTGGTCGTGCAGACGTGGCCGCCGCCCGCGATCGTGGAGAGGCGCTGGACGTGGACGCCCAGGAGCCTCGAGAACGCGGCCGTCTCGGCCTCGCACATCTGGGGGTGCTCCGCCGCGACGTCCTGCACGGGGCAGTTGCCCTGGCAGAGCTGGAGCGTCTGGGTGCGCCCGACGGGACGGGCGCTCGCCGCGTAGCCGTCGCGCGAGAGCAGCTCGGCGAGGGCCTGGGCCCGGGCGGAGGGGTCCTCGCCCGCGGCCGCGACCGCCTCGGCGTAGCGCTCCTCGAGCCGCGCGGCGCGGTTCGCGGCGAACTGCTCGACGGCCTCGGGCCCGCCGACGGCGGCGAGGAACTCGAGGGCCTGGTTCGCGAGCTGCGCGTAGCCCGTCGGGAGCGCGGCGTGACCGCGCGCCGTGACGACGTAGTGCCGCGAGGGGCGACCGCGACGGGCGGCGCCTCGCGGGACCTCGTGCTCGGCGATGAGCCCGTCCTCGAGCAGCTCGCCGAGGTGGCGGCGCACGCCGGCGCGCGTGAGTCCCAGCTGCTCGGCGAGGGCCGAGGCGGTCGCGGGCCCCGTCGAGGCGACGAGGCGCAGCACGCGGGCGCGCGTGGTGTCCTGGAGCTCGGTGGCGGGCGCGTCGAGCACAGGCACGGGCGACCTCCTCCGGCGTCGGGACTGGGGCGGGGACCGAGGGCGAGCGCGCGGGCGCACGCGGCCTCTTGGTATTGGCAACATCGTCGTTGCCTTAATCCTTCCCCGCAAGCAAGGGTAACCTCAGCGCGTGCCCGAACCCGCGGTCGAGATCCGCCAGCTGAGCAAGGCCTACGGGCCCACGCAGGCCGTCGTCGACGTCGAGCTCGAGGCCTTCTCAGGCCAGGTCACCGCGGTGCTCGGCCCCAACGGGGCGGGCAAGACGACGACGCTCGAGTGCCTCGTGGGCCTGCGCCGGCCCGACGGCGGGACGGTCCGCGCCCTGGGCCTCGACCCGCAGCGGGACGCGGGACGGCTCCGTCCCCGCATCGGCGTCATGCTCCAGGACGGCGGGCTGCCGAACGGGGCCCGCGCGGGCCAGGTGCTGCGCCACGTCGCCTCGCTCTACGCCGAGCCACGGCCCGTCGAGGACCTCGTCGAGCGCCTCGGGCTCCACGACTTCTGGCACACCTCGGTGCGCGTCCTCTCGGGCGGTCAGCGCCAACGGCTCGCTCTCGCGATCGCCCTCGTCGGCCGGCCCGAGCTCGTGCTGCTCGACGAGCCGAGCGCAGGTCTGGACCCCCAGTCGCGCCGCGTGGTGTGGGACCTCGTCTCCGAGCTGCGGGACGAGGGCGTCGCGGTGCTCCTCACGACGCACCTCATGGACGAGGCCGAGGCCCTCGCGGACGCCGTCGTGGTCGTGGACCACGGCACGGTCATCGCTCGCGGGACGGTCGCCGAGCTCACGCGCTCGACGGGGCTCGTGCGGCTCACGGTGCCCGACGGCCTCGAGGCCGCGGAGCTCTCCGCCGCGCTCGGCGCTCCCGTGCGCAGCACGGGCCCGGGCTGCTTCGTCGTCGACGCCGACGCCTCCCCCGAGCTGCTCGCCGCGATCACCGCGGCCTGCGCGGCCCAGGGCGCCCAGATCACCTCGCTCGACGTCGGGCGACGGACCCTCGAGGACGTCTTCCTCGACCTCACCGGGAGGGACCTGCGATGAGCGCTCCCGCTCCCCCGCTGCGCCGCGTGCTCGCGCAGTCCGGCTTCGAGGCGCGGGCCCTGCTGGGCCGCAGCGAGCAGGTCCTCCTGGCCCTCGTGCTCCCGGCGCTCGCCCTCGTCGCTCTCTCGGCGACGGACGCGGTCGAGCTCGGCCTCGGCGAGGGGCGCCGCGTCGACGTGGTCGCCCCGGGAGTCATCGCCCTCGCCGTCCTCGCGACGGCCTTCACCTCCCAGGCGATCCTCACGGCCTTCGACCGGCGCGCGGGGGTGCTGCGGCTCCTCGCGACGACGCCCCTCGGCCCGGGCGGGCTCCTCGGCGGGACCGTGGGCGGGGTGCTCGTCGTGCAGCTCCTCCAGGTGCTCGTGCTCGGAGGGATCGCGCTCGTCCTCGGCTGGAGCCCCGCCCTCGCCGGGCTCGGCTGGGCCCTGCTCGCGATCGCCCTCGCGACGGCGAGCTTCACGGCCCTCGCTCTCCTGCTCGCGGGGACCCTGCGCGCCGAGGCGGTGCTGGGTCTGGCGAACCTGGTGTTCGTGCTGCTCGCCGCGGGCGGTGCCGTGCTGATCCCTGCGGAACGCTTGCCTGGTCCCGTCGCCGCGCTAGCGACGCTCCTGCCCTCCGGGGCGCTCGGCGAGGCCCTGCGCACCGCTCTCTCGACGGGAGCCCTCCCCGGACGCGAGCTCGCCGTCCTTGCCGTGTGGGCGGTGCTCGCGAGCCTCGCCGCGCGGCGCTGGTTCCGCTGGTTCTGACCGGCCCCTCGCTCTCGTGTGGTGCTGAGCACACCCGCTGCCCTGGGACCGCCGTCGGACTCCCTGCACGAGGTACGCGACTAGCCTGGAGCGGTGAGCGTCTCCGCCTCCTCCCCCGCCCCCGACTCCGTCTCGCCGTGGACCCGGCGGGCCCTGTGGGCCAACCTCGCGGCCCAGATCGGCATCATCGTCACGGGCGGCGCCGTGCGCCTCACGGGCTCTGGCCTCGGGTGCTCGACCTGGCCGCAGTGCGAGCCGGGGCAGTTCACCCCGCAGTTCCATGAGGCGATGTCGATCCACTCGCTCATCGAGTTCGGCAACCGCACCCTCACGGGAGTGCTCGGGATCTTCGCGCTCGCCGTGATCCTCCTGATCCGTCGAGAGGGGTGGCGCCCCCTCTGGTTCCGCCGCCTTGCCTGGGCGCCCCTCGTGGGCGTCGCCCTGCAGGCCGTCATCGGCGGCATCACGGTGCTCGCGAAGCTGCACCCCGCCGTCGTCGGCCTGCACATGGTGGTGAGCCTCGGGCTCGTGGCCGCCTCCGCGCTGCTCGTCGCGGCGGACCTGCGCACGCGGCCCGGCGCCGCCGCGGCGGGCTGGCTCCCGGACCCCACGACGCTCACCCTGGCCCGCGTGCTGCTCGGCGTGGGCTCGGTGCTCATGGTCCTCGGCGTGATCGTCACGGGCTCGGGACCGCACGGCGGGGACGAGAAGTACGCCTACCGCTACGAGCTCGACCCGGTCGCGGTGGCCAAGGCGCACGCGTGGACCGCGTGGGCCTTCGTGCTGCTCGTGGCCGCGATCGTGTGGCTCGTGCGACGTGACGGCGCTCCCGCCCCGGTGCGCAGGAGCTGGTGGGTGCTCGTGGGCGTGACCCTCGCGCAGGGCGTGATCGGGTACGTGCAGTACTTCACGGGGCTGCCCGAGATCATCGTGGGCACGCACCTGCTCGGTACGGGGCTCCTCGCGGCGAGCACCACCTGGGCGTACCAGTCGCTGCGGCCGATCGGCCCTGCCGTCGAGGCACCGACCCCCGCGGAGCCTCCGCGCGTAGCCTCGGGGACATGAGCGAGGCCCCCCGCACCGACCCGCCCCTCGCAGCCGACGAGGCCGCGACCCTGCTCGGCTTCCTCGAGTTCCACCGGGACACCCTGCGCTGGAAGACCTCGGGGCTCGACGCCGAGCAGCTCGCACAGGCGCATGCTCCCTCGACCATGACCCTCGGCGGGATGCTCAAGCACCTCGCGAGCGTCGAGGACTACTGGTTCGGCGAGATCCTCCAGGGGCGTCCCGCCGCGCCGCCCTTCGACTCCGCCCCTTGGGACGAGGACCGGGACTGGGACTGGCACTCGGCCGCGCAGGACTCCCCCGCTGAGCTCGCCGCCCTGCTCGAGGCCGCCGTCGGCCGCTCGCGAGAGATCACCGCGAGGCTGCTCGCCGAGCGCGGCCTCGACGCTCTCTCTCAGGGCACCTCGAAGCGCGGGGAGCGCTTCTCCGTGCGTTGGGTGCTCGTGCACATGATCGAGGAGTACGCGCGCCACAACGGGCACGCGGACCTGTTGCGCGAGGCGATCGACGGGAGCGTCGGCGAGTAGCTGCGACTCCCGGAGGGCGCGACTAGGCGCGGCGAGCGCGCTGCGCGGCCGCCGCCAGGACGCCGACGACGGTGGTCGGCGAGTGCAGCCGCCCCTCGAGCACGCCGCTCACGGCCTCCTCGAGGCTGATCCATGCGGGCTCGAGGTCCGCCTCCTCCTCGGTGCGCTCGTGCCGCTCGCCCTCGGGGACGGGGTGCAGCTCTCGCGCGAGGTAGACGATGATCTGCTCGCTCGAGCCGCCCGGGGTCGAGCGGAAGCTCACGAGGTGCTCCCAGGCCTCGGCCTCGAGGTCCGCCTCCTCGGCGAGCTCGCGGCGCGCGGCGTCGAGCGGGTCCTCCCCCTCGACGTCGAGCAGCCCGGCCGGCGGCTCCCACAGGTAGCCGCCCACGGGGTGGCGGTACTGCTTGAGCAGGAGCACGCGGTCCTGCTCGTCGAGAGCGATCACGGCGACGGCGCCCGGGTGCGCGACGAACTCGCGCCGGACGACGGAGTGCCCGAGGTCGACGTCCTCCGCGACGACGTCCCACACCCGCCCGGAGAAGACCTCCTCGTGGGCGAGCGTGGGACGCGCGTGGAACTCGTCGGTGAGCGGCCTCACCGGGCGGACGCCTCCTCGGCGGTCTCCGCAGCGGCCTCGGCACCGTCCTGGCGGTCGAGCGCGGCGCGCACGAGGCCTGCGAAGAGCGGGTGCGGGCGCGTCGGGCGCGACTTGAACTCGGGGTGCGCCTGGGTCGCGATGAAGTACGGGTGCTCCTCGCGCGGCAGCTCGACGAACTCGACGAGCTTGCCGTCGGGCGAGGTGCCCGAGAAGACCAGGCCGGCCTGCTCGAGCTGCGGACGGTAGGCGTTGTTGACCTCGTAGCGGTGGCGGTGGCGCTCCGAGACACGCTCGGTGCCGTAGACCTCCGCGGCGAGCGAGCCCGGGGCCAGCACGGCGTCGTAGGCGCCCAGGCGCATCGTTCCGCCCATGTCGCCCTCGCCCGAGACGATCTCCTGCTGCTCCTCCATCGTCGCGATCACCGGGTGCTTCGTGCCCGGGTCGAACTCCGAGCTCGAGGCGCCCTCGAGGCCGAGCTCGCTGCGCGCGAACTCCATGACGATGGCCTGCAGACCGAGGCAGATGCCCAGCAGCGGGGTGCGCGTGCGGCGCGACCAGCGGATCGCGCCGAGCTTGCCCTCGATGCCGCGCACGCCGAAGCCGCCCGGGACGAGGATCGCGTCGACGCCGCTCAGGGCGCGCTCCGCACCCGCGTCCGTCTGGCACTCGTCGGCGGGGACCCAGCGGATCGTGACCTTGGCGTCGTGGGCGAAGCCGCCCGCGCGCAGGGCCTCGGAGACCGAGAGGTAGGCGTCGTGCAGGTCGACGTACTTGCCGACCATCGCGATCTCGACCGCGCGCGAGGGCTGGTGGACCCGGCGGCGCAGGTCGTCCCAGGCCTCCCAGTTCACGTCCCGGAAGGGCAGGTCGAGGCGGCGGATGACGTAGGCGTCGAGCCCCTCGGTGTGCAGCACGCGCGGGATGTCGTAGATGCTCGGCGAGTCCACGGCCGTCGTGACTGCCTCGGTGTCGACGTCGCAGAAGAGAGCGATCTTGGACTTCGTGGACTCCGGCAGCTCGCGGTCGGCGCGCAGCACGAGAGCGTCGGGCTGGATACCGATCGAGCGCAGCGCCGCGACGGAGTGCTGGGTCGGCTTGGTCTTGAGCTCGCCCGAGGGGCCGATGAAGGGCACGAGCGAGACGTGCAGGAAGAACACGTTCTCGCGGCCGAGGTCGTGCCGGACCTGGCGCGCGGCCTCGAGGAAGGGCTGCGACTCGATGTCGCCGACCGTGCCGCCGATCTCCGTGATGATGACGTGCGGCGGCTCGCCCTGCTCGGGGTTCGCCTGGGCGCGCATGCGCTCCTTGATGGCGTCCGTGATGTGCGGGATGACCTGCACGGTGTCGCCGAGGTACTCCCCGCGCCGCTCCTTGGCGATCACGCTCGAGTAGATCTGGCCTGTCGTGACGTTGGCCGTGGCCCCGAGGTTCACGTCGAGGAAGCGCTCGTAGTGACCGATGTCGAGGTCGGTCTCGGCGCCGTCCTCGGTGACGAAGACCTCCCCGTGCTGGAACGGGTTCATCGTCCCGGGGTCGACGTTGAGGTACGGGTCGAGCTTCTGCATGGCGACCCGCAGACCACGAGCACGAAGAAGGCGACCCAGGCTCGAAGCGGTGAGCCCCTTACCGAGGGAGGAGACGACTCCTCCGGTGACGAAGATCTGCCGGGTCACGTAGTCCGACCGCCCGGGGAGCCGATGTGAGTGCTCTACCACGGGGTTCCAATCTACCTCAGCCCGTGCGCCGCGCGAGCGAGCCGCGCGTAGCGGGTCCACCACGAGCGGGTGATATCGGTCTCGCTCGGCTGCTCGGCGAAGCGCCGGCGCCCCGCCTCGACGAGGCGCGCGTGCAGCCGAGCGTCCGAGAGCACCTCGCCGACGGCGGTCGCCACGCCGAGCGCGTCACCCTCGCGCACGAGCATCCCGGCGCCGTCCACGAGCTCGGGCAGGCCGCCGACGGCGGTCGCGACGACGGGAGTCCCTGCCGCGAGGGCCTCCTGGACCACGAGCGCGCGGGCCTCCCAGCGGCTCGTGAGCACGAAGACGTCCGCCGCGGCGAGCAGCTCGGCCACGTCCCTGCGCGCCCCGAGGAAGCGCACGTCGAGCCCTTCTCTCTCGACCCGGCGGCGCAGCTGCTCCTCGAGCCCGCGGTCCCCGTCCCCCGCGAGGAGCCAGGTCACGGGCCCGCCCAGGCGGCGCTCGGCCTCGGTCCTCGCGAGCAGCCCGGCCGCATCGAGCAGCACGTCGAGGCGCTTCTGCGGGGCGATGCGCGAGACGGTCACCGCGAGGCGCGCCTCGGGCTCGAGCCCGAGCGCGGCGCGCACCCGCTCGCGGGCTCCCTCGGGCACGCGTTCCCCGGCCCGGGGCGAGGCCACGGGGGCGAGCTCGGCGGCCTCGGCCCCGAGGCGACGCGCCCGCTCGACGAGGTCGAGAGAGGCCCCGGTCACGAGCTCCGCCCGGCGGGCCTGGAGTCGCTCCCCCACGGAGAGCAGAGCGCGGCGGGGCCCGCCCGCGAGGACGGCGTTGTGCCAGGAGACGACCACGGCGGGCCGCGGCCTCGCCCCCCGCGCGGCCGCGAGGGCGAGCAGCCCGGCCTGATGGCCGTGCGCGTGCACGACGTCGGCCGTCGCGACGAGCTCGCGCAGCCGGCGCCAGCGGCGCCAGAGCTCGAGGGGCCCTCCGCCGGGCCAGGCCCGCACGACGGGCACCTCCCAGGAGAATCGCTCGGCGGTCAGCTCGGGGCACACGAGGGCCACGACGGCGCCCTTCTCGGCGATCCCTGCGGCGAGCGAGGCGGCGTGCGCACCGATCCCGCCCGTCGCGGGGCCGACCACGAGCAGGATGCGCGGCGGACGGTCAACCACGGGTCACCTCCGAGAGAGCGGCGAAGGTCGAGCGGTCGGCGAGCCACGCGAGGCCCAGGACGACCGCGGCAGCGAGCAGCGCTCCCCCGGCCCCGGCGAGCACCCAGGTCGCGAGCCCGGGGCCCGAGAGCTCGGCGACCGTCCCCGTGAGCCAGTGCCCCGCGAGCGCTCCGAGCACCGCCCCGAGGATCCCGACGCCAGCGGTGCGCGCGAGCCCTGCGACCGCCTCGCCGCCCGCGGCGCGGCGCAGGGCCTCGAGGCCGACGAGCGCGCCGAGGGTCATCCCGACGCTCGACCCGAGGCCCAGGGCGACCAGCGTGCGCGGTCCGTCGTGCTCGCCGGCTCCCACGAGCACGAGGCACGCGAGCACCGACGCGAGGGCGGCCGCTCCCCACGCGCTCGCCGTCGTCGTCACCGCGAGTTGCCCCCGCTCGAGCGCGAAGAGGGAGCGCGAGACGTGGAACACGAGCCCGAGGCCCACGAGGCCGGGAGCGGTCCACACGAGGGCAGGACCCATGGCCGCGATGCGCTCGGGCTCACCGATGCCGATCGCCACGAACACGCCCGCGACGGCCGCAGCCGCGGCCGCGAGGGCCGCGGCACCGAGGAGGGACGCGAGCAGCACGAAGCGCGTCGAGCGGGCCGCGAGGGCCGCGAAGGGTCCTCGCTCGGCCTCTCCCGCGCGCTCGGCGAGCCGCGGGAAGGTGCTCGTCGCGAGGGGAACCGCGAGCACCGCGTAGGGCAGCAGGTAGACCTGCTGGGAGGCGACGTAGACCGAGTAGGTCGAGCGCTCGCCGAAGCCCGTCGCGAGGAGCAGGGCGACGACGACGGCGAGCTGCTGGGCGAGGAGCCCTCCGAGTCCCGCAAGAGCGAGCGCCCGCACGCGGCGCCCTGTGCCCTCGGGGAAGCGCAGGGTGGGCCGCAACCGGACCCCCGAGCGGTGGACGGGAACGAGCAGCGGGAGGCTCAGTGCCGCGACGCCCGCCGTCGTCCCCCACGCGAGCCACGCGAAGGCGAGGGCGGGCACGGCTGCGGGGTCCGTCTGGCTGCCCTGCGCCGAGGCCGCGAAGCCGAGGTAGGAACCGATCACCACGAGGCTCGACAACACCGGCGCGAAGGCGGGCCAGAAGAAGCGCTTCTGGGCCTGGAGCACTCCCGAGAGCACCACGGCGAGGCCGTAGAGCGGGACCTGCACGGCGAAGACGGCGAGGAAGCCAGCGACGAGGGCGCGCCCCTCGGGGTCTCGCGAGACGAGGCTCGCGAGCGGGTGGGCGAGCGCTGCGAGCAGTGCGCCGAGCGGGACGAGGATCGCGAGCACCCAGCCCACGAGGGCTGAGGCCGTGCGGTCGACCTCGGCGCGCAGGTGCTTCGCGAGCGGGGCTGCGAGCACGGGGACCACGACCCCCGCGAGCGCTCCTCCGACGGCGACCTCGAAGACGACGTTCGGCAGGGTGTTCGCGGCGTTGTACGCGTCGGCCACGGCGTCGAAGCCCACGGTCGCGCCGAAGACGAGAGAGCGCACGAAGCCGAGCACGCGGCTCAGAACCGTCACGACGGCGATGAGGGCAGCGGCCCCGAGCAGTCCCCCCGCGAGGCGTCTCACGCGCGCCGTCCGAGCTCGTCGAGCTCGCGCAGGCCCGGGGTGCGGGCGATCACGGCGGAGAAGGAGACCTTCTCGCTCGCGAGCGTCAGGCCCGTCGCGAGCGTGAGCGCGGCGAGGCGCGCGGGGCGCGAGGCCCCGAAGGCGAAGGCCGACCCGATCGCGGCACCCACCGCGTTCGCCCCGCCGTCGCCGAGCATGTCGTTCTCGGCGAGGTCCTCGCCGATCGCGGCGGCCGAGGCCCCGAGCACGGAGCCCGCGATGCCGGGCGAGACCCCGGCGATCCCCGCTCCCCCCGCCGCGAGCAGGCTCGCCTTGAGCGCGCGCCCCGGGCGCAGGTCGAGCAGGTTGACGAGGTTCGCGCTCGCCGCGACGAGCGCCCCGTTGATCGCGAGGTCCGCGAGCCAGGCCCGGGTCGATCCCGTGCGCGGGGTGCCGACGGCGGCAGCGAGCAAGGAGCCCGCGCCGATGCCGAGCACCTTGAGGCCGCCCGTCGTGAGCTCGCCGCGCGCGAGGGCGCCGAGATGGCCGCGCAGCCCCTTGGTGCGGTGCTCGGCGTCCTCCGCGAGGTCGTCGACGATCCCGAAGGCCGCGGCGCTGCTCGTCGCGATCGCCGCCCCGAGAGCCGCTCGCCCCTCGCCGCCCGCCGCGAGCCCGCCCAGCACCCCCGCGGCGACCGAGGGGCCCTCGAGGAGGCTCACCGGCTCGCCGCGGTGGTTGGTGCGCTGCCACACGGCCTGGCCGCCGGGGGCGTCCTCCGTGAGGGCCGCGCGGATGCGGTTCGTCAGGACGCTCGCCGCGAGGGCCGCCGCGAGCCCGCGCGCCCTGCTCACCCCTGCCCGCCGTCCTGCTCGGCGTCGGGGTCCTCCTCCTCGCCCGACTCGCCGTCCTGCTCGGCGTCGGGGTCCTCCTCCTCGCCCGACTCGCCGTCCTGCTCGGCGTCGGGGTCCTCGCCCTCCTGGTCGAGCTCGTCGCCGGGCGGCACGACGGGCGAGCGGTCCACGGGCGGCAGCTCGACGCGCGAGGGAGCGGCGGCGTCGGCGTCGGGCTCGACCCCGAAGTGGCCCACGCGCAGCGCGATGCGCGCGCCGAGGCCCAGGACGGTCGAGATGCGCCCCGAGGTGGTCGAGAAGCGCGACACGGTGCTCAGACGCTCGGCGAGCTCCTCCGAGGCACGCACGTAGGCGAGGAGCTCGCCCTCGACGTAGGGGTCGGCCGCGAGGATCGCGCCCTCCGAGCGCTGCTGGGCCGCGAGCGCGATCGCGGCCTGGGCGCGCAGCACGGTCTCGACCGCGCGCTGCTCGGCCTCGGGGTCGGCGGCGGGCGACTCGCTCGCCTGGGCCTCGGGCTCGGTGGGCGGCTCGGGGCTCGAGAGGACGACGATCGCGTCGACAGGGCCGCCGTCCGAGGCGAGGGACTCGACGAGCGCGCCGTCCTCGGCCGAGAGCAGGCCGGCGAGCACCTCGGCGTTCGCGGAGAGCCCCGTGGGGTTGGCCGGGTCCTTGCCCGCGATCGACTGGGCGAGCGCGGCGGCGAGGATCTCGTCGGCGTTCGCGCTCTGGTCGACCCCGGGCTCGAGGTACTCGACGAGGCGGGCCGCGAGGGCCGAGCGGAAGACCCGGTCCTCCTCGGCCGTCCAGCGCTCGGAGACGCGCACGCGCGTGGGCACGCTCGCCCCGGCCTCGACGAAGGCGGCCTCGAGCTCGGCGAGCTCGCCCTCGGGCACCTCGTCGAGGATCACGAAACCGATGCGGCGGTCCTCGAGGGCCCCGCCGAGCAGGGAGCCCGAGATCGCCTCGAGGAACTGCTCGCCGTTCGCGAGCTCGGACTGCGCGGAGTCGAGCTCGGCGCGCAGGGCGTCCTTCTCCTCGCGCAGCTGGCTCACCTGCCCGGTGAGGGTGTCGCCGATCGTCTCCTTGAGGGGGCCCGCGCCGAGCGCGATGCCCACGGCGAGAGCGAGGAACACCGAGATGAGGGAGACGAGGTGGTAGCGGAAGTCGATCACGAGCGGGCCTTCCGGTCCGGGGAGAGGGCGCTCACAGGGCGCCGCCGATCAGGGAGGACACCCACGAGAACCAGTCGTCGAAGCGGGCTGCGACGAGCCCGAAGAAGGTCTGCCCGGCCGGGGTCACGGCGAGGGCGACCCCGAGGGCGCACAGGCCCGCGACGACGAGGAGCGTGAGCTGGAGGTTCGAGATGCGCTGGCGGTAAAGGCGCGAGACGCCTTTGGCGTCGACGAGCTTGCCGCCCACGCGCAAGCGCGTGAGGAAGGTGCTCGCCATGCCCGAGCGTCCCTTGTCGAGGAACTCGACGAGGGTCGCGTGCGTGCCGACGGCGACGATGAGCTCGGCGCCCTTGTCGTCGGCGAGGAGCATCGCGACGTCCTCGGAGGTCCCCGTCGCGGGGAAGACGACGTGCTTGAGCCCGAGCTGCTCGACGCGCTCGAGGCCCGGCGCGCGGCCGTCACGGTAGGCGTGCACCACGATCTCCGCGCCGCTCGAGAGCGCCTTGTCGGAGACGGAGTCCATGTCGCCCACGATGAGCTCGGGCTTCCACCCTGCCTCGACGATCGCGTCGGCCCCGCCGTCGACCCCGATGAGCACCGGGCGGTACTCGGTGATGTAGGGGCGCAGGGCCTGCAGGTCCTCCTTGTGGTGGTACCCGCGCACGACGATGAGCGCGTGCCGCCCGTCGAGCCGCGTGGAGATCTTCGGCACGCCGACGCCGTCGAGCAGGAGGTCCCGCTCGCGGCGCAGGTAGTCCATGGTGTTCGCGGCGAAGGACTCGAGCTGCACCGAGAGGCCCTCGCGGGCCTCGAGCATCGCTGCGGCGACCGACTCGGCGTCCTGGAGGGTCCCCTCGGCGACGAGCGTGTCGCCCTCGAAGACCTTGCCTCCCTCGACGCGCACCCGGCGTCCCTCCCGCAGCCCCATGACGTCGTGGCCGAGGTCGTCGACGAGCGGGATGCCCGCCTCGACGAGGATCTCGGGTCCGAGGTTCGGGTAGCGCCCCGAGATCGAGCGCGCGGCGTTGAGCACCGCGGCGGGGCGGCGCTCGACGAGCGACTCGGCCGCGACCCGGTCGATGTCGAGGTGGTCGATGACGGCGATCTCGCCCGGCCGCAGGCGTGGCACGAGGTTCTTCGTCCGGGCGTCGACCCGGACCGTGGCCACGATGCCGCTCACCTCGGGCGTGCCTCGGGATCTCAGGACTCTCATCGTGCCCCATCGTCCCACGTCGCGGCCCCGGGGGCCGGGAGGGAGCCGCGCCGCGCCACGGCCGCGCGGGGTGAGAGGCGTCACGAGACGGGCGGCTCCTCCTCGGACTCGGTGACGATCACCGCGATGCCGCCGCCGACCTCGACGGCGCGCTGGCGGATCAGCTCGAGCTCGTCCTCGGTGATCGGGGCCCCGGTGCGGTACACGGTGACGAGGAGGCGCGTGAGCTCCTCGTCGTAGCGCACCGCGACCGCGTGGCCGAGCTCGGTGAGCTCTGCAGCGACCTCGAGCTCGAGCTCGTGCCACTGGCCGGCGGTCGAGCTCGCGCCACCGGAGGCGACGGGAGCGGTGCTCGCGGACTGCACGGTGGACGCGACGGGGACCGGAGGGGCAGGAGAGCACGCGGAGAGTGCCACGGCGAGTCCCGCCGCGAGGGCGAGGCCCCAGGCAGCACCGCGCTCTCGGCCCGGGGCCGCGGGGCGCGCAGGACTCTCGTGCTCGTTCCGGGGCATCGGGCTCCTCGCTGTGCGTGCGGTCACCGGTGACCGTAGGTCACGGCGGCCCTCAGCGCGAGCCGGCGAGGGAGAGCAGCTCGGCCGCGTGCGTCCGGGCCGCCTCGGAGTCCTCCTGGCCCGAGAGCATGCGCGCGAGCTCGCGGACGCGCTCGCTGCCCTCGACGGGCACGACGTCGGACTCGGTGACCGCCGCGCTCGCGGCGTCGTGCCGGGCGACCACGAGGTGCCGGTCGGCGAAGGCGGCGACCTGCGCGAGGTGGGTGACGACGATGACCTGGGCCGAGCGCGCGAGCTCGGCGAGCCGACGCCCGACCTCGACCGCAGCGCGCCCTCCGACCCCCGCATCGACCTCGTCGAACACGAAGGTCGCCGGACGCACGGCCCCTGAGCCCTCGGCGGTCGCGAGCGCGACCTCGAGGGCGAGCATGATGCGCGAGAGCTCGCCGCCCGAGGCGCTCCGACCCAGGGGACGCGCGGGGGCTCCCTCGTGCGAGGCGAGCCGCATCTCGACGGCGTCGGCGCCGAAGGGACCGGGCTCCTCGTCCTCGACGGCAACCTCGAGCCGCGAGCCGCTCATCGCGAGCCCCTTGAGCTCGGCGGTGACGACCTCGCCGAGGCGCGTCGCGGCGGCTCGACGCCCTGCCGAGATGCGCGAGCGCAGCTCGGCGAGCCGCTCGTCGAGATCAGCGAGCCTGGACCGCAGCTCCTCGACTCGCTCGTCCCCACCCTCGAGCGCCAAGAGGCGCTCGGCTGAGCTGCGCGCCCACTCGAGCACGGCCTCGAGGTCAGGACCGAAGGAACGCGTGAGCTTGCCGAGCTCGGCACGGCGCTGCTCGACCTGCTCGAGTCGCGCGGGGTCGGCCTGGACGTCCTGGGCGTAGCTCGAGAGCTCGGTAGCCAGGTCCGCGACGAGGTAACCGATCTCCTGGGCTCGCCGAGCGAGCTCCGCGAGCTGCTCGTCGTGCACCGCTGCCTGCTCGATCGCGCGTCGCGCGGTCTCGACGGCGGCGGCCGCTCCCAGGGCCTCGGCGTCGTCCTCACCCACGAGGGCCGCGTGCGCGAGCGAGACCCCGGTACGCAGGTCCTCGGCGTTCGCGAGCCGCGCCGCGAGGGCGGCGAGCTCGAGGTCCTCCCCCGCCTGGGGCTCGACTCGTTCGATCTCGGCGAGGCCGAGGCGCAGCAGCTCGGCCTCGCGCGCTCGATCGGTCGCGGCAGAGACGAGCTCCTCGAGCTCGGCCTGCACGCGCCCGCGCTCGACCCAGGTCGCGCGGTGCTCGGCGACAAGCTCGAGGTGCGCGCGGCCTGCGAACTCGTCGATGGCGAGGCGCTGGCGCGAGGGGGTGCGCAGGCGCGCCTGCTCGGCCTGGCCGTGCACCGTCACGAGCTCCTCGGCGATCTCGCCGAGCACGGACTGGGGTACGCCGCGCCCGCCCACGGCGGCCCGGGAACGACCTGAGGTGATGGTGCGCACGAGCACGAGCGAGCCGTCCTCGTCGACCTCCGCCCCGGCCTCGCGCGCGCGCTCGAGAGCGGCAGAGCCCTCGGCGAGGAGCACCCTCCCCTCGACGGCGGCGGAGTCCTCGCCGAGACGCACGGCCCAGGCGTCCGCCTTCGCGCCGAGCAGGAGCCCCAGCCCGGTGAGCACCATGGTCTTGCCGGCTCCCGTCTCTCCCGTGATGGCGGTGAGCCCGGGGCCGAGCGGGAGGCGCGCGGAGCCGATGACCCCGAGGTTCTCGATGCGGATCTCCTCGAACACCCTCAAGCCTCCTGGGGTCGGCCGCGCCAGCCGGCGACGGGGAGCGAGAACTTGCGGACGAGGCGGTCGGTGAAAGGCGCGGGGCTCAGGCGCGCGAGCCGCACGGGCACGGGAGAGCGACGCACCTCGACGCGCGAGCCGAGCGGGAGCTCGCGGCCTCGAGCGCCGTCGCAGCTCAAGGTCCCCGAGGTCGAGGACCGCGAGAGGATCTCGAGCGCGAGCACGGAGCCCGGGCCGACCACGAGCGGGCGCGCGAAGAGCGCGTGCGCCGAGACCGGAACGAGCAGCATCGCGTCGACGTCGGGCCACACGACGGGCCCGCCGGCGGAGAAGGCGTGCGCGGTCGAGCCGGTGGAGGTCGCCATGACGACACCGTCGCAGCCGAAGGCGGACAGCGGGCGCCCGTCGACCTCGACGGCGACCTCGATCATGCGCCCGGGGTTGGCCTTCTCGACGGTGGCCTCGTTGAGGGCCCACTCGTGCGTCTCGGAGCCGTCGAAGCGGACCGTGACGTCGAGGGTGCCGCGCTCCTCGACCTCGTAGTCGCCTGCGGCGAGGCGGGCCGCGGCAGCGGAGATGTCCTCGCGCTCGGACTCCGCGAGGAAGCCCACGTGGCCCAGGTTGACGCCGAGGATGGGCACGTTCGCGCCCCGGATGAGGTGCGCGGCGTGCAGGATCGTCCCGTCGCCGCCGAGCACGACGGCCACCTCGACGTCGGCGAGGTCGGCCTCGGAGACCTCCTCGCCCGCGGTGCGCACCGCGAAGCCTGCCTCGGCGAGAGCGAGCTCGGCCTCGCTCGCCGCGGCGATCGCCTCGGGGCGCGAAGGATGGGTCACGAGCAGGGCCGTGCGCGTCATGGGGTTCCTCCCCTCGCCTGCCACCAGGCGAAGTACTCGACGTTGCCGCTCGGTCCGGGCAGCACGGACTCGCGCACCTCGCGCAAGGTCCAGCCGAGCGTCCCGGCCTCGGCGAGGACGCAGTCGACCGCGGCCTGGCGCGCCTTCGCGTCGCGAACGACGCCGCCCGAGCCGAGGCGCTCGCGCCCGACCTCGAACTGCGGCTTGACCAGCAGGAGCATCTGCGCGCCCGGTGCCGCGACGGCCTCGAGCGGGGCGAGCACGAGCCGCAGGGAGATGAAGGAGAGGTCGGCGACCACGATCTGCGGCACCGGGTCGAGGTCCCCGGGCACGAGGTGGCGCACGTTGACGCCCTCGGCGGCGCGCACGCGCGGGTGGGAGCGCAGCTCGGGTACGAGCTGGTCGTGCCCGACGTCGACGGCGTGCACGAGGGCCGCCCCGCGCCGGAGCAGCTCCTCGGTGAAGCCACCGGTCGAGGCGCCCGCGTCGAGGACGGTGCGGCCCTCGACGCTCAGCCCCAGAGGCTCGAGAGCGTCGAGGGCCCCCGCGAGCTTGCGGCCCGCGCGCGAGACGTGGTCCTCCCCGGGGGCGACGTCGAGCTGCTGGGTCTCGAGGACGGGCGCGGCGACCTTGGCCGCGGGCGCTCCGTCGACGAGCACGCGACCGGCTCCCACGAGCTCGGCGGCATGGCTTCGCGAGCGCGCGAGTCCCGCGCGCACGAGCGCCACGTCGAGACGCTGGCGGGGCACGGCGCTACCGCTGGCCTTCCGCGAGCCTGTCCTGGAGCGCTCCGTGCACGGACTCGAAGGCCGCCACGTGCTCGCGCAGGGGCTTGTCCTCGAGCTCGAGGAGCACCTCGAGGGCCTCGTCGACGATCTGGTCCCCCGTGGGCCCGTCCTCGACGAGCGCGACCTCGGGCTCGCGCGCAGCGCTTGCGTCGCGCTCGGGCACGACGTCCTCGCCTGCTCCCGTGCTCTCCATGTGCTCCACCCCTCCAACGCTACCGGGCCGGACCGACGCGGCCGCCGTTCCTGTGGACCTTGACGCGCCTCGGTTCAGGCGACGGGGATCTCCGGCACGGTGCTCGGGTCCGCAGGGGCCCCCTCGTCCGCAGCCTGCCACGCGGCGGCGCAGGCCGCGCGGGCCAGGTCGATGCCCTCGCCGCGCAGCTCGAGGCGGCCGTCGACGACGCGCGCCGCAGCCTCGCGGCAGCGCCACCAGCCCTCCGCCGTGGGCTGCGGCTCGGGGTGCGGCTCGAGCAGGGCGCGCAGGTCGGCGCCGAGCAGGTGAGGTCGCTCCTCGGGCCTCGCGAGCACGGCGTCGCGCGCGCTGCTCACTCCCGTGAGCACGTGCAGGCCGGGCATCCCGCCCGCGCGGGCTCCCGCGAGGTCGGTGTCCAGGCGGTCACCCACGACAAGGGGACGCTGCGCGCCGTGCCGCTCGATCGCGAGCTCGTACATCGCGGGGCTCGGCTTGCCCGAGCTGTCCGGTCGCACTCCCGTCGCGTTCACCACCGCGCCCACGAGCGAGCCGTTGCCCGGAGCGAAGCCACGGTCGGTGGGCAGCGAGAGGTCGAGGTTGCTCGCGACGTGCCAGGCGCCGCGCTGCACGGCGTAGGCGGCCTCGGCGAGCTCGCGCCAGCCCAGGTCAGGGCTGAACCCCTGCACGACGGCTACGGGCCCCTCGTCCGCGGAACCCACGATCGTGAAGCCTGCCTCGGCCGTCGCGGTGCGCAGTCCCTTGCCGCCGACCACGAGCACCTTGTCCCCCGGTGCCAGTCGCGTCGCGAGGAGCACGGCGGCCGCCTGGGCGGCGGTGAGGACCTCGTCCGGGCGCGCGGGGATCTCGAGGCTCGTGAGCTGGGCCGCGACCTCCTCGGGCTCGCGCGAGGCGTTGTTCGTGACGAACACGAGGGCCATCCCGAGCTCGCGGGCCGCGACCAGCGAGCTCGAGGCGTGCTCGATCGGCTCGTGGGCCCGGTACGCGACGCCGTCGAGGTCCACGAGGGCGAGGTCGAAGAGTCGGGCGGGGCTCTCGGTGGTCCCGATGAGTCCTCGAGCGCTCACTCCGTGGTCTCCTCGGTGCTCGGGGCGCTCTCGGAGTCCTCGAGGGGCTCGAGCTCCTGAGCCGGACCAGGCGTGGCGTCCGCCTCAGCCACCGCGCCCTCGGCCCCACGGGGAGGCGCCTCCTCGGTGGGCCCGTCCTCGTCATCGAGCTCCGCGAGGTCGACGACGACGAGCTCCTCCTCGGTCTCCCCCGAGGCGGCTCTCAGCTCCTCCTCGGAGAACCCGGCGAGCGCAGCCTGGGCGTCCTCGCCGCGCCCGAGAGCCTCGAGCGCGCTCGCTCGCGCCTGCGCGACACGGGCCGCGACGACCCGGTCGCGAGACTCGAGGTGCGCGAGCGTCGCGAGCGCGGCCTCGGCGTCCCCGAGGTCGAGGCGTGCGCCGCTCACGACGATCGCGAGCTCGACCTTGCCCGCCTCGTCGAGCTCCTTCGCCTCGGGCGAGTGCGCGAGGTCGATCGCCCGTTCGGGACGGCCGAGCCCTCGCTCGCAGTCGGCCATGAGCGGCAGGTGCTCGGAGGAGCCGTTGAGACGGCGGACGGTCCGCAGCTCGCGAAGTGCCTCCGCGAAGCGACCGGTCCGGTAGGCCGTGATGCCGGCGGCCTCACGCACGATGTCGATGCGACCTGCGCGACGCACCGCCTCCGCGGCGTGCTCGTACGCAAGTTCGGGGTCGGAGTCGAGAAGTCGACCAGCCATGACGAGATGCAGGCCGACCTTCTCCGCGTTCTCCTTCGACAGACCGCGCAGCCGACCGCGCACCTGGCGGTCCAGGTCCGCCATGGTCACGTCAGGGTCGATCTCCGGGGCGGGCGGGCGGTCCTCGCGCAGCTGCTGGGGCGGCCGCGAGCTGCGTCGCTCGCTGTCGCCGTAGGTCTTGCGGGGCACGGGAGAACCGGGGCGACCGGTGCGCGGGCCGCGCACCTGCCCGGGCGCGGATCCCCGACGATCCCCGGACGCGGCGGACCGACGCTCCTCGGCGCCTGCGCCGCGGCGGGGCTCCCCGTCACGGAAGGACCGGACGGGACGATCGCCGCGGGAGCCGCTCGAGGAACGTTCGCCGTCTCGAGAGGGGCGGCCGCCGCCCTCGGGACGCCCACCCGAGCGCGAAGCGCCTTGGCGCCGGCCGGAGGTGTCCCCGCTGTCGCCGAAGCGACGGGGTTCAGGAGCTCCGGAGGAAGGTGATCCGTCCCGGAAGGAACGGCGGTCGCCCGAGCGAGGCGCGCGTCGCTCGCCCTCGCCCGCCCGCCGCGAGGAGTCGTTGTCGTCCCGCTCGTCTCGACGAGGTCGCTGGTCGTCAGAAGCCACCGGTTGTCCTTTCCTCGAGCACGATTATCGCACCCGGAAACGACGATGGGCCCACCCTTGCGGGTGAGCCCATCGTGAAAGAATGTCCGGCGGCGTCCTACTCTCCCACACCGTCTCCAGTGCAGTACCATCGGCGCTGAGAGGCTTAGCTTCCGGGTTCGGAATGGGACCGGGCGTTTCCCTCTCGCTATGACCGCCGTAACTCTATTGAGATGTTTGCGGGTGATTCCCGACCGTATCTCGGGAACCGCACAGTGGACGCGAAGCACAATTAAAGTTGTGTCAAGTTGTCGGCTTATTAGTACCGGTCAGCTCCATGGGTCGTTAGTCCCCACTTCCACATCCGGCCTATCTACCCGGTGGTCTAGCCGGGTGCCTCTCGGGCCGAAGCCCTTGGAAACCTCATCTTGAAGCAGGCTTCCCGCTTAGATGCTTTCAGCGGTTATCCCTTCCGAACGTAGCCAACCAGCCGTGCTCCTGGCGGAACAACTGGCACACCAGAGGTTCGTCCGTCCCGGTCCTCTCGTACTAAGGACAGGCCTTCTCAAGTTTCCTGCGCGCGCAGCGGATAGGGACCGAACTGTCTCACGACGTTC
>ENA-UOVV01001238-UOVV01001238.1-compost-metagenome-genome-assembly--contig:-NODE-1238-length-20655-cov-7.375146_pt1 | contig 20655 bp, 14 predicted proteins | sample MGYA00238155_ERZ761577 | MGnify/ENA primary metagenome ERZ761577 (study PRJEB28898, sample SAMN06268775) | compost metagenome | isolation source: Emeryville, CA | place: USA:Emeryville, CA | collected...
ATCGGTGGTCGATAACGTTCCGGTCTGTATTGCGGCCAAGAACGTCGATGACGGGCGCTATATTTTCGCCAATCGCGCTTTCGAGCGATTTTCGGGATTATCGCGCGAACGCATCGTCGGCAGCCGGGCTGATGAACTGTATACCCCCGCAACTGCCGCCGTCATCGAGGCCGCGGATCGCGAAGCTGTGATGTCGCCGCAGGGCCGAACCACCGGTGAAATGCTGATTCAGCGTGGCGGCCGCGCCTGCATTCTGGCGAACAACCGGGTGCTGGTTCGCGATCAGGACGACCAGCCGCAGTTCATCCTGGCCCTGTTCGAGGATGTGACCGAGCGCGTCTCGCTGTCCGAGCAATTGGAGAATGCCAAGACGTTTCTCGAACTCGTGGTGGATCATATTCCGATCTCGCTGACGGTCGAGCGCGTCAAGGACCGGCGTTATCTATTGGCCAATCGTCGCGCGGAAGTGATTCTGAACCGCCGCCGTGAAGATGTCACCGGGTTGACGTCGACGGAGCTGTTCAATCCGCGCGAAGCTGCCGTCATCATCAGTCGCGACAATGCTGCGATCAAGAAAGGCGGCATGCAGACCGAGGAGCATCCGATCAGCACCAAGGACGGCTTGCGGCTGTTCCTGACGCGCCGGGTGACTGTCAATGACGAGAACGGTCAACCGCAATATCTGATCAAGACCCATGAGGACGTGACCGATCGGCGCCAGACGGAATCGCGGATGGCGCACATGGCCTATCACGATGGCCTGACGGATCTGCCGAATCGCGCCGCGTTCCTGCAGGCGTTGGCGCAGATGATCGAGGCTTGCGAGGGGACCGACGAAAAATTTGCGGTGCTGTCGGTGGATCTTGACGGTCTCAAGGAGATCAACGACGTCTTCGGCCATGCCGTGGGCGACAAGCTGTTGATCGAAGTTTCCCGTCGTATCCAGGATGCGGCGCGCGGCGGTGTCGTCGCTCGGTTGAGCGGCGACGAGTTCGGCCTGATCATTGATGGCGCGCAGCCGGAATCGGCCCTGACGATCGCCAATCGCCTGGTGGAGACCGTATCGCAGGAGTTCCGCATCGATGGTAAATCGATCCGGACCGGACTGACCACTGGCATCGCGATCTTCCCGGCGAACGGCAGCGACGCGGCGTCGCTGCTGGCCAATGCCGGAGCGGCCTTGTTCCGAGCCAAGGCGCATTCGCGTGGCTCCATCAACATGTATGAACCGCACATGGATCAGCAGATCCGGGACCGCCGGATGCTGCACCAGGACTTGTCGGTTGCAATCCGGAACGGCGAACTGTCGCTGCATTATCAGCCGCAGGCGCGGGCCAGCCGGGATGATATGGCGCCCGTGACGGTCGGTTTCGAAGCGCTCGCGCGATGGCATCATCCGACGCGCGGCAATGTACCTCCGGGTGACTTCATTCCGCTGGCGGAAGAAAGCGGTCTGATCGTCGAGATGGGACAATGGATCTTGCGCGAGGCCTGTCGCGAGGCGGCGTCCTGGCCGAAGCCGTTGCAGATCGCGATCAACCTCTCGCCGGCGCAGTTCATGCACGGTGATCTCGTCAGCTTCCTGCACGCGGTGTTGCTCGAAACCGGCTTGTCGCCAGGCCGTCTCGAACTCGAAATCACCGAAGGCGTCCTGATCGAGGATTTCGACCGCGGTCTCGGTTTGCTGCGCCGGCTAAAGGCATTGGGCGTACGCATCTCGATGGACGATTTCGGGAGCGGCTATTCTTCATTGACATATCTGCAGGCCTTCCCCTTCGACAAGATCAAGATCGACCGGGCATTCGTGATGAATCTCGGCCAGAATCCGCAATCAGCGGCCATCATCCGTGCGGTGATCGGGCTTGGACACGGTCTGCACATGTCCATTGTGGCCGAAGGCGTCGAAACCCTCGACCAGTTGAATTTCCTGGCCGATGAGCACTGCGATGTCATCCAGGGCTTCCTGATCGGCAAGCCAAAACCGATCCAGGAATATGCCGCGCTGGTCGGCCGCCTCGATCCCAAGCTGCCAGCCGAAATCCGAAAGGTTGGCTGAAATCCGCCTCTGCCGCTGCGTTTTGTCGCGCGGTGTTGAGCCGGCACCGAAGCCCGGCTAGAGCATTGTCCCGAATTTCCAGCGCCTGGAGCCTCGCGAGCGGGAACCCTCGGCGTGAGGACGGGTCCGACTTCCATGGGGGTGGGATTGGGGACACTTTCGGACATGACGGTACAGGCTGATGCCGGAGCGACGAAGCCGCTCCTGCAGATCGATGCGGTGGGCAAGCGCTTCGGTGGCTTTACCGCCGTCGACAATCTGTCGCTCGACATCAAACCAGGCGAGTTTTTCGCGCTGCTGGGCCCCTCCGGCTGCGGCAAGACCACGCTGCTGCGCATGCTCGCGGGCTTCGAAACGCCTGACGCCGGGCGGATTCTTTTGCACGGCGAAGACATCGCGCCGATGCCGCCGCATCAGCGCCCGGTCAATATGATGTTCCAGAACTATGCGCTGTTTCCGCACCTGAACGTGAGCGAGAATATCGCCTTTGGTTTACGGCGTGCCGGCATGCCGAGCGCGGACATTTCGGCGCGGGTTGCCGAGCTTCTGGCGCTGGTTCGCCTGGAGGGATTGGAGAAACGACGGCCGGAGCAGTTGTCCGGCGGGCAACGCCAGCGGGTGGCGCTGGCGCGCGCGGTGGCGCGTCGCCCGCAATTGTTGCTGCTCGACGAGCCGATGGCCGCGCTCGACAAGAAGCTGCGCGAGAGCACACAACGCGAATTGCTGGCCTTGCAGCGTCAACTCGGCCTGACTTTCGTCGTGGTGACGCACGATCAGGACGAGGCCATGACACTTGCCGACCGGATCGGGGTGATGAATGCGGGCCGGCTGGAGCAGGTCGCCACACCCCGCCAATTGTACGAAGCACCATGTTCGCGCTGGATTGCGGAATTTGTCGGTGACATCAACATCCTTGAAGGGCGCATCGAAGCGCGCGACGGAAACCGATTGCGCGTGGCAACGGTGAATGCAGGCACGCTGATCGTCGCGGCGCCGAAGGGGCTTGGCGCCGCAGCGGAGATGAGCGTGGCAATTCGTCCGGAGAAGGTCAGGTTGGCGCGCCGCGCACCGGCCGAGGAGTCCAGCGCCGCGGGCATCTATAAGCTGGAAGGCGTTGTTGCCGAGGTTGAGTATCTCGGCCGGACGTCTTCATACAAGATCATGCTGGATGGCGGGGCGGTTATCCGGGCGTCGCTCGCCAATGCTGCGCGTCTTGATGCCGATGCTTACACGGTCGGTCAGCGCGTGACGGCGTGGTTTGCACCCGACGACTGCATCGTGCTGGATCGGTAACATGGACGCGCGGAGCAACTTCACTCGACCGGCTCGCCTCGCGGCGATCGCGCCCTACGCGTGGATGGTGCTGTTCTTCCTGGTACCGTTCGGCTTCGTCCTCAAGCTCAGCCTGTCGCAGACGACCATCGCGCAGCCGCCTTACCTTCCCATCCTTGATCTCGGCGCGGGCTGGCAGGCTTTGGCCGATGCCGCCTCGATGTTCTCGCTCGATAACTTTCGCCTGTTGCTATCGGACAGCCTGTATCTGTCGGCAGGGCTACGCAGCCTGACCGTCGCCGCGGCTGCAACTGCGATGCTGCTTCTAGTTGGCTATCCGATTGCCTATGCGATGTCGCGTCTGCCACATCGCTGGCAGCCTTTTGCGATGATGCTGGTGATCGTTCCGTTCTGGACCTCGTTCCTGATCCGGGTCTATGCCTGGATCAACATCCTGCAGCACGATGGTCTGCTCAATCAGATCCTGCTGACGCTCCATGTCGTCTCGGCGCCGGTGGTATGGCTATCGACCGACACCGCAATGTATATCGGCATGGTCTACTCCTATCTGCCCTTCATGATCCTGCCGCTGTTTGCGACCTTGTCGAAACTCGACGACGCATTGCTCGAGGCAGCGGCCGATCTCGGCAGTTCGCCGCTGCAATCATTCTGGCTTGTGACGTTTCCATTGTCTTTGCCGGGTATCGGAGCGGGCGTTCTGCTCTGTTTCATCCCGCTGGTTGGTGAGTTCGTGATTCCGGACCTGCTGGCAGGGTCCGATGCGCTGATGATCGGCCAGATACTGTGGCTTGAGTTCTTCACCAATCGTGATTGGCCGGTGGCTGCTGCGACCGCGGTATTGTTGCTGCTGATCCTGCTGGTCCCGCTGTTGATCTACGACCGGTTTCAGCGACGCCAGATGGTGCGACCATGAGCACGCGCAGGTTCGCCGCGCTGTCGCGGTTCAATATCGTCTCGCTCGCCCTTGGGCTTGCCTTTCTTTATCTGCCCATCGTCATTCTGGTGATCTATTCGTTCAACGCCTCGCAACTGGTGACGGTGTGGGGCGGATGGTCGTTGCGCTGGTATACGGCCTTCTTCAACGACGCTGCGATGCTGGCGGCGGCTGGGATGAGCCTGCGCGTCGCCGCGACGTCGGCGACGCTGGCGACTTTGCTGGGCACGCTGGCTGCCATGGCGCTGGTTCGCGGCGAACGCTTCCGGGGCCGCACATTGTTTTCCGGCATGCTGTATGCGCCGCTGGTGATGCCGGAAGTCATCACGGGCTTGTCACTGCTCCTGCTGTTTGTTGCACTCGGCGCCGAGCGCGGCTTCTGGACCGTCACGGTCGCTCACACCACGCTGACGATGTGTTTCGTGGCGGTGATCGTGCAATCGCGGCTCAGCGGCGTCGATCGAAGCCTCGAGGAGGCTGCGATGGATCTCGGCTGCAACCCCTTCCGCGCCTTCGTCGCGGTAACGTTGCCGCTGATCGCGCCCGCCATTGCGGCAGGCTGGATGCTGGCCTTTACGCTCTCGCTGGACGATCTGGTCATTGCAAGCTTCACCACCGGACCGGGCGCGGCGACTCTGCCGATCCGTATCTATTCGGAAGTGCGGCTCGGCGTGAAACCGGAGATCAACGCGATCTGTGCGCTGATGATCGGCGCCGTCACGCTCGCGATCGTCACCGCCTCGCTGGTGACCAAACTGTCGAGCGGACGCGGTGGCAACGCTGCCCCGATGTGAGGTCGGGCCGATGATGTCGCGCCAGGCGATGTCTAGTTGGATTTCGCGGAGGAGTCCGTGGCCGGAGCCGTCGCTGCCGGCGGTATGGATTTCTGCCCGGTGATCCTCTCCAGCACCGAGCGCACCGTGTCGCGGGTACGACGGTCCTTGACCGCTTCGAGCAGCGGGGCCGAGGCGGGCGAGCGGCGGATCAGGCTGACGGGGTCGGGAAAGATCAGCGGATCGTCCCAGGGACCTTGCACCACGAATGGTAATTCGAATGCCGGGCTGTTGGCCGATGCTGAGACCAGACTCGCGACGCCCTTGAGGTCATATTCGCGCGCGGGCACCGAGGCGGTGCCGGTCAGGGTCAGATTGGCGTTCGGACCGTTGATCTGGATATCATCGGCGGTCGCGACACCTTCGTTGAAGTGGACAGCGATCTTCAGCGTATCGAACGGCGTCTGTCCGCTGCGGAAATTGCCGCCGCCGGACAGCGGCCGCCGCTCCAGCCGCTTCAGCAGCTGCTCGACATTGAAGCCGCTGATGGCGCCATCATGCCCGATCAGCGTTGCGGTGCCCGCGAGCGTTTGGGCCAGACCGAAAGGGCTGGATCCTGTGGCATTCAGCACGATGTTGAGGTTGCCGCGTCCGGAGAGCTTGTTGGTGCCGAACAGTTCGCTCGCGCAGGTTTGCAGATCGACATCGACCAACTGAAACTGAGCTCGGACATCGGCTGCGAGATTCGCGCTGGAGATGCCGAACGAGCCCTTGGCGATCCCACCGAAAATCTGCGCCTCGCCAATGCTGAGGGCCAGCGCACCGCCGCGCAGATTGGCGCCGAGAGCCGTGCGTCCAAGGTGCGAGGAGCCGAGAGTCATCTTCGCGGCAGACAGACGGATGTCCAGATCGGTGGCGGAAAGGGCACTCAGATCGAACAGCTGACGATTCCAGTCGCGGGCGCCGCTCGCGAGCAGCCGGAACGTGCTGACATAAGGGGTCAGGTCCACCGAGCCGGCGGCCAGCGTCGCTTGCAGGGCCTGCCTGCCGATATTGCTATAGGTCATGACGCCTTCGGCGGCATTGCCGTCGAGTTCGACATTGACATTGGTTAGCGCGAGCGAGGGGCCGACCAGATTGGCGCGTGCCTTCAGGGCGAAGCGGCCGAAGCCGCCGGATCCTGGCGGAGCTTGCCCAAGCCAGCGCAATGCGCTGCGCAGCGAATGACTGTCGGCCGCCAGCGTGCCGTCCAGCACCAGGCTGGTCTTGTTGGCCACGGCGCCGTCGAACGCGAATTTGAGCGCAGGGGCGGTGACCCGCACTCTCAGCCCGGATCGTTCGCCGGCCAAGGCTGCGAGAAAATCATTCACGCTGATGCTGCCGTCGACGCGTGCTCCACGCCAGTCGAATTGACCGGTCGCCGCGAACGAACGCGAAATCGACGGCCACGCGAGCGACAGGTTGATGTCTTGCGCGGTCTCGGCGTGACCGGCGGCGTCCGCGTAAGTCAGCGTCCCGTCCTGAATGCGGATTTCCGAGAACGACAGTGGACTTTCGACATCCGGCTTGATGGTGCGGGTTAGCGTCTCGATGAATGGTGTCCAGTTGCTGGTGCCATCTGCCTCGCGCGCGATCCGGATCTGCGGGCGGGTGAGCACCACGTCGGCGATCTGAAATCGCTGCATCAGCAGCGGCAGCAGCCTCAGATTCGCCACCAGCGTCTTGACGCTGAGCGCGGCATCCTTCGCCGTTTCGCCTTTTAGACCCACATCGTGGAAGACCACGCGGCTTTGCGGAAAGACCGTCACGTCAATGGGGCCGTTCACCACCAGGTCGAGGCCGGTAACCGCCCTGATCTGCATCTCCACCGCCCGGCGAAGTCCATCACGGTCGAGCAGCAAGGATGTGGCCGCAAGACCGGCCAGCACGACACCCAAGATTGCCGCAAGTGGCAACCCCAGGCGCTTCATTCCTTGGGCGATGGTCAATGGCTTGCTCGGGTTGGTTGGTGCCGGATTGCGGCGCGGGTCCGCCCGCGACCGTAATCCGGGGCAACTTGATGGGTTTTCTTGACGCTTTCAAGGCCGCTTTAGGTGGGCCGCACCTGGTGGAGCGGTTTTGACATTGCTGGCCGTCTTGCCGCAACCGCCGGAAGCCGACGTCCAGCCAGAGGCTCGCGGGCAATCGGTATCCGCTAGTCAATCTTCAGTTCTGACCTTTGCTAGGCCCGTCGCGGCGAGACGCAAATGCGGTCTCGAACCAGGAACCAGCCACAATTGACGGCCCGCGGCGATTTCGCCTAATACAGCTTAAGATTTGACGTTCGCCACCCCGGCACGCCCAATTTCCGCGTCCTTCCTCGATCAGGTCATATCCCCCATGAATAAGGTTTATCCCGACGCCAAATCGGCATTCGAAGGCATTCTCAGAGACGGCATGATGGTGATGTCCGGTGGCTTCGGCCTGTGCGGCATTGCCGAGACGCTGTCGGATGCGCTGCGCGAGTCGGGCGTCAAGAATCTGACGGTGGTGTCCAACAATGCCGGCGTCGACGGCATCGGGCTCAGCCGCCTGCTGGAGACGCGGCAGATCAAGAAAATGATCTCGTCCTATGTCGGCGAGAACAAGCTGTTCGCACAGCAGTTTCTGGCCGGCGAGTTGGAATTGGAATTCTGCCCGCAGGGCACCCTGGCCGAGCGCATCCGCGCCGGCGGCGCGGGCATCCCGGCGTTCTACACCAAGACCGGCGTCGGCACGCTGATCGCCGAAGGCAAGGAAGTGAAGGAATTTGACGGCCAGAAATACCTGATGGAGCGTGGCCTGTTCGCTGATCTCGCCATCGTCCATGCCTGGAAGGGCGATACCGCGGGCAACCTCGTGTACCGGAAGACAGCGCGCAACTTTAATCCGATGATGGCGACTGCCGCCAAGATTACCGTTGCGGAGGTCGAGCACCTGGTGCCGGCCGGCGAAATTGATCCCGACCATATCCATACGCCGGGCATCTTCGTTCAGCGCATCATCGAGGTGGGCACCGACAAGAAGCGCATCGAGCAGCGCACCAACCGCAAGCGCCCCGCGTAAACGTTCAGGACGGTAGGAGAGAGCGATGGCATGGACCCGCGAACAGATGGCCGCCCGCGCAGCGAAGGAATTGCGCGACGGCTTCTATGTTAACCTCGGCATCGGCATCCCGACGCTGGTTTCGAACTTCATTCCCGAGGGCGTTGATGTCTCGCTGCAGAGCGAGAACGGCATGCTCGGCATGGGGCCGTTTCCTTATGAAGGCGAGGAGGATCCCGACCTCATCAACGCCGGCAAGCAGACCGTGACCGAACTGCCGGACACCAGCTACTTCTCCAGCGCCGATTCCTTCGCCATGGTGCGTGGCGGCCATATCGACCTGTCGATCCTCGGCGCAATGCAGGTGGCGCAGAACGGCGATCTCGCCAACTGGATGATCCCCGGCAAGATGGTCAAGGGCATGGGCGGCGCGATGGACCTCGTCGCCGGCGTCAAGCGTGTCGTGGTGGTGATGGAGCACGTCGCAAAAGATGGCCCGAAATTGCTCAAGAGGTGCAACCTGCCGCTGACCGGCGAGCGGGTGGTGGATATGGTCATCACCGATCTTGCGGTGTTCACCATCGACAAGCACGGCAATGACGGCATGGCACTGATCGAACTTGCTGACGGTGTCACGCTCGACGAGGTCAAGGCCAAGACCGAGGCTGATTTCCGGGTCGCGCTGAAAAACGCCTGAGCGGCGATGACAAAGCGTATTCCCACCCACTCGCGTCGTCCCTGCCTGCGCAAGGACGACGCTTTCTCTTGGGAATGCGCATCCCGAAACGACGCCTATGGCGTTTTTGTTTGAGATGGAATCGACGCGAGCGATGTCATCACCTCTCCCCGTCGGGGAGAGGTCGGAGCCGAAGGCTCCGGGTGAGGGGGATCGATCACGAGTGAGACTGCACCCCTCACCCCGACCCTCTCCCAATGGGAGAGGGAGCGCGCATCGTTTCGCGGCCAGGTTTCCATTAAAAACGATCATGATCTAACGCGTTCCGCCGAGCGCTCTGGGCAGCAGGGATGAACTCAGGTCGCCACCGGCGAGGCCGGGTTGCTGCTGCGTATAGCCGGCCGAGAAAGACAAGCTGACATTCGATGTCGGCCGCACCTCGACGCCCGCATGCACACCGTAGGCGGCAGTCGCGCCGGCGTTTGAGCTGAAGGACGTGATCGCGCTGAACGCGTCCGGACTGTATTTCACGGTGTCGACGCCGCCGAACAGCGTCACCGGCATATTGCCCGCGCCTTTAAAGTTATAGCCGAACTGCGTACGTTCGTAGGATAGCGAGTCGAGAGGGCTGAACGCGGTCGCGCTGCCGAGCCCGCTCCATCCGAAACCAGACGTCAGCGCAGTGACCGGAGCGCTGTAACCTCTGAACACGAAGCCGGTCTTGTCCGCATTCTCGAAACTAAAGCTTGGAATGTTGCTGTAGCTGTCCATTCCCATTGTTCCGACCGCGCCACCGCCGAAACCGAAGGGGCCGAACGGAATCCAGTATCGCACCGGTTCGGATTGGGCGTGCGCGGCTGATCCGAGGCGCAAGACCGTCACCGCGATGGCGACACCGTACTTTGCTGAGAACGTTGACATTCGCGCTCCATGATCCGGGCCCGACGATCATACGATGTCGGCCTCCGGCAGACCAGCACCAAGGCTCATGTTGCTGCAGTTGGAACCGGTGGCGTCATCGCCGACCGAGGCATCATGCGCGCGCGGTGACCTGCGGGAATGTCACCTCGATCAGGGTGCCCGATCGCGGCACGCTCTTGATCCGGAATTTTGCACGATTGGCTTCCACCAATGCCTTGGTCAAAGCGAGGTTGACGCCGGCGTGACCTGGCGTCTGGTCCGGCGTCGGCGTCCCGAACGGCTCAATGGCGGCGGCGAGCTCGTTGTCGTTCATGCCGTGGCCGGTATCGCGCACGCGCAAGACCACGTCGCCGTGGTCGGAAAGCGCGGTGGAGACGATCACCTGGCCACCGGCATTGGCGAGATGAATCGAATTGCCGATCAGGTTCAACGCGATCTGCCGCAGCGTTCGTGCATCAGCGACGATGCTCGGCAGCGTGTGGGCCAGCGAAGTCCGGATGATGATGCGCTCGCGATTGGCGCGAGGCTGCATCACGGCGACACATTGCTCCAGCAGATCGTTGATGTTGTGCTGGCCGAAGGCAAGGTCGAGCTTACCGGTCTCGATACGGGACAGGTCGAGCATTTCGTCGACGATCGCCGACACGCGCTCGCCGGATGCGCGAATGTCCTTGAGATATTCGACGTAGCGCTCATGCCCCAGCGGCCCGAAGCGCTCGTCGATCATGACATCGGCGAAACCGATGATGGCATTCAGCGGCGTGCGGATTTCATGGCTCACGCGTGCGAGCACATCGGCTTTGGCAGTCGCGGCACGTTCCGCCTGCCGGCGCGCCAGAAGCTGCGCCGCTTCATCTTTCTTGATCTGTGTCAGATCGCGAAACACCGCAAAGAAGTTGGAGCTCTCTGCCGTGGTGCGGCCCATAATCATCGCCAGCGGAATGATGCCCCCTTCGCGCGTGCGCCCCAACACGTCGCGCCCGTGATCGAGCAGGCTGGCGCCGGTGCTGGTGACGCCATCGAAATAGTCGCGGACCGCGCCTGTGCTCTCAGGGGCGAACAGTTCGAAGAGGTTCAGTCGGATCAGGTCGTCGCCGCCAGAGCCGAACAGTGCTTCGGCGCTGCGATTGCAGGCGCTGATGCGCCCCGTCGCGTCGAACATGATAACCCCCTCGGCAATGGTGTCGAGGATAGCACCGAGTTCTTCGGCATTGACTTGTCCCGATGCGGGGATGGGCTCGGCCGCCGCGACTGGGGGAGCTACCGTCCGCTCGCCCGCAGCATCTTTCAGGATCAGGGCGAGGGCGGTTGCGCCGTCCCAGTCGATGGCGAACAGGTCTGCGGGCGCCGGCGCAATCCGGGAGTCCTGCACGGTGACCGTAACCGGTGTACCGGTCTCCGCCGAACTGCCGACGACGGCGTCCGGCGGGTCGATATACAGGGCGTCGAGGCCGCCCGCAGCGTCCAGCGCCTGTCGGTCGTCAAATCCGACGCGGTTGAGAAATGCCCGGTTGACGTAGAGTAGGTGCTCGAGGCGATAGATCAGCAGCCCTGATGGCATGAGATCGAACAGCCGTTCGTCCCGCTTGCTGCTGCCGTGAGGGAGCGCTTGCGGCGGCAACCGGTCCGGCTGGCCGGCGTGAACAACCTCAGGATCTTCTGGTCTCGGCTCCGGTGCCGGGTTTGTGGCAAGGGCCTCGCTGTCCAGCGGTGCCGTTTCCGCTTCGGCGGTCTCGTTTTCCAGACGTGCGGACAGTTGGCGTGCGAGTTCATGAAAGGCGCTGTTTTCCACCGGCGTCAGAGTCGGCAGTTTCGAATCGCCGACAGGCCGGAAGGGCACCACATTCTGGGAAATATCCAAGACGGTTTCCGGATCGTTTGATGGCGGAGGCGGAGCGTCCGCAGGCGAAGATTGTTCGTCGGATTGTGTCGGGGCGGGGATCCGCTCCGGCGATGGCGCTGGATGCGGAACATCGGCGGCCAGCGGCCGGGGTTCGGCAGGTTCGTGAGGAGGCAGCGTGCCTTGAAGCGCGGTCAGTTCGTTCAGTCGGTCAAGGTCGCGGCAGACACCGAAACCCCGATAGCCGGCAAACTTCCGATCGCGATCGAATAGCGGCAGTCCCGAGAGTTCGACCGCCAAGCGTTTGCTGGGATCGTCCACAGGCCACATCAATGTGATGCCGCTCCAGGTCTCATGCGTCGCCACGGCCCGAGCGACCCGGTCATCCGGATCGAGATCGAACGCTTCGACGATTTCGCGCCAGGGCCGTCCGAATGCGGTCGCCGTCCGCGTCCCCATCAGCCGCATGAATTCATCGGAGCCGAGCAGGAAGCGGCCCTCGGCGTCCATCTGCCAGACAAAGCGGAGCGGCTGCCGGATCTCTGCTGTCGGTTGAGGAGACGGGGCTTCTTCCTTTGTGACAGGTGGAGCGTCCGGTGATGCGGCAGAGGTGAGAGAGCCGGCTGTCGCTCCGCCGGTATTGCCGAGATCAGGTGTTTCGGTCCGAAACGGCTGCTCCGCTGCGGCGGCACGCGTATTCGCGGGCGAAGAGGTCCGCGCCGCCTCAGCCAATGGCCTTGCCAACTCGATGATGGCGACTAGCCCGATGTCGCTGCCGCGGCCGACTCTCTGCAGGACGATGCGGCCCAGGGCCGTCGCAGCTTCCGCGCGACCATCGTCGAGCGCCGTTTGCCGAATCTGGTCGAGACCGACGGCCGATAGATCGTGCAATCCCACCAGCGGTTCAGCGCTCGGGCTGCTGCCGACCAGCGTGCCGTCGCGCGAAAATGCGGCCATGGGTATATCGGCATGCATGACGAGTTGTCGTAATCGTTCGTTCAGCGGCGGCACTCGGTGCACAGGCGGCGCGACCACGAGAACGCCTTCGTCGCCATTAGCGAATTGAAGCCGGGTGCAGATGCCGGTGACGAGCCCCCCCAGCGGCGCCCCAAAGCCGCGCAGCCGTTCCAGACGCGGCGCGGCGTTCGGCAATAGACGGATCGCGAGTTGTGCTATCTGACGCCGCTGTGGATCGGCCGGGCTGAACGTGCGGGCAGCCAATGCTGCGGCATCGGACGCCCCGAGGGCCGCTGCGCCGACGGGGTTGGCCCACAGCGCGCGCGCGCCATCCTGCGACCACAGCCAGGCCGGCGACGCGCTGACGGCATGGATCGCCAGCCGGGCGTCGTGTACCCCTCGCAGGTGGAATTCCGCGTCACTCATCGCGCCGCCATGGTTTTTGTCCGGACGTCTCAGGATCAGCCTAGGACCGCATCCGTGCAAATACGCTTAACATTTGGTTATTATCGCCTTCGGCCGCGCTCGGTCCACGGATAGCGCGGAACCGCACAGGTGAAAGCCGCAATAGCGTTAATTTGACGATTCGATAACGTGGAATGGGTGTGACAAATGGGTGGTGACGGTGTTGCAGCGCACAACAATTGCGGATAAATTTCCTCGGCCGAAACCGCTGCGGTGACCTGCAGGACGGCCCATCCGGCGTTCGTGTCGCGTCATCCCATGGCGCCAGCTTACCTGATCGAGAAAGGGGCGCTTCATGATCAGCTTTTCCTCGTCCTCTCCCGTCTCGCCGATGGCGTTTGAGGTTCCCGAACCGGTTCGCGCCTTCGTCGATGACGGCCTCGCGCAGGCTCGGCAGCAATATGCACGCCTCAAGGACGCAGCCGAGGACAGCAACACCGCGATCGAAGCTGCGTTCGGAGTTGCCAGCAAGGGCGCCAGCGACTATTCGGCGAAAGTCTTCGGGTTCTTGCAGGCCAATACGTTCGCCACTTTCGATTTGGCGCAGCAACTCGCCGGAGCGAGTTCGCTGTCCCAGGCTGCGGACGTTTGGCAAACGCATGCGCGCAAGCAGTTCGAAGCCTTGACCAGCCAATCGCAGGAACTCGCGGCATTGTCGCGCCAGGTCGCCATGGACGCGGTCGAACCGGTGAAGGAAAGCGTCGCCAAGCTGTTCAAGCCCGCAGTCTGATGGGGCCAGCGGAACAGCGAGCGTCGGCTTGCATGGTCTGATTTTTCAGGGATGGTCCCCGAAAACCGGCTCACGGCGGACTTGCCAAAGACCGGTATTGCACCTAGTTTCCGGCCCGTTCGCACCCGCCGTCAGGCGCGGGTCAGGATGCAGTTGTAGCTCAGTTGGTTAGAGCGCCTGTCTGTGGAACAGGAGGTCGGTGGTTCGAGCCCACCCAACTGTACCATTTCCATCCATCGCTGCTGTCAGCGCGATCCGCGCGTGCCGTCCGACTGATCGATCTGGATGAGGATCCTGACGAAATCCGCCATGCTTGAGCGGTCTTCATCGAGAACAGCCGTCGTCTCGATGCTGCTGTCGCCGGTTTTAGCCCGGCCGCGGGTCCAACGACCCAACCACGCGAATACTCTCATGGGACGCTCCCAACTCTTCCGCGATGGGTCAAGCAGGAAGCAAATTGATTAAAACTTTCCTGACCCTGGCGACGGGGAACCAGTATTCGCATCTCCGCCGGCAGCGCATGCGAAGCGATATTCGCCCCGAATGTGTTTGAGATAGAACTGACCTATCGAAGGCGCGGCGAGCAGCGCGTTGAAGGTCATCTTGGGCATGTCGCAGAGCTGCCGATACCTCGCTCGGACCTCGATCACCGCGACGCGTCGGGCGTCGTCGTAGCAGGCGCGGCTGATCATGGTGCTGCGGGTGATGTCGGTGCACACATAAGGCGCAAGGTCAACGCGGCCGATATCCGCAACCTCGACCACGTCGGCATTGGCGAAAGTCGCGTTGCCGAGAACGGTGAAGAGGAGAATCAGTATTTTCTCCGGGATCATCGCTGCACCGTGCGTTGCATCGGCTATTTGATGCACCGAACCGGACTTTGTGCAACAACATCCTGCAGAATGCATGACAGCATCGCTGCAACGCGAAGCCGTAGCAACGCTCGCGTCTAACCTCCGGCGCCGGCCTGCTTGCGATAACGCAGATGAAAGGCGCAGCTGCACCCGGGCGGATGCGACGACACGTCCGCGTCGGTCACATCATTGGCGGGCGGCGGAGCGGCGGCGCCCGCGATGTTCTTCACCGGCGTCTCACGCGCTGGGATGTAATTGAGGATCGGCGCCAGCCAGCGCTCCATCTCCTCGACCGGACGGCCCTTGCGCGCGGCATAGTCCTCGACCTGATCGCGCTCGATCTTGCCGACGCCGAAGTAATAGCTTTCGGGATGGCTGTAGTAGAGCCCGGACACGGATGAGCCGGGCCACATCGCAAAACTCTCGGTCAACTCGACGCCGGTGGCTCGCGTCGCATCCAGCAGCTTGAACAGCGTGGCCTTCTCGGTGTGATCGGGCTGTGCCGGATAGCCGGGGGCGGGGCGAATGCCCTTGTACTCTTCCTTGATGAGCTGCTCGTTATCGAGCGCCTCGTCCGGCGCGTAGCCCCAGAACTCCTTGCGCACGCGCTGGTGCATCCGCTCGGCGAAGGCCTCCGCCAAACGATCCGCCAAGGCTTTCACAAGGATCGAGGAATAGTCGTCGTTGGCGTTCTTGAAGCGCAGCGCGATTTCGTCCTCGCCAAGCCCGGCGGTCACCACGAAACCGCCGATATAATCGGCGATGCCGCTCTCCTTCGGCGCGATGAAGTCCGACAGCGCGGCATTGCGGCGGCCCTCGCGCTTCTCGAGTTGCTGGCGCAGCGTGTGATAGGTCGCGATCGGCGTGGTCCGGCTTTCGTCGCTGTACACAACCACGTCGTCGCCGACGCTGTTGGCGGGCCAGAAGCCGATCACGCCCGACGCCTTGAACCACTTCTCCTTGACGATCTTCTCCAGCATCTTGCGCGCGTCGTCGTAGAGCGAACGCGCGGTTTCGCCCACAACCTTGTCATCGAGGATAGCAGGAAAACGCCCAGTCAATTCCCAGACCTGGAAGAACGGCGTCCAGTCGATCACCTCGACCAACTCTTCCAATGGATAGTCGGTGAACACCTTGGTGCCAAGGAAGGTCGGCGTGGTGGGACGATACGTGCTCCAGTCGATCGGCACCGCGTTGGCACGCGCGGCGGCGAGCGTGATGCGCTTCTTGTCCTGCTGCGCGCGGAAATGCGCGGCGGAGATTTTTGCGTATTCGGCGCGCACCTCGGACGCGTACGCCTCGCGCCGCTCGGGCGACATCAGCGAAGCGACGACGCCGACCGCGCGGCTGGCGTCGTTGACATGCACCACCGGCCCGCTCTGGTAATTGGGGTCGATCTTCACGGCGGTATGGACGCGGCTGGTGGTGGCGCCGCCGATCAGCAACGGCAGCTTCAGGCCCTGCCGCTCCAGTTCAGCGGCGAAATAGCCCATCTCGTCCAGCGACGGCGTGATCAGGCCGGAGAGCCCCACGATATCGGCGTTCTCGGCGCGCGCGGTCTCGATGATCTTGGCAGCCGGCACCATCACGCCAAGATCGATGACCTCGTAATTGTTGCATTGGAGCACGATGCCGACGATGTTCTTGCCGATGTCGTGGACGTCGCCCTTCACGGTGGCGAGCACGATCTTGCCCGCCGAGCTTTTGCCGTCGCCAGCGATGCCGGCGGCCTGGTTGCGCGCCTTTTCCTCTTCCATGAATGGCATCAGGTACGCGACCGCCTGTTTCATCACGCGCGCGGACTTCACCACTTGCGGCAAAAACATCTTGCCGTCGCCGAACAGGTCGCCGACGACATTCATGCCGGCCATCAGCGGCCCCTCGATCACCGACAGCGGGCGATCGGCGCTCTGGCGCGCTTCCTCGGTGTCCTGCTCGATATATTCGGTGATGCCGTGGACCAGCGCGTGCGACAGCCGCTTCTCCACGGGCCATTCGCGCCAGGCGAGATCGGCCTCCTTGGCCTGCTTGCTCTGGCCGCGGAATTTCTCTGCGAGATTGAGCAGCCGCTCCGACGCGCCGGGATCGCGATTGAGGATGACGTCCTCGCACACCTGCCGCAGCTCGGGATCGATGTCGTCATAGACGATCATCTGCCCGGCATTGACGATGCCCATGTCCATGCCGGCCTTGATGGCGTGATACAGGAACACCGAATGCATCGCCTCGCGCACCGGCTCGTTGCCGCGGAACGAGAACGACAGGTTGGAGACGCCGCCGGAAACATGCGCATGCGGCAGGTTCTGGCGGATCCAGCGCGTCGCCTCGATGAAATCGACGCCGTAATTGTTGTGTTCCTCAAGGCCGGTCGCGATCGCGAAAATGTTCGGATCGAAGATGATGTCTTCCGGCGGGAAACCGACTTGGCCAACGAGAATATCGTAGGCGCGCTTGCAGATGTCGATCTTGCGCTGATAGGTGTCGGCCTGGCCGGTCTCGTCGAAGGCCATCACCACCACGGCCGCGCCGTGGCGGCGCGCGATCCGCGCTTCGTGCAGAAACTTTTCCTCGCCTTCCTTGAGCGAGATCGAGTTCACCACCGGCTTGCCTTGCAGGCATTTCAGCCCGGCCTCGATCACCGAGAATTTCGACGAATCGACCATCACCGGCACGCGCGCGATGTCCGGCTCGGCCGCGATCAGATTGAGGAACGTAATCATCGCCTGCTCGGAGTCGAGCAGGCCCTCGTCCATGTTGACGTCGATGATCTGCGCGCCGTTCTCGACCTGGCTGCGCGCGACGTCGAGCGCCGCGGTGTAATCGCCGGCCTTGATCAGGTTGCGGAATTTTGCCGACCCGGTGACGTTGGTGCGCTCACCGACATTGACGAAGGGAATGTCGGCCGTCAGCGAGAACGGTTCCAGCCCCGACAGCCGCAGCCGCGGTTCGATCACCGGCACGATGCGCGGCTTGTGCGGCGCGACGGCGGCGGCGATCGCCGCAATATGGTCGGGAGTGGTGCCGCAGCAGCCGCCGACCACATTGACGAGACCGGCCTGCGCGAATTCGCCGATCAGCCGCGCCATATATTCGGGGCTTTCGTCATACTGGCCGAATTCGTTCGGCAGGCCCGCGTTCGGATAGGCGCAGACCAGCGTATCGGCGACGCGACCGATATCCGCGACATGCGCGCGCAGGTCTTCCGCGCCCAGCGCGCAATTGAAACCGATCGTCAGTGGCGCTGCGTGCTGCACCGAATGCCAGAACGCCTCCGGCAATTGGCCCGACAGCAGGCGTCCGGATTTATCGGTAATGGTGCCGGAGACCATCACCGGAATAGCGACGCCGCGTTCCTCGCCGATCTCGGCGGCCGCATACAGCGCGGCCTTGGCGTTCAAGGTATCGAAGATGGTTTCGATCAATAGCAGATCGGCGCCGCCATCGAGCAGGCCGTTGATCTGCTCGGCATACGCCTTGCGCAGATCATCAAAGGTGACAGCGCGAAAGCCGGGATTAGATACGTCCGGCGAGATCGACGCGGTGCGATTGGTCGGGCCGATGGCGCCGGCAACAAAGCGCGGCTTGCCGTCCTCGGCGCTGACGCGATTGGCGGCGCTGCGCGCCAGCCGCGCACCTTCACGATTCATCTCGTAGACGATGTTCGCGAGATCGTAATCGGCCTGCGCGATCGAAGTCGATGAAAATGTATTGGTGGCAACGATGTCAGCGCCGGCGCGCAGATACTGCGCGTGAATCTCCTCGATCGCTTTGGGTTGCGTGAGGATCAACAGGTCGTTGTTGCCGCGCTGGTCGCGATGGAAATCCTTGAAGCGCTCGCCACGAAAGGCGGCCTCGTCGAATTGCAGCGCCTGAATCATGGTGCCCATCGCGCCGTCGAGGACAAGGATACGCTCGCGCGCGAGGGCACGGAGTTTTTCGGCGGTGGGCGAAGCACTGTGAGAGGTCATGACGGACTCGGACTCTACTCCCTCTCCCCATCGGGGAGAGGGTCGGGGTGAGGGGGAACCGGCGTTGCTTTGGATAAAGTCAGCAAGATATCTTCCAGCACGCCGTCGATATTGCTCAGCACGTCGTTGTTCCAGAAACGCAGCACGAGATAACCCATCGCGGAAAGCGCCTGCGTGCGTTCAGCATCGTGCGATGCCTGTGCGGCATGCTGCCCGCCATCCAATTCGATGACGAGCTTGCCGCTGGCGCAGCAGAAATCGACCACAAATCTGTCGATCGGTACCTGACGTTTGAACTTCCAGCCGCCGAGCCTCCGATCGCGCAGCCGCAGCCAGAGCGCGCGTTCGTCGTTTGTTTGCGATTCTCTCAAGCGGCGAGCGATGGGTGTGTTTTTGCTCATCGATTTTACTCGATATGCCTGAACCCCCTCACCCCGACCCTCTCCCCACAGGGGAGAGGGGGAAGCGGCGGCGCGTCGATAAGCGAGCACTTACGCCGCCTTCTGCGCGCTGTGAGGCCGAATGCCGAGCAGGTGGCAGATCGCGAATACCAGGTCGGCGCGATTCATCGTGTAGAAATGAAAGTTCGTCACGCCGTGCTTGGCGAGCTTTTGCACCTGCCCGGCCGCGACGGCCGCCGCCACCAGCTTGCGAGTCTCGGCATCGTCATCGAGTCCGTCGAATTTTTCTTCCAGCCATGACGGCACGCTGGTGCCGGCGCGCGTGACGAAGCCCTTGGCCTGCCTGAAATTATGCATCGGCATGATGCCCGGCAGGATCGGAATGTCGATGCCGCGCGCCCGCACGCGGTCGAGATAACGGAAGTAGAGATCGTTATCGAAGAAGACCTGCGTGATGGCACGCGTCGCGCCGGCATCGACCTTGGCTTGCAGCGCATCGAGATCGGCATCGAAGTCGCGGCTTTCGGGATGCTTTTCCGGATAGGCCGAGACCGTGACATCGATATCGGGATATCGCTTCTTAATGCTGGCGACCAGTTCGGCCGACGTCTGATAACCATCGAGATGGGCCACGTAGGGCGTGCCGATGCCGGTCGTCGGATCACCGCGCAGCGCCACGATGTGGCGAACGCCGACTTCATGATAGCGCGCCACGACATCGTCGATGTCGGCGCGCGAGGCATTGACGCAGGTGAGATGCGCGGCTGGGACGAGGTCTGTTTCTTTCAGGATGCGCGCGATGGTGGCGTGCGTGCGCTCGCGCGTCGAGCCGCCGGCGCCATAAGTCACGGACACGAAATGCGGCGTCAGCGGAGCCAGTCGCTTGACCACGTCCCATAGCTGTCGCTCCATCTCCTCGGTCTTCGGCGGGAAGAACTCGAACGAAATGGTCGGTAGTCCCGAACTAACTGCGCCAGTGTCGGCGTGTCGGAGGCTCGCACTCATGGTGTCGCAAACTCTTTTTGTGCTTCAAGGGCTCTCGACGGAGGATACGTCAATGGCGCTATTTCAGCGCGGGCAAAACAGTCGAATTCGATTGGGAAGTTTCCCATCAAAGCAGAAAGTTCGCGTATTGCCGGCCGCATTTGAGGGGGTGGGAAGCGCGATCTTTCGAGGATACGCGCTATTTTACATATGTCTTTGATGGCGCTGCATATTATTTCGGGATGTGCCGCCGATTTTTCAGCTCGGAGTGGGCGAGCCGGAGTTTTTAATATTTTCGACTTCTCTGGCCCAACGGCCAAAATCGAGGCCTCGAATGATGCGGGATATCGATGAGGAGCGCTTTTAGGGCGGGATAGTCTTGGGTGAGAGGATGCCGCCGCTTTCGATCCTCGACCTCTCGGTGGTGATCACCGCGAGACCGCCGGCGCAGGCGACCGCGCCATCATCGCGCAACCGCGCGCGGCTGTCGTCGGATCGCCTGCGACCATCGTGGAAAAGCTGACGCCGTCGATCGAGGCGGCACAGGCGCACGAGGCGATGGTGATGACGCGGGTATTCGATCACGCCGCGCGCCGGCACTCGTATGAATTGCTGGCGCAAGCGTTCGGGCTGGGCAAGTAAGTCCAGGGCTTGCGGCAATTAGATACGTTGCATCGAATCGGTTTCGTCATGGCCGGGCTTGTTGTACGGCCTTGAGAGATACCTGACAGTGTTCGGGG
>ENA-UOVV01001245-UOVV01001245.1-compost-metagenome-genome-assembly--contig:-NODE-1245-length-20536-cov-6.141253_pt1 | contig 20536 bp, 18 predicted proteins | sample MGYA00238155_ERZ761577 | MGnify/ENA primary metagenome ERZ761577 (study PRJEB28898, sample SAMN06268775) | compost metagenome | isolation source: Emeryville, CA | place: USA:Emeryville, CA | collected...
CGCAGTTCGGCGAACAGCGAGTCGGCGTCGTCGAGCCAGCCCGACCGGTATTCGATCCAGGCGCCGTCGCCGAGGTGCCGCCGCTCCGCGTGGTCGAAGAGCGAGCTCTGCAGGGCCAGCTCCATGACCGCGAGTGTATCGCACAGCTGTTCGAATACTAGAGGCGTGCCGCGCCGGGTCCCTCCTTGGCGAGGACGTCACCCGGATTGGTCAGCGCGCAGGTCTTCAGGCTCAGGCAGCCGCAGCCGATGCAGCCGGTCAGGTTGTCGCGCAGCCGTTGCAGGTGCAGGATCCGGTCGTCGAGATCCTGGCGCCAGCCGGCCGACAGCCGCGCCCAGTCCTTGCTGGTCGGCACCCGGTCGGTGGGCAGCGTGGCCAGCGCCTCGCGGATGCGGGCCAACGGGATGCCCAGGCGCTGCGACATCCGGATGAACGCCACTCGGCGCAGGGTCTCGCGGGCGTAGCGGCGCTGGTTGCCCGACGTGCGGCGGCTGTGGATGAGGCCCTCGCGCTCGTAGAAGTGCAACGCCGACACCGCGACCCCGCTGCGGGCGGACAGCTCGCCAGGGGTGAGCTCATGCACCGGCTCCATGACCTAAACCATAGTTGAGGTGGTTGTTCGGGTTACCGTTCACATGTGGCGCTGGGGTGTGACTCGGAGGTGGGCCGACTGCGGGTGGTCATCCTGCATCGGCCGGGGCCGGAACTGCAGCGGCTGACCCCGCGCAACAACGACGCGCTGTTGTTCGACGGGCTGCCCTGGGTCGCCAAGGCGCAGCGCGAGCACGACGCGTTCGCCGAACTGTTGCGCTCACGCGGGGTCGAGGTGCTGCTGCTGGCCGATCTGTTGACCGAGGCGCTGGCGCACAGCGGGGCCGCACGAATGCACGGGATCTCCGCGGCCGTCGACTCGCGGCGGCTGGGACTACCTCTGGCGCAAGAACTTTCGGCGTATCTGCGGACGTTGGATCCGGCGCCGCTGGCGCGGGTGCTGATGGCGGGGATGACGTTCAACGAGTTGCCGTTCAGCGGCGGCGAACTGTCGCTGGTGCGGCGGATGCACCACGGCGGCGATTTCGTGATCGATCCGCTGCCGAACCTGTTGTTCACCCGCGACTCGTCGTTCTGGATCGGGCCGCGGGTGGCGATCACGTCGCTGGCCCTGCCGGCCCGGGTGCGTGAGACGTCGCTGACCGACGTGATCTACGCCCACCATCCGCGATTCCTGGGCGTGCGGCGGGCCTACGAATCGCGTTCGGCGCCGGTCGAGGGCGGCGACGTGCTGCTGCTGGCACCCGGTGTGGTGGCGGTGGGAGTGGGGGAGCGCACCACGCCCGCGGGCGCGGAGGCGTTGGCGCGCAGCCTGTTCGACGACGATCTGGCGCACACCGTGCTGGCCGTGCCGATCGCTCAGGAGCGGGCGCAGATGCACCTGGACACGGTGTGCACGATGGTCGACGTCGACGCCGTGGTGATGTATCCGAACATCGTCGATTCGTTGACCGCGTTCACGATTCACTGCACCGGCGACGGCGGTGTGCGCATCGGCGATGAGGCGCCGTTCTTGCGCGCGGCGGCCGAGGCGATGGGCATCGAGCGGCTGCGGGTGATCGCGACGGGTCTGGATCCGGTGACGGCCGAGCGCGAACAGTGGGACGACGGCAACAACACGCTGGCGGTCGCGCCCGGTGTGGTGATCGCCTACGAGCGCAACTCCGAGACCAATGCCCGTCTCGCGGACGCCGGCATCGAGGTGTTGCCGATCGAGGCGTCCGAACTGGGCACAGGCCGCGGTGGTCCGCGGTGCATGTCGTGCCCGGCCGCCCGCGACCCGATCTAGTTTCGCGCCGCGACCGCAATGAGCTATCGCCAGGACGGCAGCCAGATCTGCATGTTCCAGGTCGCCTGCGAGATCGGAAGGCCGGTCAGGATCGGGTACATCCACGCGAAGTTCGTCAACACCAGCGCGACGTAGAAACTCACCGCGATCAGCCCGAGCGTGCGTCGCTCGTAGTTCTGGTTCGGCTTGTACAGGATGTCGCCGCAGATCAGCGCGATCGCCATCACCAGGAACGGCGCCATCGGCGCGGCGTAGAAGAAGTACATCTGCCGGTCGATGTCGGCGAACCACGGCAGGAATCCCGCGCCGTACCCGGTCAGCACCGCGGCGAAGCGCCAGTCGCGCTTGACGAACGCGCGCCACACGGCCCACGCCAACACGGGCACCGCGAGGAACCACATCGCCGGCGTGCCGACCAGCATCACCGCCTTCACGCATGACTGCGCGCCGCAGCCGGGCACATCCTGGTTGTCGATCGCGTACAGCACCGGCCGCAGCGACATCGGCCACGTCCACGGCTTGGACTCCCACGGATGGTGGTTCCCGTCGGCGTTGGTCAGCCCGGCGTGAAACTTGTACGCCGCGTAGGTGTAATGCCACAGCGAGCGGAGCGCGTCGGGTATCGGCAGCGCGCTGTCCGGTCCGATGGAGCGGCCCACCTCGTAGCGGTTCACCCCGGTCTCGGACGCGAACCACGGCGCATACGACGCCAGGTACACCCCGAACGGGATCACCACCAACGCATACAGCGACGGCCCGAGGTCGCGTCGGAACGCGCCCAGCCACGGCCGCGGCACCCGGTACGCCCGCCGCGCGGCGATGTCGAACGCCATCGTCATGATGCCGAAGAACGCGACGAAGTAGAGTCCGGACCATTTTGTCGCACAAGCCAATCCGAGCATCACACCGGCGCCGAACCGCCACCACCGCACGCCCAGCCGCGGCCCCCAGATGGTCTCGCCGATGCGACCCTCGAGCATCGCGATGTGCATCCGCTCGCGCACCTGGTCGCGGTCGACCATCAGGCAACCGAACGCCGCCACCACGAACAGCGTCAGGAACCCGTCGAGCAGCGCGGTGCGCGCGGTGACGAAGCTGACCCCGTCGGCGACCAGCAGCAGCCCCGCGATCCCACCCACCAGCGTCGATCGGCTGATCCGCCGCACGATGCGCACCACCAGCAGCACCAGGATCACGCCGCACACCGCACCGGAGAACCGCCACCCGAGGCCGTTGTAACCCCAGATCGCCTCGCCGATCGCGATCAACTGCTTGCCCAGCGGGGGGTGCACCACCAGCCCGTAGCCCGGGTTGTCCTCGACACCGTGGTTGTGCAGCATCTGCCAGGCCTGCGGCGCGTAGTGCTTCTCGTCGAAGATCGGCGTGCCGGCATCCGTCGGCGACGCCAGGCGCAGGAACCGCGTCACCATCGCCAGCGCCGTGATCACCGCGGTCATCGCCCAGCCCTGCAGCCGGTCCAGCGGCCCGAAATCCGGGGCCGGCATCAGCGGGCCCGGGCTGATGACGGGGACCGCGCGCGGCGCTTCGGTGGCGGGGGCGGTCACGCCTGCGATCGTAGGCTGTCGGGCATGAGCCCCGGGCGCCTGCTGATCGCCGCCACGCCGCTGGGTCAGCCGGCCGACGCGTCCGCCCGGCTGATCGACGCCCTGCGCACCGCCGACGTCATCGCCGCCGAGGACACCCGCCGCATCCGCACCCTGGCCCAGGCCCTCGACGTCACTCTCGCGGGCCGGGTGGTCAGCCTCTACGACCAGAACGAGGCGACGCGGGTGCCGATGCTGGTCGACGAGATCGCCGGCGGAGCGACTGTGCTACTGGTCAGCGATGCCGGCATGCCGCTGATCAGCGACCCCGGCTACCGCCTGCTGGCGGCCTGCATCGACGCCAACCTGCCGCTGAGTTGCCTGCCCGGCCCGTCGGCGGTCACCACCGCGCTGGCGGTGTCCGGCCTGCCCGCCGAGCGGTTCTGCTTCGAGGGTTTCGCCCCGCGCAAGCAGGCGCAGCGCCGGTCCTGGCTGGCCACGCTGGCGACCGAACCGCGCACCTGCGTGTTCTTCGAGTCCCCGCGGCGACTGGCCGACACCCTGCGCGCGGCGGTCGACGTGCTCGGCGCGGACCGCCGAGCGGTGGTCTGCCGCGAGCTGACCAAGATGCACGAGGAGATCGTCCGGGGGACCCTGGGGGAGCTTGCCGACTGGGCCGCCGACGGGGTGCTCGGCGAGATCACCGTCGTGCTGGCCGGCGCGACCCCACGCGCCGATCTGGACACGCTGGTGGCGCAGGCGGCGGCCCTGGTCGACGGCGGCATGCGGGTCAAAGACGCCTGCGCGCAGGTGATTGCGGCCAATCCCGGCGCGCCGTCACGGCGTGAGCTCTACGACGCCGTGCTGCGCTCGCGCACCTGACCCGAGGATCGGCGCCGCCTTGTGCAGGCACTCGTCCCATTCGCGATCCGGGTCCGAATCGGCGGTGATGCCACCGCCGACGCCGAGCACCGCGTTACCCCGCGCATCGAACTCGACCGTGCGGATCGCGACATTGAGCTCGCCCCCCGCGATCGGAGAAGCCAAACCGACTGTGCCGCAATACACTCCGCGCCGATGCGGTTCCCAGTCCCGCAGCAGTTCCCGCGCCCGCAGCTTCGGGGTCCCGGTCACCGACGCGGGCGGGAACGCCGCGTCCAGCACCGCGGCCGTCGGCAGGTCCACGCCGACGCGCGCCGCGACCGTCGACACCAGATGCCACACCCCGGGCGCCGGGCGCACCGCCAACAACTCGGGCACGGTGACCGACCCGGTGTCGGCGACGCGGCCCAGGTCGTTGCGGACCAGGTCGACGATCATGACGTTCTCGGCGACGTCCTTGACCGAGGCGCGCAGCGCCGCCGGATCGTCCCGCCGCGGCAGGGTGCCCTTGATCGGGCTCGAGGTCACCACTTCGCCGCGACGGCGCAGGAACAGCTCCGGCGACAGCGACGCCACCGCGCCCCAGTCGCCGGCCAGAAACGCCGCGCGGGCCGGCGCGGTCCGCGTCACCGCGTCGACGAAGAAATCCACCGGGTCGCCGTCGATCCGGCCGGCGAACTGGGTGCACACGCACGCCTGATACACCTCGCCCGCGCGGATGGCTTCCAGGCAGGCCAGCACACCGCGGCGGTGCGCGTCGCGATCCGCCCCGCCCCACGCGATGTGTACCGGCCGCGGTTCGACCGGCCCATCGAGCGCGTCGGTCACCCACCCGGGAATCGGTGCACCCGAGAGGCTTTCGTACCACCACCGGCCGTCGCGGTCTTGCCGCAGCACGCAGTCCGACCAGCCGCCCGCCGCTTCCGGGATCCGCGGGCCCAGCCCGTCGGCGCCGCCGTCGGGGTACGACAGATAGCCGAACCAGCCACCGCCGACGGCGCCGTCGGAGGCTCCCGTCGGTGCGTCGAACACGACCGCGGGGTCGACGGCATGCACCGGCACCGAGGGGGCGATCACCGCGCCCGAGTCGAACCACTCGCCGATCAGCGCGGCCGGTGGCGCGAACCCGAGGCGCGCGGCGGCCGCCGACACCGCCCGCAACACGGCCGGCGCAGTGCCCAGGCCGTCGAGCCGCTCGATCCGCACCAGGTAAGCGTGACAGAGACCTAGCGGCTGATCACCCTGGGGATGTCGATGCCGGACAACTTGTCCGGATTGCGCATGGCGTAGAAGTGGCTGATCCGCCCGTCGGTGACCTCGACGGTGATCACCCCCTCGAAGCTGTCGCCGACGTACAGCCGCAGCGCGGGCGACCCGTTGTACATCGCGGGTTCGACGCGCCCCCCGCGCTCGGCCGCGATCCGCACCATGCCCGCCAGCAGGCGGGCCACTTTCTCGGCGCCGACGACCGGCTTGCGCGCCGCGCTGACCTTGCCGTCGCTGTCCGCGGTCCACACCACATCGGGCGACAGCATCTCCAGCAGCCCGTTGACGTCCCCGGTCGCCGCCGCCGCGAAGAACCGCTGCGTGATCTCCATCGACGTCTTGGGGTCGACCGGCTGGAACCGCCTGCGCCGGGCCTGTACGTGTTCGCGGGCGCGATGCGCCATCTGCCGCACCGCTGCCGCCGACTTGCCCAGCGTCGCGGCGATCTCATCGTGTCCGAACCCGAACACCTCGTGCAGCACGAATACCGCCCGCTCCTCGGGCCGCAGCGTCTCGAGGACCACCAGCATCGCCATCGAGACCGACTCGGCCAGCACCACATCGGAGGACGCATCGCCCTCGTCGAGCAGCAGCGGTTCGGGCAGCCACGGACCGATGTACTCCTCGCGCCGACGCGACTGCGCGCGCAGCGCGTTGAGCGCCTGACGGGTGACGAGCCGGGCGAGGTAGGCCTTGGTGTCGGACACCGTGTCCAGGTCCACCTCGGCCCAGCGCAGGTAGCTCTCCTGCAGCACGTCGTCGGATTCCGTTGCGCTGCCCAGGATCTCGTAAGCGATCGTGAACAACAACGGCCGCAACAGCGTGAACCGTTCGGCGTGCTCGTCACCCGTGCTCATCAGACCCTTGTCACCTCGGCGGCCGCGGCCAGCAACTTCTTGCGGTCCGGACCGTTCTTCCAGGAATACGAGCCCGGCTTCTCGGCCTCGTCGCGCATCCACTTCACCGTCCACCGGCACACCTGCTCCTTGACCAGCGCGCCGGCCCGGCCGCCCACGTACCACCGCTTCGGGGAGTCGTCGGCGTTGTTGACCTGATACGTGCCGATCCTGCGGCCGAGGCTGATGCACTGCGCGGCCATCGCGTGATTGATCTCGGCGGGCGCGGTCCCGGTGATCCGGGCCAGCACCGTGTCGGCGGCCTGCGCGCCCAACGGCATCGCGGCCTGGCAGCTCATCCGGTAGGGCAGCCCCGACGGCGACACCGCGTCGCCCGCGCCGACGATGCGGCCGTCGGTCACGCTGGTCAGCGTCTCGTCGGTGAGCAGCCGGCCGATGTCGTCGGTGGCCAGGCCGCTGGCCGCCGCCAGCCCGGGCACCCCGAAGCCGGCCGTCCACACCGTCACCTCGCTGCGCACCTCGCGACCGTCGGAGAGCACCACGCGGTCCGGTGCCACCCGGGCGACCGTGGCGTTCTCGGTCACCGTCACGCCGAGCTTCGCCAGCCCCTTGGCCACCGACCGGCGCCCGCCGGCGCTCAGCGTCGGGCCGAGCCGGTCGGTCAGCAGCGTGACCGGGCGCCCGGCCTCGGCCAGTTCGGCGGCCGCCTCGATGCCGGTCAGCCCGCCGCCGACCACCACCACCGGCGTCGACACCGGTGCGTCGGCCAGCCGATCCGCCAGCCGCTGGGCCTGCTCCAATTCGCTTATCGGGTAAGAGAATTCCGCGGCACCGGGCACCGCGTCGGCGACGGCGCCGGTGCTGCCCACCGCGTAGATCAGGTAGTCGTAGCCCAGCGTGTCGCCGGAGGCCAGCTCGACGCGGCGGGCGGCGGCGTCGATGCGGGTGGCGTTGTCCACCAGGAGTCGCACCTCGTCGGCCAGCACCGTCTGGTAGTCGACGAGGGCGTCGTCGTTGCCGGCCACCAGCTGGTGCAGCCGGATGCGCTCCACGAACGCGCCGCGCGGGTTGACCATGGTCACCGTCGCGCGCGGGGCCAGCCGGTTGGCGGCGATCACCCCGGCGTACCCGCCGCCGACCACCACGACCTGGTTTCGGTCAGTCATTTGTGTCTCCTTGGTCATCCGGCTCCGCGTCGAGCCGGTCTGGCCTTTCGACACCGCGCACCACGGCAGTGTGACAGGTTCGGCCACCGATGTGGCCGACGTCACGTCAGCGGGTGATCGCCCGGGGCTGCAGCACGCCCGCCAGCTTGTCCGGATTGCGCATCGCATAGAAGTTGGTGATCTGCTGATCGCCGATCTCGATCAGGAACACCCCCTCCAGCACGTCGCCACGGTGCACGACCATCGCGGGGGCGTTGTTGCAGTTGGCCATCCGCAGCGTCACGTCGGGCATGGTGCGCAGGATCTCGAAGAACCGGATCAGCACCGTGGCGATCTTCTTCGCCCCGACGATCGGCCTGCGCGCGGCGGTGGCCTTGCCGCCGCTGTCGGCGATCCAGGTGGCGTCGGGCGCCAACAGGGCCATCAACGCGTCCATGTCGCCGCTGTCCGCGGCGTCCATGAACCGCTGCGTGATGTCGGCGGCCCTGGCCTCGTCCACCGGCCCGAACCGGCGGCGCCGGGCCTGCACGTGCTCACGGGCGCGGTGCGCCATCTGACGCACCGCCGTTGTGGATTTGCCTACCGCACCGGCGATTTCGTCGTAGTCGAAGGCGAACACCTCGCGCAGGACGAACACCGCCCGCTCGTCGGGCGTCAACGTCTCGAGCAGCACCAGCATCGCCATCGACACCGACTCGGCCAGCACGACGTCGTCGGCCGCGCGGTCCAACAGCAGCGGCTCGGGCAGCCACGGCCCGACGTAGACCTCGCGGCGACGGGATCTGGCGCGCAACGCATTCAGGGCCTCCCTGGTCACCAGCTGCGCGAGATAGGACTTGGTGTCGCGCACCGTCGCCAGGTCCACCTGCGCCCACCGCAGATAGCCGTCCTGCAGCACATCGTCGGCTTCGGTTGCACTGCCCAGGATTTCGTAGGCGATCGTGAACAGCAGTGGACGCAGGTGGGTGAACCGCTCGGCGTGTTCGTCGGTCTTCACACGGCCGCCCGGGGGAGTGGAACGGGCTCGGTGGGACGCGGGCCGCCCTTGAACGCGATCGCGAACTCGGGCTTGCGGGCGGCGCGCCGCAGGGACCACAGCGTGCCCTTGCACACCGCCTCCTTCAGCCGGGCGCCCATGCGCCCGCCGAGGTACACGTTCACCGCCGCGTCATCCTTCCTCGCGAGCTGGACGATCCCGGCCCGCCTTCCCAGACTGATGCACGCGCCCGCGTAGGCGTAGTCGAATCGCGCCGGGATGTCGCCACCGATGCGGCTCAGCACGGTGTCGGCGGCCTGGGGCCCGATCTGCGAGGCGGTCGCGCAGCACATCCGCAACGGGGCACCCGACGGGCTGGCGCAGTCCCCGGCGGCGACGATGCGCTCGTCGTCGACGGACGTCAGCGTCTCGTCGGTGAGCAGCCGGCCCATGTCGTCGGTGCGCAGCCCGCTGGCCGCCGCCAGGGCGGGCACCCCGAAGCCCGTCGCCCAGATGGTCACCGCGCTGGGCCGTACCGCGCCGTCGGCGAGCACCACCGCGTCGCGGCGCACCTCGGTAACGACGTCGGCCGCCATCAGCGTGACGCCCAGCCGGCGCAGCGCCTTGACGACCGAGCGCCTGCCGGGTCCGGAGAAGGTCGGTACCAGCTGCCCGCCGCCGATCAGCGTGACGCGACGCCCCTGCTCGGCCAGTTCGGCCGCGGTCTCGACGCCGGTCAGACCACCGCCGACCACGGTGACGGGAGCGGCGGGATGCAGGTCGGCCAGCGCGCTACGCAGTTGCTGGGCCGACTCCAATTCCGCGACGGAGTACCCGAATTCGGCCGCGCCCGGCACGGACGTGGGCAGCGCAGTGGTGCTGCCGACCGCGTAGATGACGTAGTCGTAGTCGAGTGTGGTCCCGGACGCCAACTCGATGCGCCGGTCGGCGGTGTCGATGCGGGTGGCCGTGTCGACGACGAGTTCGATCCCGTCGCCGAGCAGCGTGTCGTAGTCCGCCGTCGCCTCGTGGGTGCCCGCGACGAACTGGTGCAGCCGGATCCGCTCGACGAACCGCGGGCGGGGGTTGACCAGCGTGATGTGCAGGCCGGGCCGCCTCCGCAGGCGGTTGGCCGCCAGGGTGCCGGAGTAGCCGCCGCCGATGACGACGACCTTGGTCTGGGTTTCTGATGTGCCGTGTGCAGTCATGCCCTCGAGACACCGGCCGTCGCGCCACCGTGACACAACGTGATGTGAGTCACAGCCCGGGTCCGGGCGCTTCCGCCGCTGGCAAACGCCACCTGGGCTGTCTCGAGTGCATTAGCATCACAAACCGTGACGGGATCTACGCCTATCAAACTTGTCGTCGCGCTGGTCGGCACGCTCTTGCTGGGTCTGGGCAGCGTCGGATGCGGGAGCGACGAGTCGACACCGGAGAGCACCGCGCCGCCCACCTCTTCCCGCGCGAGCGCTCCGCCGCCGGCGTCACCGAAGTCGTCCCCGACGCCGTCGATGATGCCGAACCCCAACGGCGACGGCACGATGGTGCCGTGCGAGGGCACCATCTGCACCAGCCCCAATCACGGGGCGGGCACCGATCCGGCGGAGAACGGCGGCGCCGAGATGCTCAACCCCAATGGTGACGGGTCGGTGGTGCCGTGCGAGGGCACCATCTGCACCAATCCGAATCACGGGGCGGGCACCGATCCGGCGGAGAACGGCGGCGCCGAGATGCTCAGTCCCGAAGGTGACGGGTCGGTGGTGCCGTGCGAGGGCACCATCTGCACGAACCCCAATCACGGCGGCGGCGACGACGCGGAGGCGCCGGACGACGGCTCGAATCCCTGACGCGAACTAGATCAGCCCGAGCGCCAGCATCGCGTCGGCGACCCGGATGAACCCGGCGATGTTGGCGCCCGCCACGTAGTTGCCCGGCTGGCCGTACTCGTCGGCGGTGGCCAGACAGCGGTAGTGGATGCGGCGCATGATCTGCTCCAGTCGCGCCTCGGTCTCAGCGAACGTCCACGAGTCCCGTGACGCGTTCTGCTGCATCTCCAGTGCACTGGTCGCGACCCCGCCGGCGTTGACGGCCTTGCCCGGCGCGAACGTCACCCCGGCGTCGCCGAAGTGCTTGACCGCGCTGGGGGTGCACGGCATGTTCGCGCCCTCGGCGACGATCCGGCAGCCGTTGTCGATCAACGCCAGCGCCTCATCGCCGTCGATCTCGTTCTGCGTCGCACACGGCAGCGCGATCTCGCACGGCACGGCCCAGACGGTGTCACCCTCGGCATAGCGGGCGTTGGCGCCGCGCAGCTCGGCGTACTCGGCGATCCGGGCCCGACGAACCTCCTTGACCTCCTTGAGGATTTCGACGTCGATGCCCTTCTCGTCGACCACGAAGCCGTCGGAGTCCGAACACGCCACCACCGTGCCGCCGAGTTCCTGCACCTTCTCGATCGCGTAGATCGCGACGTTGCCCGAGCCCGACACCACGACGCGCTTGCCTTCAAAGGTGTCGTTGTGCGACGTGAGGATCTCGTTGACGAAGAAAACCGTCCCGTATCCGGTCGCCTCGGTGCGCACCAGCGACCCGCCCCAGGTCATGCCCTTGCCGGTCAGCACCCCAGACTCGTAGCGGTTGGTGATCCGCTTGTACTGCCCGAACAGGTAACCGATTTCGCGCGTGCCGACACCGATGTCACCGGCGGGCACATCGGTGTGCTCGCCGAGATGGCGGTACAGCTCCGTCATGAACGACTGGCAGAACCGCATCACCTCGGCGTCCGAGCGGCCCTTCGGATCGAAATCCGCCCCGCCCTTGGCGCCGCCGATCGGCATGCCGGTCAGCGAGTTCTTGAAGATCTGCTCGAAGCCGAGGAACTTGACGATCCCCAGATACACCGACGGGTGAAAGCGCAAGCCGCCCTTAAACGGTCCCAGTGCGGAGTTGAACTCGACCCGGAACCCGCGGTTGATCTGCACCGTGCCGCGGTCGTCGACCCACGGCACCCGGAAGATGATCTGGCGTTCGGGTTCGCACAACCGCCGGATCACCTCGGAGTCGACGTACTCCGGATGCTTGTCCACCACCGGGCCGAGGCTCGCCAGCACCTCGTACACCGACTGGTGAAACTCGCTCTCGCCCGCGTTGCGCCGCGTGACCTCTTCGTAGATGTCGCGCAGCTTTTCGTGCAGCCCGTTCACTGGTCGACCTGATACCGCGGGAACACCCCGACCGGGGCCGGCAGCGGCGTGCCGGGCGGTAGCCGCTCGTCGATGGCCGCGAAGGTGCGGCGGTCCTGCGGCTGGCCGAGCAGGTCGAGCAGTCGGCCCGTGGACTCCGGCATCACCGGCTGGCTGAGCAGCGCGGCGACCCGCACGGTCTCCAGCGTCGTGTACAGCACGGTGCGGAACCGTTCGCGCGCCTCGTCGGTGTCCTGTTTGCGCAGCACCCACGGCTGCTGCGCCGAGAAGTACTTGTTGGCGGCACCGAGCACCGACCAGATCGCTTCCAGCGCCAGATGCATTGCGGTGGCGTCGAAGTGGGCGCGCACCCGCTCCAGCAGGCCGTGCGCGGCGTCGAGCAGCTCGCGGTCGTCGGCGGTGAACTCGCCGGGTTCGGGCACCTTGCCGTCGAGGTTCTTGGCCACCATCGACAGCGACCGCTGCGCGAGGTTGCCCAGCTCGTTGGCGAGATCGGCGTTGATGCGGCCGATGATGCCCTCCTCGCTGTAGCTGCCGTCCTGGCCGAACGGCACCTCGCGCAGGAAGAAGTAGCGCACCTGGTCAACGCCGAACGTGTCGACCAGGTTCACCGGATCCACCACGTTGCCGATCGACTTACTCATCTTCTCGCCCCGGTTCAACACGAAGCCGTGCGCGAAAACCTTGCGGGGCAACTCGATTCCGGCCGACATCAGAAACGCCGGCCAGTACACGGTGTGGAACCGGATGATGTCCTTGCCGATCATGTGCAGATCGGCGGGCCAGTAGCGCTTGAACAGCTCCGACTCGGTGTCGGGGAACCCGACGCCGGTGAGGTAGTTGGTGAGCGCGTCCACCCACACGTACATCACGTGGTCGGGGTGGCCGGGCACCGGCACGCCCCAGTCGAACGTGGTGCGCGAGATGGACAGGTCGCGCAGCCCGCCGGAGACGAAGCTGATCACCTCGTTGCGCCGCACCTCCGGTTCGATGAACTCCGGATGCGCCTCGTAGTGGGCCAGCAACCGGTCGGTGTAGGCCGACAGCCGGAAGAAGTAGGTCTGCTCCTCGGTCCAGGTCACCGGCGCGCCGGTCTCGGTCGCCACCCGGGTGCCGTCCTCGGTGACGGTGGTCTCACCCTCGGTGAAGAACCGCTCGTCGCGCACCGAGTACCAGCCCTGATACGAGTCCAGGTAGATGTCGCCGTTGGCGTCCATCCGCCGCCAGATCTCCTTGGAGGCCTCGTAGTGGTCGGGATCGGAGGTGCGGATGAACCGGTCGAAGGAGATGTTGAGCTTCTCCTGCATCCGCTGGAAGACGTCGGAGTTGCGCCGCGCCAGCTCGGCGGTCGGGATGCCCTCGGCGGCAGCGGTTTCGGCCATCTTCAGCCCGTGCACGTCGGTGCCCGTCAGGTAGCGCACGTCATAGCCGTCGAGGCGCTTGAACCGGGCGATCGCATCGGTGGCGATGTACTCGTAGGCATGGCCGATGTGCGGATCGCCGTTGGGGTAGGCGATCGCGGTGGTGATGTAGAACGGCGTGCGGTGGGCAGACGATGTGGTCATTTGTTCTGAAGCTTATTGTGTGGCTGATGTCCCGCCGCCCCCCGCCGCCCGCCCCGGAGCCGTTGTCGCCGCTTATCGACGCGCACACCCACCTCGATGCGTGCGGCGCCGACGACGCGGCGTCGCTCACCGCGATCGTCGACAGGGCGGCCGCCGTCGGCGTGCAGGCAGTGGTGACCATCGCCGACGACCTGGCGTCCGCGCGCTGGGCCGTCGAGGCGGCCCAGGCCGATCCGCGGGTGTACGCCGCCGTCGCGCTGCATCCGACCCGGGCCAACGCGCTGACCGACGAGGCCAAGGCCGTCATCGAGCGACTGGCCGCACATCCGCGCGTGGTCGCGATCGGCGAGACCGGCATGGACATGTACTGGCCCGGGCGGTTGGAGGGCTGCGCCGAACGCGCCGAGCAACAGCAGGCCTTCGCCTGGCACATCGACCTCGCCAAGCGCACCGGCAAGCCGCTGATGATCCACAACCGTGACGCCGACGCCGAGGTGCTCGACGTGCTGGCCGCCGAGGGCGCGCCCGACACCGTGATCTTCCACTGCTTTTCGTCGGGGCCGCAGATGGCGCGCACGTGCGTGGACCGCGGTTGGGTGCTCAGCCTGTCCGGCACGGTGAGCTTCCGCAACGCCCACGCGCTGCGCGAGGCGGCGGCGTTGATTCCGCCGGAACAACTGCTGGTCGAGACCGACGCGCCGTTTCTGACCCCGCACCCGCACCGCGGCGCGCGCAATGAGCCGTACTGCCTCCCGTATACGGTGCGCGCGCTGGCCGAACTGTTGGCAAGACCCGCCGAGGAACTTGCCAGCGAAACCACTGCCACGGCCACGCGGGTCTATGGGCTGGCGGGTTGCTGCCCCTAGCCCACTCCGTTACCGTCTTGTGATCGAACACGGGGCGCAACCAGGCTGGCGCCCCGTCCGATTAGTCGGGGATAAACCGCGTTTTGAATATTTTGAGCAGGATTCATGAAGAGCGTTCGCCGTTGCTTCGGGGGCTGGTGGCTGCCCTGTTGCTCGCGTTGACGGTCGCCGGAGGATTCGCAGTTGCTGCGCACAAGACCGTCACGCTGACCGTCGACGACACGACGATGACCGTGCAGACCATGAAGTCGCGCGTCGTCGACGTGCTTGCGGAGAACGGATTCGAGGTCGGCGAGCGCGACGACCTGTATCCCGCCGCCGATGCCACGGTGCGCCAGTCGGACACCATCGTGCTGCGCCGCAGCCGGCCGCTGCATATCTCCACCGACGGGCAGAACAGCCGCGAGGCGTGGACCACCGCGTCGACGGTGGACGAGGCGCTGGCGCAGCTGCGGATGACCGACAAGGCGCCGGCCGCCGCGTCGCGCGGCAGCCGAGTCCCGCTGTCGGGCATGTCGCTACCCGTGGTGAGTGCGAAAACAGTTCAGCTCACCGACGCCGGGGTGACCCGCACCCTGCGGCTGGCCGCGCCGAACGTCGGGGCGCTGTTGGAGGCCGCGGGCGTGCCGCTGCAGCAGCGCGACACCGTGGTCCCGCCGGCGTCCGCGCCCGTCGTCGAGGGCATGCACATCGAGGTGACCCGGGTCCGCATCGAGAAGGTCACCGAACGCGTTCCGCTGCCGCCGCGCCACCGGCGGATCGAGGATCCGAATCTGAACATGAGCCGCCAGGTCGTGGAGGATCCGGGAGCCCCCGGAACCCAGGATGTGACGTTTGCCATCGCAAAGGTCAATGGCGTCGAGACGGGCAGGTTGCCAGTAGCCAATGTCGTTATCGCGCCTGCTCGCGACGGGGTCCTTCGTGTCGGCGCGAAGCCGGGCACCGAAGTGCCGCCGGTAACTAACGGAAGTATCTGGGACGCCCTCGCGCGGTGCGAAGCCGGAGGTAACTGGCATATCAATACCGGCAATGGATTTTACGGAGGCGTCCAATTTGATCAAAATACCTGGGAGCGCAACGGGGGTCTGAGGTATGCTGCGAGGGCTGATCTGGCAACAAGAGAAGAGCAAATCGCGATTGCTGAGGTCACTCGGGCGCGACAGGGTTGGGGTGCGTGGCCGACGTGCAGCGGGAGGATTGGGGCGCGCTGACCATTCGACTACTCGGGCGAACCGAGATACGACACCTGGCCAGGGAGATTGATTTCCGGCCAAGAAAATCATTTGGGCAGAACTTCGTTCACGATGCCAACACCGTGCGTCGGGTCGTCTCGGCGTCGGGGGTCAACCGGCACGATCACGTCCTCGAGGTCGGACCCGGCCTCGGGTCGCTGACGCTGGCGCTGCTGGACCGGGGTGCCAAGGTCGCCGCGGTCGAGGTCGACCCCGTGTTGGCCCGGCAGCTGCCGATCACCGTCGCGGATCACTCGCACAGCGAGATCAATCGGCTCACCGTGCTCAACCGCGACATCCTGACGGTGACCAAAGCCGATCTCGCCGAGGAGCCGACGGCGCTGGTGGCCAACCTGCCGTACAACATCGCGGTGCCCGCGCTGCTGCATCTGCTCGCGGAGTTCCCGTCGATCCGCACGGTGATGGTGATGGTGCAGGCCGAGGTGGCCGAGCGGCTGGCCGCCGAACCCGGTGGCAAGGACTACGGCGTGCCGAGCGTGAAGGTGCGCTTCTACGGCAACGTGAAGCGCTACGGCATGGTGTCGCCGACGGTGTTCTGGCCGATTCCGCGGGTGTACTCGGGGCTGGTGCGCATCGACCGCTACGAGACCTCGCCGTGGCCGACCGATCCGCAGTTCCGCGATCGGGTCTTCGAGCTCATCGACATCGCGTTCGCGCAGCGGCGCAAGACGTCGCGCAACGCGTTCGCGGAGTGGGCCGGGTCGGGCAACGAGTCGGCGCGCCGGCTGTTGGCGGCCAGTATCGACCCGTCGCGGCGCGGTGAGACGCTGTCCATCGCCGACTTCGTCCGGCTGCTGCAGCGGTCGGAGGAGAGCGACGAGCCGCGGTCCAAGTCCCGCGACGAGGGCTCGCTGCGGGTGATGTAGCTACCGCAACGCGCGGGTGATCAACGCGATCAGTTCACGGCAGGACTGGTAGCGTTCCTGCGGCTCCTTGGCCAATGCCTTCGCGATGATCGAGTCGAACACCCTTGGCAGCCAGGAGATTTCCCGTGACCTTCGGGGCGGTGGCTGATGCAGGTGAGCGCGGATCAGGCCGAGTGCGGTCGACGCGGTGAACGGCGGCGATCCGGTCAGCAGTTCTAGCGCGGTGCACGCCAGCGCGTACACGTCGGTCGCGTCGGTGGGCGCGTGGCCGGTCAGCAGCTCCGGCGCCGAGTACGGCAGCGACGCCTCCAGCGGCTGGCCGCGGTAGCCGATGTCGTCGGTGATGGTGTGGGCGACGCCGAAATCGATGAGCACCGCGTCGCGGTCCGGACGGCCTTGGCGGATGAGGATGTTGGCCGGTTTCACGTCGCAGTGCACGATCGCGTGGTTGTGCGTGTAGTCCAGTGCGTCGGCGATCTGGCTAAGTGCGGCAAGGCGTTCGGGGATCTTCGGTAGGTCGCTGATACTGCCGCCGGTGATCAGCTCCATCGACAGCCAGAAGGCGCCGCGTTCGTAGACGGTGATGATGTGCGGATGGTCGAGTTGGTGGGCGAACTCGAATTCCCGTCGCAGCCGGGCGACTTGGGACTGACTGCGGTGCTCTTCGTCGAGCACCTTGAGCGCCACGACGCGGTCCGGGCCCGCGGCGTGGTGGGCGCGGTACACCGTCGCGTACAGGCCCGAGGCGAGCACCCCGGCCACGACGTAGCCGTCAAAGCGGTCGCCGGGCGAGAGCACTCCGATAGTGTCGTCCCGTGCCGGGCGTCAACGGAAGCACCGCCTCCGAATGGGTGGCCACCGGGCAGGTCACCGTGCGGGTGCCCGGCAAGGTCAACCTGTATCTGGAGGTGGGCGACCGCCGCGACGACGGCTACCACGAGCTGACCACCGTCTTCCACGCCGTGTCGCTGCTCGACGAGGTCACCGTCCGCAACGCCGACGTGCTGTCGCTTCAGATCACCGGCGAGGGTGCCGACGCCCTGCCCCTCGACGAGCGCAACCTGGCCTGGCGGGCCGCCGAGCTGATGGCCGACCATGTCGGCCGCGCGCCCGACGTCGCGATCAGCATCGAGAAGTCGATCCCGGTGGCCGGCGGCATGGCGGGCGGCAGCGCCGACGCGGCGGCGGTGCTGGTCGCGATGAACACGCTGTGGGAGCTGGGCGTGCCGCGCCGCGACCTGCACGCGCTGGCCGCCCAACTCGGTAGTGACGTGCCGTTCGCGCTGCACGGCGGCACCGCGCTGGGCACCGGCCGCGGTGAGGAGCTGGCCACCGTGCTGACCCGCAACACCTTCCACTGGGTGCTGGCCTTCGCCGACGGCGAGTTGTCCACCGCGGCGGTGTATGCCGAGATCGACCGGTTGCGCGAGACCGAGCGCGACGGCCCGCCGCGGCTGTCGGACCCCGAGCCGGTGCTGGCGGCGCTGGCCTCCGGCGACCCGGCCGAACTGGCGCCGCTGCTGGGCAACGACCTGCAGCCGGCGGCGCTGAGCCTGGATCCGGGGCTGCGGCGCACGCTGCGGGCGGGGGAGGAAGCCGGTGCGCTCGCGGGTCTGGTCTCGGGGTCCGGGCCGACGTGCGCGTTTCTGTGCGCCTCGGCGGCCAACGCCGTCGACGTCGGAGCCCGGCTGGCCGGCGCGGGCGTGTGCCGCACGGTGCGGGTGGCCAGCGGCCCGGTGCAGGGCGCACGGGTGGTGTGACCGCCCAATTTCGGCCGTGACCCGCGCAAATTCGTACGGCCGGCGCCGCAAAGATAACGATCCGGTGTGACCCGGACCTCAATTGTCGGTAGAGTTTGGCAGCTACTTAAGAGTTGCTTAAGATGAGCGGCGGTGAAAATTAGCGGTCAGGCATCGGACGCGTCCTTTCCGCCCGCCGGTAACCGCGGTGGGCGTCTCGTCAGATGTGACCACCGATTCGGTGCCACACCGATTCGAGACATAACCGCTCCCCAATTGTGTGCGCGCCTTACCGGCGCCGCTGCGCAACAGGCGGAGCATTACTTCCTGGCGGTAGCTCAGGATGCGAGGAGGTCGTCGTGAGCCGATTCACCGAGAAGATGTACCGCAACGCCCACACCGCGAAGACGGGCATGGTCACCGGTGAACCGTATGCCCCGGTGCGGCACACCTGGCGTGAGGTGCATGAGCGGGCGCGGTGCATCGCCGGCGGGCTGAAGAAGGCCGGCATCGGTCTCGGCGACGCGGTCGGCGTGCTCGCCGGCTTCCCGGTCGAGATCGCGCCCACCGCCCAGGGCCTGTGGATGCGCGGTGCCAGCCTGACCATGCTGCATCAGCCCACCCCGCGCACCGACCTGGTGGTGTGGGCCGAGGACACCATGAACGTGATCACGATGATCGAGGCCAAGGCCGTGATCGTGTCCGAGCCGTTCCTGCCCGCGATCCCGGTGCTCGAGGAGAAGGGCATCAAGGTCCTCAAGGTCGGCGAGCTGCTGGAGGCCGACCCGATCGACCCGATCGACGTCGGCGAGGACGACCTCGCGCTGATGCAGCTGACCTCCGGCTCGACGGGGTCTCCCAAGGCCGTGCAGATCACGCACCGCAACATCTACTCCAACGCCGAGGCGATGTTCATCGGCGCGGAGTACGACGTCGAGCGCGACGTGATGGTCAGCTGGCTGCCCTGCTTCCACGACATGGGCATGGTCGGCTTCCTCACCATCCCGATGTACTTCGGCGCCGAGCTGGTCAAGGTCACGCCGATGGACTTCCTGCGCGACACGCTGTTGTGGGCCAAGCTCATCGACAAGTACAAGGGCACGATGACCGCCGCGCCGAACTTCGCCTACGCGCTGTTCGCCAAGCGGCTGCGCCGCCAGGCCAAGCCCGGTGACTTCGACCTGTCGACGCTGCGGTTCGCGCTGTCGGGCGCCGAGCCCGTCGAGCCGGCCGACGTGGAGGACCTGCTCGACGCGGGCGCTCCGTTCGGGCTGCGGCCGGAGGCCATCCTGCCGGCCTACGGCATGGCCGAGACGACGCTGGCGGTGTCGTTCTCGCCGTGCGGCAAGGGTCTGGTGGTCGACGAGGTCGACGCCGACCTGCTGGCCGCGCTGCGCCGCGCCGTGCCGGCCACCAAGGGCAACACCCGGCGGCTGGCCTCGCTCGGCCCGCTGCTGAAGGATCTCGAGGCCCGCGTCATCGACGAGCACGGCAGCGTGATGCCGCCGCGCGGCGTGGGCGTCATCGAGCTGCGTGGCGAGTGCGTGACGCCGGGCTACATGACCATGGGCGGGTTCATCCCCGCGCAGGACGAGCACGGCTGGTACGACACCGGCGACCTCGGTTACATCACCGAGGAGGGCAACATCGTGGTGTGTGGCCGCGTCAAGGACGTCATCATCATGGCCGGCCGCAACATCTACCCGACCGACATCGAGCGGGCCGCCTGCCGCGTCGAGGGCGTGCGGCCGGGCTGCGCGGTCGCGGTGCGGCTGGACGCCGGGCACTCGCGCGAGACATTCGCCGTCGCCGTCGAATCCAACGCCTGGCAGGATCCCGCCGAGGTGCGCCGCATCGAGCACCAGGTCGCGCACGAGGTGGTCGCCGAGGTCGACGTGCGCCCGCGCAACGTTGTGGTGCTCGGCCCGGGCAGCATCCCGAAGACCTCGTCGGGCAAGCTGCGCCGCAGCAGCTCGGTCAGCCTCGTCAGCTGAGGGTAACCGGGGGCAGGTACTGCCCGATCAGCGTGCGGTTCCACCACTTTCGTTCGCGCCGTAGTTCGCGCCAGCTGGAGAACCGGTACTCGTAGAGTTGTGCGCGCACGTAGCGCGGCGGTGTGTCCGGGAACGGGTTGTGTCGCAGCAGCTTCAGCGTCGCCGGGTCGTTGCGCAGCAGCCGTTCGAGGAACGGCCGCAGCCAGTCGTGGGCGTAGGTCGGGCTCAGCGCGGCAAACCACATCAGCCAGTCCAGCCGAAGGTGATAGGGCGCCCACTGGCGGGGCATGCGGTGCGGATCGCCGGGCTTGCCCTTGAACTCGTATTCCTTCCAGACGGTCTCGCCGGTGATCGTGGCGTCGTCGGTGCCCTCGATCACCACCTCCAGCCGCTCGCGGCTGATGCTGCCGAACGCGCCGTAGGAGTTCATCAGGTGGACGGCGTTGAACGACGCGTTCATCCGCTGTCGGCGCGACATCATGTTGCGCACCGGCCAGAAGCTCAGCACCACCGACAGCG
>ENA-UOVV01001248-UOVV01001248.1-compost-metagenome-genome-assembly--contig:-NODE-1248-length-20415-cov-9.479470_pt1 | contig 20415 bp, 36 predicted proteins | sample MGYA00238155_ERZ761577 | MGnify/ENA primary metagenome ERZ761577 (study PRJEB28898, sample SAMN06268775) | compost metagenome | isolation source: Emeryville, CA | place: USA:Emeryville, CA | collected...
GCGCGCTCGATCGTGAGCGGCATCTTCTCGAACTCGGCGGAGACCGTCGCGGCCTGATTCTCCAGCGCGCGCACCATCGAATCGACGTCGATCTTTCCATCGTTGACCAGCTGCCGCAGCTTGCCGACCGAACCGCCGGCGGCGTCGATGCCGTCGGCAAATACCTGCGCGAGGCGCGGGCTGTTCTCGATGATCGAATTGAACTCTTCCGCGCGCAGCACGCCGCCCGCGAATGCCTGCGTGAGCTGCGTGATCGCGTTCGCCTGCGCGGTGGCGGCCGTGCCGGAAACGGCGAAGGTCTGATTGATCGTTTCAGTGAGGCGCAAGACGCGCTCTTGCCCGACGTTGTATTCCGACGTCGCGCGGGTGATGCGCGCGTACAGCTCGGCTGTAGATGCAAGTGCCGTGCTGGTCCGCTGCGCGATGGCAAACGTCTCGGATTCCGCACGAGCGAACTCCGCCTGACCATTCGTCGCGAGTTTCAGCTGAGACGTGATGTTTGCGTAGCGATCGGCGATTCCGGCGAGTGCACGGATGCCCTGGACACTGGCAAACGCCCCGAAAAATCCGGCCACTTCCATACGCAACCGGCCGACGACGCTCTGCAGGGACACGGCGCTGCGTTTGGTTCTGTTCATGCCCGACGAGGCGCGCGAACTAGCGCGATCGGACGTCTCGCCGAGCCCCTCCAGACCCCTTCCTACTTGCGAGACGGCTGTGACGGCGGCCCTGCCGTCGCCCATGATGCGGAGCGTGACGACCTGGTCGGTCATGCGATAGCCTGCGATTCGAGGCCAACAGGGAGGGCGTTGCGATGGCGGGCGTTTACAAGAACGAAAGCGAACGGAAGTCGGCAAACGCGAAGGGGTTTCTTGTGTTTGGAGTATTCGCAGTACTGCTCGGCTTCATAGGCTTGCAGATAGTTCGTGGCGTGATGATGGGCGGTACGCCGGAGGCCACGCTCGACACCGTTACCGCCTGCACGGCGCGTGGCGTGCAGTATTTCAAGGACATTGGCTCGTACCCGACGCTGAAATCGCTGCCGGACAAGGGACGGCGCGCCGAAGATGTAGCGCGCGAGCGTTGCCAGCGCACCACGACTGCGTTTCCCTGACCGAGCATCAGGCGCTTCCACCATGCGACTCGATCTGATTGTCTTCGCAATCGCGTTTCTCTTTGCAGGATGGGTATTCACCCCTTGGCTATGGCTGCCGGGACTCATCCTGCTCGCGGCGTTCTTCGGCCACCACGTGCGAGAGATATTTCGCGCACGTCGGGTTGAATAGCCGACCTCACCGCTTCCGCCTCGCCGCGATTTCCGCACGGCGGTTGCGCTCGTCGGCGACCACGGCACCCATGTAGCGCACGTCGATCGACACGTCAGGCCATTCATCGCGCGGGATGCGCACGAGCGCGAGCGATGCGCGGATCGCCGGCGCGTCGATGCCGGTCCAGAACAGACCGCCGAACGTGGCGACGCAGCCGATGGAGCACAGACGGAACGCGGCAACGGCGGGGAGATTGCATTCCCACACGTCGAGGTCGACGACGATGGTGCGTCCATCGTCGTTGTCGTCGTCCAGTGCCTCTTCGATCGAGCCGTACGCATCGCTCCCGCCGTCGTCGTTGTCCTCGCCGTCGTCTCGCTCCGGGGTGCGGAGCCCGCTTAGCGCGAGCGCCGCTTCCCGGAGTTTCCCGTTCGTGCCTCGCCGTACTGTTCGAAGTACGCCTGCACGACGGCGGGCGTCAGGTATGCCGACAGCGGACCTTTCAGCACGGCATCGAAAGCGGCTTCGCCGGTGAGCTCCTGTCCGTTCTCGTCGCCGAGGCCGATGAAGCTGTCGTACAGGTCGCGCACGAAGCCCTCGTCGGGATCGCCCTCGCCCTGGAAGTCGCTGTAGCGCTCGAGCAGCGCCTTGTTGTCGGCCTTGCTGCGCACGCGCGCGTGGCCGATGAAGTGGCCGCGCACGCCGCCGGGGATGGCGATCTCGATCTTGAGCGGCGCGGTGGTGACGGGCTTGAGGCTGAGCGTGGTGGACATGGGAACTCCTGTAGTTGCGTGATGCACACGGCCGCATCGCGCGGCCGTGCAATGGAAGGAGCGCGCCGCGCGTGCGCGCCGGATCAGGCGGCGTCGCCGAACTCGACGGTGAACTCGTCGCCGCCGGTGTCGCTCGGAATGAGGCGGCCGGTGATTTCCCAGGCGTGATCGCCGTCGATGTCCGTCGGCGTGATCTGCTCGATCTGGCCGCGGATGTTCAGCGCCGCGTAGAGGCCGGTGAGCACCGAAGACTGCGTGCCGGATACCTCGTACGTGGCCATGCGCGCCTCGAGCACGATGCCGTTGTCGCGCACGTACCACGGGTTGAAATCGTTGGTGATGTCGGTCTTGGCGATGCGCAGCGTGAACGTGCCGCGGCGGTCGCTGAGGCCGTTGACCGACTTGCTGCTGTACTCCTTGTGTGTCAGCTGGTTGCCCATGTCGATCGACAGGCTCTTGCTCCACACCAGCAGATCGGAGAGCGGCGCCGCGTCGGTGCTCGCGGTTGCGCCACGCACCAGAGTGGAGAGCCAGCAGCGCGTGTTGCGTGCGCTGGCGATCACCGGAACCTTGGTCGGCAGCGTGACCGTCGGGTTGGCGGCGGCGACGACTTCGGTGTAGTCGCCCATGATCGAAGCGCGGCCCTTGAATCGTTCGCCGATCTGGATGGCCAGTCCGGAGATGTCCGCGCGCGAGCCGAGTGCCTTGGTCAGCACGCCGGTATGTGTCCAGTAGCCGGTGTAGGACTGCAGCGACGAGCTAATCGGGTTGTAGATGGTCAGGTTGTTGACGGCATCCTTGGTGACTGCCATGCCGGCACACAGCAGGATGCGGCCGCAATCTGCGTCGGAGGTAGCCACCGCGCCCGGTGTTGGTGGCGGGTACACCTCGAAATCGCCTTCGATGCGCGCGCGCCTGTTGGCCACGCCGAAGGGATCGTTGCCGAAGAACGCCTTGTCCATCGGACGTTCGACGGCGTCGTATTCGGTGCTTGAATTGCCATCGAACAGGCGGATCGCATCGGTGCCGCCGACCGGCACGCTGTCGGTGCCCTCGACAGACTCGACCTTGAGCAGCAGGTTGCGCTTGCGGAAGAAGTCCAGATCAGGCTGGGCCATGTGTCAGTCCTCGCGGTGCTTGCCACGGCCGCGCGTCGCGACCGGTGCGGGTTTGGAATCGGCCTTCGCATCCGCGATGCGATCGGCGGTTTCATGCGTGTGGTCGGGCTCGGCGCTGGCCGGGTCGGGCGCGGTGTCGCGCACCAGCTCGCCGTCTGCGGTGCGACGCCACGCGCCGCCCTCGAGGGGCAGTCGATGCTTCTTCACGGTTGAACCTCCAGTTGCAGGCGGTAATCGCTGCGGAAGGCGAGCTGGCGGTTGAGCCAGCCGGAGACGAACGCGTCATCGGTACCGGCGATCCACAGCGGCCCGTAGGCCTCGCTCGGCGACCAGCCGAGCAGGCGCGTGCGCACGGCTTGATCCACGAGATCCATGTCGCGTGACGCCGCATCGCCGCGATGCGCGGTCGCGTAGTTCTGCACCCAGAGCGAGATGACGAGCAGCGCACGCATGGACTGCACGTGCAGCGTGCTGTATTCGCGCGGTTCGTTGCCGGATTCGCGCAGTACCACATACGCGGCCGGCGCCGCGCGCGGTGCCTGCTGCGTGGCGGCAGGGAGGTCCGCCGCACCGCCCACCAGTTTCAACGCAGCCATGCCCTGCAGCCGCTGGATCAGCGAAGCGACGGGGAACGGACCGACGCTCATCGAAACGCCCTCGACGCCCGGCGCGAGAACACGCGCTCGTCCGCATCGAACGCGACTTGACCGAGTCCGACATCGGCCTGCGGATCGTCGATGCCCAGGGAGAATTTGCCGTCGGCCGTCAGCTGCAGGAGCTTCAGCGCGTCGCGGTAGTCGCGTGCGATCGGGTCGGACCGCTCATCGGTGATGCGATCCTTGTGCAGCAGATAGCGCGCGATGGCACGCGACCAGTTCGTCACGATGCGTGGCACGGGCGCCAGCGGCAGCGAGTAGCCCCGGCGCGCGAGGTAGCCGTTGATGATGCCGTCGGCATCGGCCACGGCTTCGACGATGCGCGCGGCGGCTTCATCGGCCGCCGCGATCTGTTCGGGTGTGTAGGTGCTGCGATCCTCGCCGCGCAGCGTGCAATCCATCAGCTCGTAGTCGACGAGCGACGCCGCGTGCGCAGTGGTCGCGATCTGCGACAGCTCCTGCGCACCCGGCAGCTCGGCGAGTTGGGCGAGCGTGACGTACATGGGCTTACTTGCGGCCTTTCTTCTTGGCCGGTGCGCCGCCCGCGGCCTTGGTGCCTTCGAGCTCGTCGCCAACCACGACCAGGTTGGGCTCGCCGTTGATTGCCTCGGCTTGCGCCTCGGTCAGATCGGCCGGGTCGAGCTCGATTCCCTCGCGCGTGAACTCGATGCCGGCGCGACGAAACCGCTCGGTCTTCGACTTCACGAGGATGGTCGTGTTTTTCTCTGCCATGACGCGGTCTCCTGAATTCCGGAATCCACCGGCGGGAGGCTCACCTCCCGCCGGGCGGAGTCGGCACGGGGGGGTATTTCGTCAGGCCAGCCAGGACACGGAGACGACCTCGACGAGGCCCTTCAGCACGTTGTCCGCGCCGTTGGCCAGCGTGGTCGCGTTGACCAGCTTGCGAGCAGCGATCTCGAGGCCCGGCGGCACGACCAGGTGCGTCGGCTTGATGCCGAGCGGTCGGCCGTAGTCGCCCTTGCGCTCGCACATCGCCGTGTAGGCCGCGATCAGCCCCGCTTCGTCGAGCGTCTTGCGGCTGCCATAGGCCAGCTGCCAGAAACCGTAGCCGACGTTGCAGCGACTGTCGGAGCCGTAGATGAACTCGTTGGCGTGGAAGACGTTGTCGTCGGTCTCCGACGTCTTCGCGACGAAGTTCGGCGCCTTGCGCTGTTGGAAGATGATCGGCTTGAGCGAGCGCGAGCAATCGAGCAGGTACCACGCGGTACCGGCACCGCCGTTGTTGTCCCAGTTCGTCTGCGACTGCACCACGCCGCCGTCATCGAGCACCGGATGATCGGTATCGAAGAAGTACTGGCCGTCGTAGCAGAGCTGTGCCGTGCCGTCTTTCAGTGCACCGAACACGAGCTGGTCCGGATGCGCGGCCATCGAGCGGCCCATCTCGGCCATCATCGGCGTGTAGACGCCGTACTGGTCGTCTTCGATCGCCGGGCGCGGCACGCCGACGGTCAGTTCGAAGGACTTGTTCTTGATCGTGTAGCCGTGCGACTTCGCGCTGTTTACGACGCGATCGCCGAGCCACTCGCGCACGTTGGGGAACGAGCCGAGCCAGCCGTATTCCTCGCTGCCGGTCGTCGACGGCACCGTGGTCGCGATCGTCGCGTATTGCGACACCGCCTGGGCGAGCACGCCCTGGAACGCCGCCTTGAACGCGACGAACAGGGTCTTGAGGTTGCCTTCATTGATGATCATCGGGGTCTCCGTGAGTGATCGATGGTTCGGGGATTGCCCCGGATCAGAATTCGACCCAGACGCGGCCGCTCGCGGCGTCGACGCCGCGAACCTTGCCGGCGATCGAGCGCGTGTTCGCGCCGTCGGTCTTGGCCACGGTCTGGTTGTCGACGACGTAGCAATCGGCGCCGTAGTCGGCGTCGGTGATCTCGTCGGTGGTGGCCGAGTTCTCGAACAGGAACGTGCCGCGCTTGATCGGCACTTCGAGGTCGCCGGCGCTGCCGCCCGTGTTGTCGACCGTGGCGTCCGCCACGCCGACGCACTTCTTGCCTGTGGCGGTAGCGCCGGGCTCGGCGAAGCCGGAGGCGTTCAACACGACGATCGTGCCGGCGAGGATCTTCGCGACCGCTGCCGGGAAAGACAGCTCGGCGGCAGCGCGGCGCGGGGTGTTGCGTTCAACGGTAGTAGCCGTCATGGATGACTCCTGGTAGCCCTGGGAATGCGAGCCGCGGCTCAGGCGGCCTTCGCTTTCGCGAAGTCCTTGGGATCGATGCCGGTGGCGTTGCACACGGCGAGTTCGTCGGCGCTGAGGCCTTGCTCGTTCGGCGTGTTCGCCGGCGGCGCGCCGCGCGTCTGCGTGCCGCGCAGTGCGGCGATCGGTTGCGCGGATTCGAGGTACGCCGTCAGAGCGGCTACATCCTTCTTCCCGAGCGCGGTCGCCCAGTCCTTCTGCGCCGCGAGCAGGCGTCCATCGGCGAGGCCGGCGTCGACCAGGTCAGCGACTTCCGCATCGCGATGCTTGGCCGTGAGGGTGGCGAGCTCGGTCTTCACCGATTCGAACGCGTCGACGGAGACGTACTTCGCCGGGTCGGGCGTGCCGGTCGTGTCCGCCTTCGTCTTGAGCGCGGCGCACGCGGCCACGGCCGCATCGAGCGTGGCACCTGATTCGATGCCGAGCGCGGCGCGCAGGCGCGCGGATTCGTCCAGGCGCGCGGAGAGCGCAACGACGGCTTCTTCCGGCTTGGCGTCTTTGCCCAGACCGAGCTTTCCGAGAAAGCCGTCGTATCCATCGAGCTTGGTCTTCGCGGCGTTCAGTGCGGCGATGGCCTGGTCTTCGGTGGCGGTGGCGTCGAGCGCGAGCGCAGCGACGATGGCGGTGAGCAGCTTGTTCATGGGTGCGTCCTCTTCGAGGGTCAGGCCGAACGACGCCGCGGCGCGGAGCGCAAGAGGCTCCATGCCGTCGATCGCCGGGGTGTTGGTGAGCGCAGCCATGCGGATGTCGAGCACATCGCCGGTGCGTGGGTGATAGGTGAATACGGGCGAGACATAGCGGTACTCGCCATCGCGGACGTACTGCGTGGCGCGCTCGGTCAGTTCGACGGTGGCGAAGAGCCCCTGGCCTTCACGCCAGGCAAGGTTCGTGATGAACCCGGCCGCCGGCGCGGGCTGGCCGTTCTCTTCCTTCAGCAGCGTCTGGTGCTCGTAGTCGACGACCGGCCGCGTTTTGCGCGCATTGGTGGCGGCGATTGCACGCGCCGCGATGCCGGCGTCGATGCGCCACGCAGGCACCTTCATCTTGCGCCCGTCGCTCGGCTGGAACTCGCCGGCGGGCGTGAGCTGGATTTCGATGACGTTGCCGGCCCCCGGCGGCGGCAGCGCGAACGCGCACGCGGCCAGCGCAACGTCCGCAACGGCGGACGTGCAACGCGCAAATGGGAAAGTGCGAAACGGCATGGCCCGGCACTCTGCCGGGCGCACGCGCAGGGATGGATGCGAAGTCGTTCGCTTCATGCCCGCCGATGGTGGCGGCGGGCGGCCCCTATGGGGAACTAAGCTCCCTTAGTGGTATCCGGGGGAAGCTGCCCGAAATCCATCTTGATCTGAATATGCGGGGTGGCGCTGCGGTGCTCCAGAACTTCGAGTACCTCGTATTCTGCGCGTAACCCGTCCTTCGTCAGGCGCTGTGTGCGTCGAACGCGTGCACGAATGATGTCGTCCTTCGCAAATTGTTCCTGGTTCGCCTGGATACGCTGCACGAAACCTTCGTCGAGCACCGCGGCATAGTAGCTGTTGGCGCCTTCCGTGAAGCGCCACTTGTTTCCATCCTGAAACGCCAGCGTCAGAACCTGCAGGGTCGCAATGTAAGTGTCATCGCTGATGACTTCTTCCTGCGGATCGGGGGCGATGAAGAACCGGGCTTCGCTGCGCTCAACGACCACGTTCACCGTCTCGCGGCGCGGGTCAACGATCGCGACCGTCTCAATACCCTCGTTCTTGAGCGGCTCGGTGACGACGTCCTGCAGCGCCTTGCGGATTCGATAGTCGCGCAGCAGGAGGATGACCTTCTCCTCGACATCGAACTGCTCGTCGTCGACGTAGAGCTTCACCAAGCCGTTTCCGATCGGCTCGATCTTCCTGATGCCGCGACCGCGCAGGCGTTTGATGAGCTTGAGCAGGCCCAATCCGCCACTCGCCATGCCGAGCAGCTCGAGAAGGGACTTAACGCCCTGGATCTGCGGCGAGCCCACTATGTCCAGCAACTGGTTCCATAAGCTCTGCACGGATTCCAGATCGATCCCGAAGGAGCCCTGCTTGAAGGATGCCTTCACGTTCAGGACCATGCGTGCCTGGTCGCCGTTGAGCAGCTCATTGGCCCGTTCGACGAGATCGCCCATCGCCAGCAGCGCCGGAGCCAAGGTGCGCACGTCCATGCGGTGCTCTGCCAGAGCAGGCCCGTCGTAGACAAGATGGAAGTGCGCGCGCTGCCTCATCGGATTATTGTCCGCCATCGTGGTCCAGCCCCCTGAGACTCCCCAGCTGGGGTGCGAGCGTCCCATCCCCCACTTCGGCGAGTCAACCGAGGCCGTTTAAACCGCTTCAAAACCCCTTTAACAGCCCCGCGTGCCCCTCCGGCTGGGGGGTGGGCCGCGGGTCGGGGCCGGCGGGCCGCAGAACGCGCGTGCGGCGGCCGTGGTTGGAAGGCGGGTTCAGGGGCCATCGAAGGCGTCTTCGAGGTAGCCGGAGACCGCTTCGCCGATGAACTGGCGGTCTTCGCCGGAGAGGCCGAGGAACGGGCGTGCCGGGATGTCGCCCCACGGGCTATGGCCGCCGGTGAAGCTGCGCGCCTTCGCGCCGAACTGCTGCACGGCGGCGTAGACCATCGGGCTGCCGATCTCGACGAAATCGCTGCCGGCGAGGTAGTGAATGGTGGTGGATAGCGAGCGCGTCTCGCCGATCAGCGGTTTCTTGGCGACCGCGCGGCGGACGCCCGTGGCGTTGAGCCGGCCGGCCTTGCCGAAGCCGCTGTTGAAGCGGCCGAGGTAGCGAATGTAGGTGGTCTCGGCGTTCGGCGCCCACCTCGATCCATCGGGTGCCGTGGAGGTGTCAAATCTCCGCTTGGTCGTTTCGCTCAGATGCTCGCCGAGATCCTGCATCAACGGGCGCATGCTGGTGAGCTGCTGGCGCAGGCGCGTGAACGCGGCCTGCACGTCGGCGGATTCGATTTCGACGCGGATCATGCGGCATGCCTCCAGCGGTGGTACGCTGCCTTGGCTGGCGGATGCGACACGGTGAGATTCTCCCGGCCGTAACACGGCGTTTCGACGCCGGAGTGCCATGTGGGGTTTCCGGGCAACCGGGTGGGAGGCCCCATCATCCGCCACCTTTTCCGAGCAGTCGTCGTACCTCGCGGTCGCGCGTCGCCTGATCGCGACTCAAGCGGCGGAAGCTGGTGATGAACAACTCCTCGCCGGTCAGCGTCGCCTTCACTACCAGTACGTGCCCACCCGTAGCGGCGTCCGACAGCTCGCGCACGTAGATCATCGCGCGTGCTCCGTCCTGTGCCTTGCCGGTCGCGTGGTCGATCACGTCTTGCGCAGCGACGTACTCACGCGGGGCCAGCTCCGGATGCGTTCGCAGTTGCTTTGCGGCGGTTTCAGCGGACAGCTTTGCAATGGTCTTTTGGCTGCCGATGGCGCGCGCATCCGCGTCGGGTATACGCGCAAGCGGCCAAAGGTTCCGCGGGCTCTCGAACCAGCGCGCGAACGCTTGCGCAGCGAGCCAGTCCTTCATCACGGCAACGGCAAGTGGCGGCGGGAGCTCTTCGAGCTTCTGACTCAACGCGCGAACGGTGTCGCTCACCGTATCGCCCGGCATGTAGGCCCAGCCCTTGTCGATGCCGGCGGGCGTGCCGGTCTTGGCATCGATTCCGTTGTCGGGTGCCTCGCGCTGCACCTTGCCGTAGCGTGCGGCATCTTCCGGCTTGCGCACGCCGACGATGCGGCACTTGCAGCCCCAGCCGTTGGGCGTGAAGTGCGTCAGCCACCATTCGTGCGAAGCAGGCAGCGTCACACCGTGCCACGATTCGTGCAGTGGCCGTGGCGTGATCACGCTGTCGCTGTGTACGTACACCCAGAACGGAAACCCACCTTCGCGCAACTGCGCGAGCCGACCGGCGCTGTAGCTGCTGGCGATGTTGGTGGTGTAGATGACGCGCGTGCGCCAGTCGCGGCTGCCGGTGTGGCTCCATCCGTGCCGCTCGACCAGGGCATCGAAATCCTTGCGGAACTGGTCGATGCCGGTGCCCTCGGTGATCGCGCGATCGACGGATGCCGCAAGACCGGCGAGAAGATCGGCGTTCTGCGCACCGGCGACCATGAAGGCGCGGTCATGAGCCGCATGCATCATGTCGGTCCAGCGCTCGGTCGGCACGAGAGTGCCGAGCTTGCCGCGGAAGAACGCGACCTGCTCGGCGAACGGCCGCTTCAGCACGCCGCGAACGGCGGGATCGCTGGCCGCAGTCTCAGGCACGATCGGCTTCCTGCGTTACGTCGTAGCGGCCGGCGAGTTCGGCGGCGGCCATGCCCATCGCCATCACCTCGCCGAGCGCATCGCGTGGCAGGTCGCCATAGGCCTCGAGCAGCGCGTCCCGCAGCGTTGGCAAGTCCGGCGCGGTCGCGACCAGCTCGCGAACGCGATCGAGGATCTCGGTCCACGCCGGCACGGCTTGCCGTGCAAGTGCCTCGGCGTGCGGGTCGATGGGCGTGCGATCGTCACTGGTTTCGACACGCGGACGCTGTGCGGTTGCCGTGGCGAGATAGCCGTCATCCTTCGCGGGAATGCTGGGCGCGGAAGAAACGAGCACGTCGTCATCGTCGGACTCCGGCTCGGGAATGCCGATCTTCTCCTGCGCCCACTTGCGCGGGATGCGCATGCCGAGGGAAACGAGTTTCGGCAGCGCCTCCGCATAGGAGGCCATGTCGTCCGGCTCCTCGATCTGGAACCGGATGCGCGGTGCACGGCGGATGTTGCCGGCGATGCCGTTGAGCATCGCGATCGGGAAGATCAGGTCGCGCGACAGCGTGGCCGCGATCTGCTTGGCGTCGCCGTCGCGCAGATCCTTGCGCACTTCGTCGTGCACGGTGCCGAGCGCGTTGGTGGCGGTCTTGCCATCGGCCTGACTGGTAAGCGTGCCGCCGAGGATGGCCTTGGACTGCGTCTTTTCGCACCAGTCGATCATTGCCTGGAAGGCATCCGGATCGCCCGATGTAGCCTCTTCGAAGTCGATCTCCATGCCTTGCGGCATGATGCCGGCCGCGTTGTGGCCGAGGTTGGCGAGCGCGCGCAGCAGGGTCATGCGCTCCTTGTCGCTGGCGCCCGGCGGATACTTGCCGATGCGCATCGGCCAGCCGTACACCTCGAGGAACTCGGCGAGATCGCCGACCGCGTAGGTCTTGAACAGGTACGGCCACACCAGCACGCGGAACAGCGCAGCGCGCTCGAGGTAGCCGCTCTTGGCCTTGTGCGTATGGACGATCCATCCGAACGGTTGCAGTGACGCACCGTCGGCGCTGTTGTCGCGCAGGCGCAGCTCCTGCCGATAGCCGCGATGGATCTGGAACCACGACTGCGGCCGGTGCGTGATCGTCTTGGGCAGAAACATGCCATCGAGCCGATGCCACTCGATTTCGAGGCAGGCGTAGCCTTTTCCGATCGCGTCGGTGGCGTCGTAGAGCATCTCCTCGAATCCGTCGATGTCCGCGAGCAGTTCGTGCAGACGATCAGCGGCTTTCTTTTCCGCCGCATACGGCGACGAAGGCGGCACGATGTCCCAATCGAGCGAGAGCAGCGCACGGCGGCGCTTGCCCATCTCGCTGGCGAGGTGGCCATCCTTTTCCTCCATGTCTTCCCACAGGTCGCTTTGCGCGACCAGGTCGTTGTTCTCGGCCGCGTCGAGGATCGCCGCCAAGCGCGACGGTGTGAGCCCGCGCGAGGGATGCCCGGCCCATTCGTTGCGCAGCTGCATGATGCGGCTGGTCTGCGGCTCGGCAAGGTCTGCCACGTGGATCGGCTGGCCGTCCGGCCCGAGGATGCGGGTCACCATGCTTCAGGCTCCGGAATCTTCACGTCTTCGTGATCGTCGGCGCGCATGCGCAGCCGATTGCGACCGGGATCGCGCGCGTTGTCGAGACCACGCGGGTTTTTCGGCACGCCTTGGTATTCGATCGGGCCGGTGTCACTGTGCGCGGCGTTGAGCGCGAGAAAGCAGGCCCACGTGCGGTCGGCGTGGCCGCTGGCGTCGGCGTCGGCGAGGAAGCGCGGCGCGCCGGTGGGGCCGGTGACCTTCTTCAGCTTGTGCAGATCGGCGCGCAGTTCCACGTTGCCTTCGGGGATGCGCAGTTTGCGGTCCTCGAAGGCCTCCTTGCCGTGCGTGGCGAGCGTCAACTTGTTGGCGGCGGTGAACAGCACGCCCTCCACCAGCGAGCCGTGGCGGCGCTGCGCATCTTCCACGGGCTTCTCGCCCATGCCGGTCTGGTCCATGCAGGCGCGCTGCACGCGGTAGCGCGCGAACACGTCGTCGAGCAGCATGTCCTGCTCGGTGAAGCTCACGCGCTTGCGCTCGATGATCTCGCGCGTCCACAGCACGTCGCCGACTTGCTCCACCACCCAGATGACGAACAGGTCGTTGCGTGCGGCGATGTCCACGCCGACGAAACACGGGCCGCCCGTGTATCGCGCGGGGTCGCCCGCATCGGCGTGTTCGCATGCGGTGATCAGTTCGAACGAGAGCCAGCTCGATGCTTCGTCGAGCCATTGCAGTTCGAACTCCTGCGCCCACAGGTCTTCGTCGCCGGCACCGCGCCGCAGCTCGTCGATGTCGCGCGGCAGGCCGTCGGCCACCGCCTGGTGGATGTCGGTGGTGTGGCGCGACCAGCCGTCGTCCGCGCCGGTCATCAGTTCGTGGAACTTGTTGCCCTTGCCGTTGGGCGTGGAGATGACGCGCAATTTGAGGCCGGGCTTGGAGATCACCGGGAACAGCGCCTTCCAGATCGCGCGGCTGTCCTGATGGAAGGCGAACTCGTCCAGCAGCACGTTGGCGCTGAATCCGCGCGCGGTGTCGGGGTTGGCGGGCAGCGCGGTGATCTTGCTGCCGCCGGGCAGTTCCACTTCGAGCGCCTTGGTGTTGGCGTCGAAGTCGATTTCCAGTTCCTTGAAGGCGGCTTGGAGCGCGCGCAAATGCAGCTTCACGCCCTCGTTCATCGCCTCGCGCGCCTGCCGCTCGCCGCGGCTGAGGATCACCCAGCGGCAGCGCTGGCCGGCGGCTTCCGCACGCAGGCAGTCGAGCACGATCTCCAGCGTGCTGGTGAACGTCTTGCCGCACTGGCGCGCGAACATCGCGATCTTGAAGCGCGCATCGTCCTGCAGCCAGCGGCGCTGGTAAGCGTAGAGCGGGAGTGCCGGCTGGATCATTCGCCGCTGGACTCGATGTAGGTGGCCTTGCCCATTTCGACGAGGCCTAGGAACTCCAGCGGTGACAGTGTGCATGGCCCGCACCAGAATTCGACGAGTTGCCCATTGCGATCGCGGTGGAGACCGAAAACGACGACACTCACCGGCTCCGGCTTGTCGCGTTTGCGCAGATCGGCCGCCAAGCCTTCGAGGTAGTCGGCGGCACTCTGCTGCGTCGTGATGGAGACCACTTTGCTCATAGGGCGTACGCTGCCTTGATGACTTTGGCGAGCATGTCCGGAGGCACCTCGCCCGTCTTGCCCAACGCATCGAGCTTGCTGCGCTGCTCGCGCACGAGCTTCTCGCGCGCGGCGTGCTCGATGGCCTGCCGCTCCTTGAGGCTGGCGGCGCGCGCGGCGATGACGTCCTTCGAGGCGCGTGCGAGTTTTCGTACATCTTCGATCGACGTTTCCTCATCCACCTGCGCGCGCAGCGCGGCGTTAGTGGCGAGCGTGGTGATGGATTGGCACAGCAGCGCGCCGGCGCGGTCGTCGGGGTTCTCGCCGAGTTCTTCCACCACCACGCGCGCGGCGGCGTCGATCTCGCGCATGCGTTCGGTCAGTTCGCGCAGCGGCTGCTGGTAGCGGTGCAATCCGCTGCGGCTTACATCCGCCGTCGGATATTTCCTACGGATGGCCGCGAGCATTTCGTCGAGCGTGAGGCGATCTTCCCGCAGCAGCTTCTCGACGAATGCGCGCTGCTCGGCCGGCAGCCGCGTGACCTTGGATTTGCGCGCGCGGGCCACGGCGTCACCGAGGGCTGGGGCGGCTGACGCCAGGCACGACGGCGAGGCCCAGCACCACGTCGTGGCCGCGCGCGGTGAGCGTGGCCACGTCCAGACCATCGACCGGCGATTCGGTGCGGAGCAGGCCCTGCTCGGCCAGCCACGCCAGGTCGGTGCGCACGTCGTCGCGGCTGGCGGTCACGCCGAGCGCGTACAGCGCGGCGTGCAGGTTCGAACTGTTGGCTCGGTAGCCGTGCTGCTCGGACAGCAGCCGCAGCAGCACCAGCCGGCGATCGGCGCGGAAGCGTTCGGCGAACGAGGTCATGGCTTGTGCTCCATCAGGTATTCCTGCAACGACCGAATCAGCTGCAGGGTGTGATCGGATCGCTCGCGCAGGCCGGCAACCTGCGAGGAAAGCGAATCGAGCTGCGTGCGGACCGCGGGCATGCCGGAGATGCGCTCTTCCAGGGCAACGACGCGTCGGTCGATGGCATCGAGATGGCCGCTGTGCCGCGCCACGTACAGCCAGAGGCCGAGCACGGCCAGCATGTTTACGACGCCCAGCAGGATCAGCAGGGTGGCGGCTTGCTCGGTCATCGCAACCCTCGCGTGCGCTGTTCGTGGAGCCTCGCGCAATCGATGCAGCGCGAGACGCAGCCGCGGAGCGCAGCGATGCGTTCCGGTTCGATGGGCTCGTCGCAGTCGATGCACAGGCCGTCGATGGCGGGGTCGCGCGGCGCAAGGCTCGCGTCGATGCGCTCGCGCATCGCGGCCAGCGCCAGCTCGCGATCATGGGCCTCGCGTGACTGCGCGCGATCCATCTCATCCACCGTGGCGTACCTCGCGCAGTTGCCGCGCGCAGGCGTAGTAGACGTTGGCCTGCGCGCGCAGCAGGCGACGTTCGATCGCGCTGTAGTCGGCGTCCTTGCGATCGGCGCCACGCATGCGATCGGATGCCTCGCGCTCCCATTGCGCGATGACGGCGTCCAGGCGGTCGTGGCGATTACTGGCCATCGGTGGCTCCGAGCGCGGCCGCGCGACGGCGGTCGGCGTTGCAGGCATCGAGCGCGGACTGCCACGCCGGAATCGTTGCCAGCGCATCGAGCACGCACACGGCGGCGCGGCCGTTCGCATCGCGGCAGTCGAGCAGCGGCGCGGGCGGCGCTGGAATCGGCGCGGTGAGCGCGGCGGGCAGCGGTCGGTATGCGGGCACCGGCACTTCCACCACCTCAGTGCGGATCAGCGTGTGCGGCGCGCGGCGGAAAATCCCACAGCTCGCCAGCAACGCTGGCGCACACAGCAAGATCGACCAGCGCAGTGCAGTCGGAATCGTCATGGGCGTTCTTTCGGAGGGTGAGTACGCGCGCCGTTGCAAGGTTGCTCAGGCGCTGGATTTCGTCGTCGCGCAGATCGAGTTCGCGCTCGGCGTCGGCGAGCGCCTGCCGATGGCGCTGGTCCAGATCGGCGAGCCGCGCGCGGATGGACGCGAGCGCGGCCTGTTCCGATGCGAGCGTGTCGGCGCATGCGGTGCGCGCGGCGTCGGCCGCCGCGATGTCCGCGCGGTTGCGGTCGCCGCGAAACAGGTAGCCGCCGATCGCGGCGGCGAGCACAGCCAGCAGCAGGATCGTCTCTTTCACGATGCGCACACCTGCGGGCCGGGCCAGCCGGCAGCGACGTACAGCGGCTGCAACACCAGCAGGATGCGGCGCACGTAGTCGCGGTTCTGGCGGATGTTGGCCGCCGCCCGTCGCGGATCGGCGGCCCACTCGACATGACCGAACCAGCGAGCCGGGTCGGCCCCGGTAGCCGACGCTCGGTTGCGGTCACGCTTCACCCAGCCGAGCCCGCCGTTGTAGGCGGACAGGGCGAACGCCCAGTGGTCGCACTCTCCGGCGGCGTCCAAAACGGCGTCGTAGAGGAAGCGGTCGTACACCGCGGCGGCGCGGATCGCCTGCGCCGGGTCCCACGGATCGAACTGGCCGAGCTGCTCGGGGAACTGCGTGGCGATCCACTCGGCGGTCGTCGGCATGAACTGCGCCATGCCCATCGCACCCGCGATGCTGCGCGCCTTCGGCCGCCACGTCGATTCCTGGTGCAACTGCGCGGCGAGCAGCGCGCTCGATCCTTCGACGCCCCAGTAGTCGGAAACGGCCTGCTCGACCATGCGGCGATACATCGCCGCCGAATCGGGCACGCGTGGCTCTGCGGCGGCATGCGTCGCAAGCAGCAGCGGAACGAGGATCAACAGCCGCGTCACGGCATCAGCCCCGCGGCGACGAGCGCGGCGGCTATCAGCGTGCCGCGCCGCGTCTGCGCCATCGCGCGCTCGATGCCATCCAGCGCGGAGGGGCGCGCGTCGGGGAACGCGGCGCGATCGAAGCCGAAGCCGAGCACCGCCGCCATCGACAGCTTGCTGACCAGCCAGCCGTACACGCCGAGCTTGGCCGGGTTCACGATCGCCACCAGCGCCAGCAGCACCAGGCTTACCGCCAGCCACAACCACATCGCGCCCAGGCTCGACCATGCGCCGGCCCATTGAGCATAGAGCTGTTTCAGATCCATCGCGCGCTCCGCAGAAAGGGATCGCGCGCCGGCCGGCACAGGGAGGAAACCGACCGGCGCGCGAGGAACGCGGCCGATGTCGGGAAGGGAGAGACTTCAGCCGCGCGCGGTCAGTTTCACGCGCGCGCGCAGAGGGGCGGATGCGAAGGCGTTCGCTTTGCGGCTGACCGTGGAGGGCGTGCGCGCACCATACTGCGGAGCATCACGCGGATGCGGGAAAGAAAGGGAACATCCATGTCGAACAGCAACGTTGCAAAGGGCCGAGAGTACGAGGACCAAGTATCTCGGATCATCGACAATCTCTACGCGGGCCTTGCCGACACCGTGACGATTCTTCGTGGCAAGAAGGCACGCAAAGCCGCCTCCGGAGAATCCGGCTATGAACACCAGATCGATGTCCTGATTCTGGAGGGAGACGCCATGTTCGCGGTTGAGTGCAAGCGTTGGCGAAAAAAGGTTGGCGTGGGAGCCGTGTTGACGCACGCAGCACGCTGTGAAGATATCCGGGCCGCGAACGCAGGCAAGCAAGTCAGTGGCGTGATCGCAACCACCAAAGACGTTACGGAGGATGGCTCGCGTTTGGCGAAGCATTTCGGGATCGCGGTCGAGGTCGTCAATTCGGAAGAGAACTTCACGATCCGCATCGGGAAGCACATCATGGGGCTCGTATCCGACAAGCTACGCGTTACCGAAGAGTGGACATGCAGCCTCACGAGATCGGAAGCTGCATCTGCACGCGCGCGCGATGCAGCAGCGTCTGGCGACGAACGATCATCTGGATCGCGCGATGCGTGAGGCCGTGCCGGCGCGCGAGTGCATCGGTGTTGCCTCGCCTGCTGGCGCGGTAGATCGCATCGTGCAGCAGCGCGGTTTTCAGCGCGTGGCCGGTCGGCAGGTAGATCGGTCGGCCGCCGATGTACTTCGCCTGTGCGATGGCAAGCGCGCGCGCGGTGTCCTCGGCGGCCTCCGCTGCCATGCCGCGCCGTTCGAGCGTGGCGGTCATCACGTCCATGAGGTCGGCGAGCGTCTTCGGCCACGCGACGCCGTCGAACTTCTCGGCCGCGAGTTGCGCGGCCATGTCCGCCGCCGACTCGGCTTCCAGCTCGAACGGCTCGTCGTCGCGTTCGATCACGATGCCGCCCCGAACCGCTCGCGCGCACGCAGCACTTCCGCATCGTGCGTGGTCTGGTCGATGGCGCCCAACCGCAGTTGTTGCGCGAGCCACGCGAGGTGCGCTTGCAGCTTGCCTTCGGGCACGACATTGGCTGACGGTCCTGCGCGGTGTTTTCCTACACGCATGTCCGCCTCTTTCGCACGCTCGGACACGGCGTCTTCGGAGTCGGCGAGGCCGAAGACGACGGCGCGCAAGTAGTGGTGGTTCGCGAGCGGCAGCGAGAGTTTTCCGGGCGCGGCGATTAGCTGCTCGATGCCCGCCGCCCACATCGCCGGCGTCGCCGGACGGCGGATGCCGCCGCGCTCGTCGCGGCAGACGGTGCCGGTGCGGACCAGCGCGAGCAGATCGTCCACGATGCGGATCGCACGCGCCGTTCGAAGGCTCGTTTTCGCGGGTTTGAACAGGCGCAGATAGCTGATCACCGCGCGCCCGAGCACCGGCTCCATGCCCGCGAACAGCGCGGCCAGCCGCTTGCCGTCGTCGTCGGCGAAACCGGCGTCGATCGGGTAGCTCTCGCAGCAGTTCGGGCAGGTGATGCGCAGCGTCATGCGCCGCCCCTCAATCGCTGGATGCCGCCCGCCTTCTTGCGTGCGATGGCATAGACGCGGCTCAGGCTGATAAGCCAGTCATTGGCGACGTCGATCGCACGTTCGCCGCGACGCAACTGGTCCAGTAGCTGCTCGACCTGTTCGGGCGTCAACGCATCGCATCCGGTGCGAACACGAGCGGCGCGCCACAAGCGCGCATTCGGTTGAGACCATGACGCGACCTGCGCCCTTCGAATGCCTTCCGATCGGGCCTGGCGGACGGCTGGATCGGCCCACGTGGCGCATCGCTTCGCGCGAGTTTCGGGCTTTGCATCCCACGCGCGCACGCCGGCACTGATGCGCGCGCGCACATCATCCCGCTGCATTGCTCGCCGAATGGCTTCGATGCGGAGCTGGTGACTCGGATGATCCGCGTTCATTAATCCATCCCTCCGAGTTCTTCCGGCTCGTGGCGCTTGCGCTCCCACGTCGTGCCGGCCTTGAACGTGGCTTTCATCAATTCGTGGACGGTGCCCTGCACGTTGGCCGGCAGCTCGCACACCCGGTCGATGAAGCGCTCGCGCCACAGGCGTTGCCATGCCGCCTTGCGCTCGGCGATTTCTTCGGGATGAAGCCGGCGCAGGCTCACCGGCGCGCCTCCAGCACATCCATGCGGCCGGCGTGGTACATCGCCAGCAGCAGATCGGTGGGCGCGAACTCGGCATCGGCGTCGTCGAAGCAGCGGTCGTCCGCCATCGTGGCGAGGCCCACCTCTTCCAGCTCGAAGAATGCCGAGTCGTAGAGGTAGTTCACGCCGCGCACGAGGTCGTGCGCAAGGCGGATCGCCTGCGCGCTGAGCGGGCGCAGCGCGAGGTCGTTCTGCAGCTGGATCAGCGCAACGTGGTCGATGCTCATTGCAGTGTCCTCGTCGGCATGGGCGTGAGCGTGTAGCCGCAGCCGTTGGCGAGCGTTTCGAGCTTGGACAGATCCACGCCCATGTCGGTCTTCACGGTCTGGCCGAATACGTGAATCCGCACCTCGGTCAGCGGTTCGGGCGCGGCCGCAGTAGCGCGACGCCGGACGTAGCCGCGCGCGGACCAGCCGATCAGCGCACCGATCGCGAACAGCCACGCGGCGTAGAGGATCGACGCGGTAATGCTCGGCGGCATCATGGCTGTGCCTCCAGCTTCCGCAGCCGCCGTTTCGCCGCAAGGCGCACGGTCTTCTGCACGCTGAAACCGGGCAGCGCGAGGATCGCGCGCAGCGTCTCCACGTCGGCCTGGCGCACGATGCGCATGCGGTCGTCCACGGAGAGGATGCGCGTGGCGAGCGGGCCTCTCGGCGTGTCGTAGGTCTGGCCGGCGAACGGGTCGCGCTTCACTTCGCGTCCTCCAGCGCATGCAGCTTCCGCCGGCGCGCATCGAGCGCGGCGATGATGCCGCGCAGCCGGTCCGCGCGGCGCACCCACGCGACGAACGCGATGCCGTACATGCGCTGCGCGATGGAATCCGCGTACGCCCAGGGCGCGTGGATTTCGGCGAGCAGTGCTTCGATCTTGCGCAGCATCGGCTCGACGTTGACGTTGCGCGGCCGGCCCTTGCGCGGCGCCGGCGCGGCGCCGAGGCGGCGCAGCTCGGCGATGACCTTCGCGCGCGCGCTGTCGGCGAGGTCGGCCGCGCTGCGCACGCCGGCGACGCGCATCAGCATCGCCTCGTACGTGGGGCGGTCCATGCCGAGCTTCTTCGCCGAGGCGTGGATCGCGGCGAGGTCGCGCGTGCGGCGGGAGGGTTTCGGGCGGGCGGCGGCCATCTTGGGCGCGTTCATGCCGCGTCCTCGCCTTCGTTGCAGGCCATGCGCCACAGCTCTTCCAGCTCGCCGTAAACCATGAATGCCTCATGGGTATCGAACACGGCATGGGCGAGGTCGAACTCGAGCGATGCATCCTCATCGCCGAGAGCGTCGGCGACGTCCTCCAGTACATCAAGCGCACCGCGTAGCGCTCGGAGCGCATCCAACAGTTCCGGATGCCGACAGTGGATCATGCCACTTCCTCCAGCTCGGTCGCGAACGGCACCACCACGAAATCCTCGCCCTGCGTGATGCTGATGCCCTTCACGTCCTGCACGGCGTCGG